>OHNM01000280.1_pt1 | contig 12823 bp, 7 predicted proteins | sample 1569661 | NCBI WGS metagenome assembly OHNM01 (sample SAMEA3879508, study PRJEB24766) | human gut metagenome | biome: human-associated habitat; feature: feces | place: USA | collected 1985/1987 | reverse complement strand
TTCAATCCCGCCTGAAAAGGATAGCCGACGTTCCAGCAAGTCTTGCCTCTCGCATCCTTGGCACCCTGCGCATAGCACACCGCAAACTTCTCACGGTCAGCTACTTCACGCAAATTCTCCCCGCCCTTCATCGCACGCCCGCCATAGCCGTGCAGCACCATGACCAGAGGTGCGTCCAGACCGATACCCTCGGGAATATAAAGCAAGTACTCGCGGTCCATCCCCCGATGCCGGAAAAAATGATGCTCCTCTGTTCTTGTCAATGCTGACGCGACAAACGAGATACTCATCGCCACGATAAAGGTCAATGACTTCCTGACGTATTTTTCAAACATAATATCTGTGTGTTTTTACCCATTTGCAGACAAAGTTATTCATAGGCACACAGATATCCAAGAAAAATCACCCCACGAGCCCCGCGCCAAGCCTCAGGATTGTCAATGTCCTGACAAAGGATTTATTCCTACCCGTAGAAAGTGTACGTGATCGTACCCCGCTGAAGTTTCGGGGCGTCAGTGATGATTTCATCCATAAACGCAGACATGATGTCATTCAGAGACAACAATTATCGTGACTCGCTGAGCAAATTTCGACGGATCCTTTCCTGTGTCGCCGAGCGGCTGGCGATATGCCAGACTGCAATCTATGCCCTTCTTGCTCAGATGACTGATAACGCTATCAATGCGTAATTCGCTGAGCTTCAAGTTATATCGACTATCTCCACGTGCAGAAGCCTCTCCTATAACAAACAACTCGTAGCCCTCCGTAGACTTTATCCTCTTTGCGAAATCATCGAGTTCAGTCTTAGCCTGCTGGCGCAACTTGCTGCTGTCGAAATCAAACATGACACAGATATTGCCGATGGTGTCACGTGACATTTCCGGCTTCTCTTCCGCTTGCGTCTTGAGCTCCTCATTCTCCTTTTTGAGACCCTCCAATTGCGACTTGAGCTTTTCGATTTCATGTTGCGACTCCGCAAGTTCATCTTTCAGGTCGAGTCCTCGCACTCGTCTTTCAGCACCTCATTCATGTCCCTCATGGCGGCCAGGGCATTCTCGGATTCACGTAACCTGCTGGCCTTGCTCTTGTAGCCGGACTTTCCGCCGAGAAGATTCAGCCTCACGACCATGGACACGGTGCCGATTCCCTTAGGGGCATTGTCGCACTTGAGGAGCCGCTTGTAATTGCCTTGTAATCCGAATGTTACGATAGGGCTTACGTCGAATTCCGCGGAAACCAGCATTGGAACATATCCTGAATTATAGTTGTGGCGGGTATTTTCGGCCTTGAGCCAGATGTCGGTAGTCTCCTTGTACTTTTCTTTCCAGCGCTCATTGCCCATGGCGATGTTATAGGTGTTGCCTTTGGCGAAGAGCCAGCCGAAACCCGCTCCCGCGTAGAGGTTGAAACGCTTATCCGTCCGGTTTTTCCAGATTTCCATCACGTTGAACTCCAGCGTAAGGTCGGTGGCATGGTAATGTGTCCACATCTTGGTATAAGCGAGTCCGCCGGTTTTCTCAAGAAGATGCCTGTCCCCTGCCGGCGTACCGTCTATGTCCGGAATAATTTCTCCGGAGAAATCCCCCGAGAGGTCCCCTGTATGGGTGCCGTCAGTGTCAATGGTGCCATCCCCGGCAGGAGTGTCCAATGGCTGCAACTTGTTGAACCTCAATTCTCTGGCATATTTGGAAAAGTCATAGTTCAGGCCGAGCCTGATCCATGGGCGTATGTTGAAGGACACGCCAGCCCCGATTTCCGGAGAGACGCTTGTCCATGGAGCTGCATTCACATTCGAAATGCCGATACCATGCGACATCGTGGCGCCGGCTTCTCCATACAGACTCCAGGTGCAAGTGCGATAAGTCCCGCTGCCGCGCTCCTGAGCCCCGATATCAATGAGGGGCACGAACAGGATCGCTGTCAATGTCAATGTTAGTAATCTTTTCATAATCAAGTGTTTAGCGGTTACTCATCTTTCACGAATATAAAGTCTACACTTTTAACTTTATCTCCGGGAAGTTGGCCATTTGCCAGGCCTCTGTAGCCCCAGACGCCGGTTCTTCCTTTCTCGGCTTCGAAACGATGCTCGTATATGATTACGTTGGAATAATCATTAAACATGTCGCCGCTCGGTATTGATGACTCCGGCTTGACTTTGATTCCGGCTGTCTTATCTCCCTTATCTACGACGAAATAAGCATATCCTCTTCTATATGTTTTTTTGAGCAGGTAGCAAGTGTTGAAACCGACGTGCCTGTAGCGTGGAGCGTCGCTGTTCAGTTCGAGGTCAATCGCAAGGAACAAATCGCTTGCACCTCTTATGGCATTCAAGCATCCGCCTTCCGTAATGGCCGGTCCATAGAAACTCGTAGACTCTCTTCCGCTAAATGCATATTTGCCTGACGCTTGATGGTACCAGAACTTATATCGTGCTGGCAATGATGCAGGTATCAATTCCATAAGGGCTCGTACCACCTCATAGTTTTCGAAATTACTGTTCCAGAAGGTTGCGAGAACCAGCAGATAGTCATCACCGACCTCCAACAGTTCATCTTTGGTGAATTTATACGACGATGAACTGTTCAATGCCGTAAGTATGAGGTCTTGTTTGGCATTGATGTCCACAATTCCCTTGTTGATCGCTTTGTTGATGGCGTCAAGCTTGGTTTTCATGGTATCGTTTCCTGTTTCGAGCGTCTCCTTGATGGCGTCGAGTTTCTCTTCGGTGCTTTCTTTGATTTTCCCAAGTCGGTCAAGCAGCCTTTCGAACAATTCCTCGTATTTGATAACCCCGTTTTCATAGGCTTTCTTCAGGATGTCCGCCTGCTGGGTGATGGTCAATGTCTGATTATCGAGTGCATCATTGATGATCTTCAACTTTTCGGCAAGGGTCAATGTATTATCCTCAATCGCCTGGACGACTTCTGAATAATCATTGGTAACGGTGGTGATGAAATTGATGTTCGGTGCGTCGTACTCGCACGAAACGGCAGATGCCAATAAAGAACATACTGCAAGGACAATAAAGAATCGTTTCATAATATCAGCTGTTTGTTAGCAAGTGATTTAAACTGCATTTAAAAAATGCTCTGTACAAAGAAAGTACAAAGCTTTCATTTCGGGCCGATTTCCGATGAAAAATAGCGTTTCAATTGTCAGAATCGCACATCCTTGCGGTTTAGATTATTTTAGTCTTTTCGTTCAGGCTATTTTTTGTCGTTCAGGCTATTTCCATCAGCCATAATGCAGCGCATTATTCCGCCTCTGTTTTCCTCCATCTGACAGGAGTTAGCCCTGTTTTTTCCTTGAACAACCTAATGAAATGGCTTGGAGACAGAAACCCCGATCTTTCGGAAATGTCGGCAACCGTCAGTTTGGGATTTTGGGTAAGCAGACGTTTCGCATAATTGATGCGAAGGCCGGTGATCCAATCGCGGAACGATGTGCCATACGTCGTATTGATGTACTCGGACAGATAGGTGCGGTTGGTATGAAGCATGTCCGAAAGCTCCTTTATGGTCAGGCCAGATTGAACAAAACCGTCAGTGTCAATCCACCCTTTGATTTTTCCGGCTATCTCTGCATGGTAAAAAGGAGTGTCTTGCCTCTGTGCCTGTTCCGGCTTATGATCACATTGACCGTCATCTTCCGAAGTCATCTCCGCTACCATCGCGTTTTCCACTTGCTCGTAAAACAGCAGATAGTTCTGGTAGCAACAGTAGAGATAGACGTAAAACGGAATCGATGACAGAATCCATATATAAACATATTCATCAGGCAAGAAAGTGAGCAATCCGCATCCGATGCCGAACAAGGGTGCCCAATAGGTAAAGACGGACAACCATTTTATATACGCACCCATATCATCGGCATGCGTGTCATCGAAAATCCGGATAGCTCTGCGGTATGAGACAATGAGTCTGCGAGACAGCACCAGTCCGTAAACCACCAGCCATGCCGCCAAAGCCAGCAAAATGCTTTTCTGCACTATTCCGTCCGGGAACAAAAACAATACAATCCCGGAAAGACCGGAGAATATGATCCATAGGATAATGTGCGTCCAGATCCTTTTTCGTGTGATATAGAAACGGTTAAGCAGTGTTATCAATGCAGAGCTGAATAGGTAATAGCACAGAAAATAGGTGGACAGATTCATCAATATGGCCGCATGGACACTCCTGAACCTTACCCCGAAGAAGAAATGCACCGAATAGTTTGCCGCAAGCAGCAGCAACGCCAAACCCATTATCCGCCTGGAGCGTAGATAATTATCAAAAATGGCCTTTTCCGGGGTTGGGGCCAGCAAAAAATAAAAGCCGAAGAACAACATCAGCGGTAGTGCGATGCAAAGAGAATAACTGTATATGGATGGTTCCATTGTGTAATATTCGTAACTTTGTAATTTTCAATTAATTAAAGTCATGGAACAATGCCGGCCAACCTTATTGACCAGCAATGGCAAGTTACCGAAAATATTCTGAATCCGCAACATCGAAAACGAAAGAACGCATTCAGGGACAATTTGGATGCCATTTAAAAGAGTAGCCAATGCGACTAAATTATAGCGTTTTTTTAGAAAAATCTCGGTTTTAGTTGTATCTTAGTAAGCGTTAAAAAATAAGTTGGTAAAGATTACTTAGCCTGGATAATAAACTTTGTTTTTGCGCTTGTGTCAGCATCGCCGGTCCTGTCAGGTAAGCGGATGTTCGCAAGTCTTTGAGAATAAACAAACAATAAGATAGAGATGAGAAAAATTCTTGTGACGCTGGCGGCTTTTGTGGCCGCGGGAATCGGAGCCTGGGCTCATGATGATGAGAATTCGGGGCTGGAGTGCACCAGCATTGTGGTCGGGAGGCTGGCCAGCACGGACGGGTCGGTGATGACCTCGCACACATGCGACGGCACCTCCCACACTTGGGTGAACATCGTTCCGGCCAAGGATCACAAGCCCGGTTCGATGACTCCGATCCGCAAGAACTGGCGCAAGACGAAGTTCGTGACCGACACCGCAGGGATCAAGATAGTGGGAGAGATTCCGCAGGTCGCGCATACATATTCATTCGTCAACACCGGCTACCCTTCGCTGAACGAGAAGCAGGTGGGCATCGGTGAGACGACGTTCACGGGGCCGGACACCCTGATCAACCACGACGCGCCGCTGGTCATCGAGGAACTTTGCCGTCTGGCGCTGGAAAGGAGCGCCACCGCCCGTGAGGCCGTCAAAGTGATGGGTTCTTTGGCAGAGGAATATGGCTACGGGGATGGTGGTGAATGTCTTACGGTCTCCGACCCGAAGGAGGTCTGGCAGTTTGAGATCGTGGGAGTCGGAAAGCATAAGCTCGGGGCGGCCTGGGCTGCGCAGAGGATTCCGGACGAGCACGTCGGGATTTCCGCCAATATCCCAAGAATCGGAAAGATTGACCGTTCTGATACAGAGAACTTTATGGCTTCCGATAACCTTGAGCAGGTGGCTATCGACAACGGCCTTTGGGATGGTAAGGGCGATTTCGTTTTTTGGAAGGTGATCGTCTGCTCATACGCACAGGGCAGGAACTACCGTGAGAGGGAGTTCAGGGTGTTCGATCTGCTGGCACCGTCGCTCGGACTGAAGTACGGTATGGAGGATTTCCCGTTCTCCGTAAAGCCGGATTCGCTGGTGGATGTCAGGAAGGTAATGGCTTTGTTGAGAGACACTTACGAAGGTACGGAATGGGACATGTGCAAGAACTGGACGATAGATGTGCCTGAGAAGGACGGCGTTCCCGCCCACAAGGAGATGAGTCCTCTGGCCAATCCTTGGCTGACCACTCCGATGCGCAACACGCTGAACAGCATCGCTCCGGGCGTGATCGATTTCAGAAGGACGCTTGCGGTAGCCTGGTGTTCATATTCGACGGTCATCCAGAGCCGAGACTGGCTTCCGGACGGCATCGGGGGAGTGTGCTGGTACGCTGTCGATAATCCGGCTCAGAGCCCTCGCATCCCGATCTTCTGCGGAAGCACGAAACTCCCTGCTGCCTTTGAAAAGTGCGGGCAGAAGGAATATTACCCGAACAGCGTGCTGTGGGAGTTCCGCCGCGCCAACAAGCTGGCGACACTTTCGTGGCAGAAGACCAAGAAAGAGTTCACCGACAATGTTTTGGAGATGGAGGCGATGACCTTCGAAGGCCTGCCTGAACTTGAGGCTGAATATTCAAAGGCCACCCCTCGCAAGAGGGCGAGGCTGCTGAACGCCTACACCGCTGAGATCCACGACAAGTGCGCCGCCCGCTGGAAGGAGCTTGAGGCGAAGTACTGGTCTATGTTCGGAAGAGGTTTTTAAAATGAATATTTTCAAATACTTGAATATGCTGGCCGCAGCCTTGGCGCTTTCCGCCGGCATCGCCTACGCCCAGGATGATTGCGGCTGCGACTCCGGCTGCGTGGAGGATTCCAAACCGAAATATGTCGCCCTGTCTTTCGATGACGGCCCGAGCCTGAAATGCACCCCGATGATGCTGGACGTGCTGGAGGAGAACGGAGTGAAGGCCTCGTTCTTCCTTATCGGCCAGAACATCACCGAGGAGACCGCCCCTATCATCCGCCGGATGGTACGGATGGGATGCGACGTGGAGAACCACACCTATTCCCACCCTAATCTCACGCAGATTGCTGACTCTCTGATTCTTGCGGAGGTCGCCAAGACCGATTCCCTGATCGAGGCCTACGCCGGTGCGAAGCCTGTGTACCTCCGTCCTCCCTTCACGGCACACAACGCCCACGTCGCCGGCCTTGTGGACGGAAAGATATTCATCTCCGGCCTCAGTTGTCAGGACTGGAGGGCCGACATGCCGGTCGAGGATCGTGTGACCAAGACCCTCGCCCGCGTCGAAGACGGCCGCATCCTCCTGTTCCACGATACGAACGAGCGCACCGTCGAGGCGATGAAGACCCTGATCCCCGCCCTCAAGACCCGTGGCTACGAGATCGTCACCATCCCCGAACTCTTCCGCCTCTCCGGCCACACCCCCGCCTTCAACTCCCCGAAGATGTACGGCCGGGCGTATTAGAAATCAGTGGCGGATAATGTCCTGATAATCAGCGGACAGAACACTGTCGTGGTCTGAATACTTGAACCACGAGGATGCCCTTTCGTTTCACTGTCAGTTAGTTAAGTGCCACGGTCGCCACTAGGCTTGCAAAGTCGGATTCGGGATGACGAGATCTTCTTCCGGGGTGTTGTCTTGCTTTAGGAACATCACGTAATAGACGGGGAGGTAGGTGATGCCATGCTCCTTGTGGACGTTTTGTTCGTTGCTTAGGACTATGGCGTTCTTGATGTGGTAGTCGGGGGTGTCAAGGAAGGCGTCCAGGGCGCTGTGAACCTTGTAATCCTTGCCTGATTTGACCTCGATGGGCAGGACTGTGAGATTGTCGTAGTCATCAATCAGAAAACCAACCTCTCCACGCTGTTTGTTGTCGTAGTAGTGCAGGGTGAATCCGTGGGCGTGGAGCTCCTGTGCCACTACAGACTCATAGACTGAGCCGAGATTGACGCTGCGTTCGTCTCCAAGCACCGCATTGATGTTTGTCCTGTAAAGAAGGTCAGTCAGAATGCCTACATCGCTGAGGTATAGTTTGATAAGATTCTTGCTCTCGGACTCCTTCAGCGGGAACTTCGGATTGCTGATGGCTTGGACAGAGAGGGCTACACCGGAGTTGACCAGATAGTCAAACTCATCGGAGTAGTCGCTGAACTGCTTGTGACCGGCGGTCTGCTCGATGTTCTTCACGATGACACGCTTCTTCTTGTTTTCCATGTTGGACGGAATCATGTCATAGATCTTGCGGATGACAAGTTTCCTCTCCTCGTCGTATTGCGACGCATCCAACTTGTACAAGGAGTGTATGTCCCGTTGGATCTTACGGACTTGGGCGATGTTACGGCTCTTGATGAACTTGTTTATGGCGTCGGGCATTCCTCCCACCAAAAGATAGATCTTGAACTGCCGGAGCATATAGTTGTGCAGGGAATCGTTCAACGGCTTCCTGTCGTGGAAATATTCCCGCATCCCGTCAATAGTGTCCTGACCGCATCCCATCGCTAGAAGAAACTCCTCGAAATCAAGCGGATACATCTGCTCGATGGCTATGCTGCCGATAGGGACGGAAGGGGTCTGCGCCAATGCAACACCTAATTCCGAGCCGCTGGCGATGTACCTGTACCTGCCGTCCTCGTTCAGGAATTTGAGCATCGTCATCAGATGCGGATAGCTTTGAATCTCGTCAAGAAAGACAATCGTGTCGTCCCGATTGCCTAATCTGTTCCCGGCGATCGCACCCAATTGCAGGAAAAACTCCTCTACACTGCGGACAGACGCGAATATTCCGGAGCCTTCCTTGTCCGCTTTCAGGTTTATCTCCACATAATTCTTGAAAAGTTTGTTGCCGACGTGCCTTATCAGGTACGATTTGCCAATCTGCCTGGCGCCATTGACGAGCATTATCTTACGAGGTTCGTTCCGGAGAAAGTCTTCCAGATGGGCTGCGAATTTTCTATATAGCATGGCTTCTTTTTTATATTTTTGCGAATTTACAATAAATCAATTGAATAACAAATAATATCGGGAATTATTCCGAGTTTTGGATGGTTAAAATCGGGACTTTTTCCGACTATTTACTCTTATTTTCGGGAATTATTCCGAGTTTTGGGTGGTTAAAATCGGGACTTTTTCCAGATGTTGAAAACTTTTCGGAGGGGGCGGCTTTGTGGGGATAGGGTTTTTCGGTATCTTTGTATTGTCGCAATTCGCTTGGGTTCGGGTGCTGGCCGCTTCGTTCCCGAACGGTTTGCGGATATATGAAAATTTGACTTGTCGCTATGGCTTTTGTACACCTTCACGTCCACACGCAATATTCGATTCTTGACGGATTCTCCTCCATCTCGACCTTGTTCGACAGGGCCGAGGAGATGGGGATGCCGGCCCTGGCCATCACGGATCACGGCAACATGTACGGTGTCAAGGAGTTCTTCAAGTTCGCAGGCAAGCATGTGGACAAGGCTACCGGGCATTTCAAGGTCAAGCCAATCATCGGGTGCGAGGTCTATGTGACACGCCACTACGACCCTAAGATCAAGGACAGCGAGCATAGGTCATATTACCACCTCATCCTTCTGGCCAAGAACTTCGACGGGTACAAGAACCTGATGAAGATCGTGTCGCAGGGTCACATCGAAGGTCTCTATTACGGCAAGCCGAGGGTCTCCCACGAGATCATCGAGAAGTACCACGAGAATCTGATCTGCTGCTCCGCCTGCCTTGCCGGCGAGATTCCCAAGAACATCGTCGCCGGAAAGATGGACGAGGCGAGAAAGGCGATAGAGTGGCACAAGAGGGTCTTCGGAGACGACTACTACCTTGAGGTGATGCTCCACAAGACGGAGGTCCCGGGGCTGTCGCTGGAGGTTTATGAGGAGCAGAAGATCAGCAATGAGGGAATATTCCAGTTGGCTCAGGAGATGGGTGTCAAGGTGGTCGCCACGAATGACGTCCACTTCGTCAACAAGGAGGATGGCCCCGCGCACGACCATCTTATCTGTCTGAACACCGGTAAGAAGATCAACGAGGAGCCGCGCCTTCACTACACCCAGCAGGAGTACCTGAAGAGCGAGGAGGAGATGGCCGCTCTGTTCCCAGACCATCCGGAAGTGCTGGAAAACACCCTGGAGATAGCTTCCAAAGTTGAGGAATATCAGATCGACCGCGACCATGTGCTTCCGAAGTATCAGATCGACCAGGCCTTCCTTGACGACCTGGACAACTATCTGAACATGTACAAGGATGTCATCGAGGTCGGAAAGTGCGACAAGAAGGGCAATTACCGTGGCGACGAGTTCTGCAAGTCGGTGGCCTATCTCTGCCACATCACCTACGAGGGAGCCAAAAGACGTTATGGGGAGACTTTGACCGCCGAGCAGTCCGAGAGGATAGACTTCGAGCTCAAGACCATCTGCCGTATGGGCTTCCCGGACTACTTCCTGATTGTGCAGGACTACATCGCGGCTTCGAGGGCGAAGGGCAGCATGGTGGGGCCAGGCCGTGGTTCAGCCGCTGGCTCCGTGGTGGCCTATTGCTTGGGAATCACCAACCTGGATCCGATCAAGTACCAGCTCCTGTTCGAGCGTTTCTTGAATCCGGACCGAATCTCGATGCCGGATATAGATGTCGATTTCGAGGATCTGTCCCTGGCGCATAAATATGTCGAGGACTCCTACGGCAAGGATCACGTCTCCCGGGTGATCACCTTCGGCACGATGCTCGCCAAGGGTGCCATCAAGGACGTGGCGCGAATCCATGACCTGTCGATCGATGAGTCCAACCGCCTGTCCGGAATGGTGCCTGACCGCCTCAGTGAAAAGGTGGAGAAGGAATATCTCTTCAATCCGGATCTGGATGATCTGAAGCCAGGATTCAAGGTGGTGGAAAAGGATGTCGAGGTTGATGATCCTGACAATCCGGGTCAGAAGAAAACGGTCAAGAAGACCTATCAGAGGGGCATGGAGGACACGGATGTCAAGATAACCCTGAAGAACTGCTATCGTCTTGTGCCTGAGTTCAAGGAAGAGTTGGAAAACGGAACAGAGCAGGTGAGGGAGGTTCTGAAATATGCCCGTCAGCTGGAGGGCTGCATCCGTCAGGTCGGAATGCACGCCTGCGCCACGATCATCGGACGAGGCAACCTGACCGACTATATTCCTATCTGCCTTTCGATGGACAAGGAGTCCGGACAGTACGTCTGGACTTCGCAGTACGACGGCCACTACATCGAGGAGGTCGGCATGCTGAAGATGGACTTCCTGGGACTCAACACCCTGTCCATAATCCACAAATGTCTGGACAACATTAAGTTGCGCTTTGGTACGGACATCGACATCGAGGCGATCCCGATTGACGACAAGCCGACTTACGAACTCTACGGCCACGGTGACACGGACAGCGTCTTTCAGTTTGAATCCGAGGGCATGAAGACCTGGCTCCAGAGGTTGCATCCTGAGCGTTTCGAGGACCTCATCGCGATGAACGCCCTCTACCGTCCGGGCCCTATGGATTACATCCCGGATTTCGTCGACAGAAAACTGGGACTCAAGCCTATAGAATATGACCTCCCGGAGATGGAGGAGTTCCTTAAGGACACCTACGGTGTGACCGTCTATCAGGAGCAGGTGATGCTTCTTTCCCAGAAGCTGGCCGGCTTCACGAAGGGTCAGGCGGACAAGCTCCGCAAGGCGATGGGCAAGAAGCAGATAACGATTCTGAACGAGCTCAAGGACAAGTTCATGGAGGGCGGCAAGGCCAACGGCCATCCGGAGAAGATGCTGGACAAGATCTGGAAGGACTGGGAGAAATTCGCGCAGTATGCCTTCAACAAGTCCCACGCCACCTGCTATGCATGGGTCTCCTACCAGACCGGCTGGCTGAAATGCCACTATCCCGCCGAGTTTTTCGCCGCCAACCTCTCCTGCAACCTCTCCAACATGCCGGAGATCAAGAAGATCCTGTCCGATTGCAAGGCTCATAAGATCAAGGTGTTGAACCCGGATGTCAATGAGTCATATTCACACTTCACCGTGAACAAGGAAGGCAACATCCGTTTTGGCCTGAAGGGGATCAAGGGATTCGGTTCCAATGTGGCGGACGCGATCATCGCCGACAGGGCAGCCAACGGTACCTACGCCGATGTGTTTGATTTCATCGAAAGGCTTGGTAACTCGCTGGGCAGAAAGGCGATAGAGTGCCTTGTATATTCAGGAGGCTTCGATTCGTTCGGCATCCAGCGCAAACAGTTTTTCCTGCCGTGCCGCAGCGGGAACCTGTTCATTGACGAGCTTGCAAAATACGCCAACCTTTACAGCCAGGATGCGGCCAATTCGGCGGCGTCGCTTTTCGGCGAGGTTGAAGAAATGAAGCCTGTGCGTCCGGATATTCCTGAAATGGTCGGGACGGACGACGAGTTCGAGTGGCTCCAGAAGGAAAAGGAATATGTCGGGATGTATATCTCCTCACATCCTTTGGATAAGTATGCGTTTGAGATAGAGAGTTTTACCAACTGCGAACTGGCGGATTTGAATAAGAAAGTCGCGGAGTGTGAGGCCTCCAAGAAGAAGATGAAGGTAGCGATAGCCAGCCTGGTGACCGAGTACAGCACCCTGACCACGAAGACCGGCAAGCCATATTCAAAGACTAAACTGGAGGATTACAGCGGAGCCTACGAACTGGCATTGTTCGGACGTGACCACGAGGCTTTCATGAGTTACATGAAGCCGCACGAGAACCTTTACATCGAGGGTGACATCGAGGAGAAATATTTCATCAAACCTGAAGAGCGCGCGCAAGGCAAGACTTCGCCTTATGCTTTCAGGGTAAAGAAGATAATGCTTCTGGGCAACGTGAACGAGACGATGCTGAACGCTTTCTCCATCAGCATCACCACGCCTATGCTGACCGAGAAATTCCGCAAGGATCTCGTGTCCTTGATCCAGGCCAATCGGGGCACCGTCCCTCTCAAGATGTTCCTCTACGACCCTCAGACCAAGTACAACATCGAGTTCCACTCAACCAAGTTCAAGGTCGCTGTCACCACCGAACTCGTCTCCGCCCTGAAACTCCTCGGGGTTCAGTGCGCCCCTGTCAGAAAATAATGTCTATGGTCCCGTGCGCAGCCCCGGCCCTCCTGCTCACGAGGCAGCCTCGGCAGTCCCTCCCGTGCGCAGCCCTGGCCCTCCCGCTCACGAGGCAGCCTCGGCAGTCCCTCCCGTACGCAGACCTGGCCTTCCTGCTCACGA
>OHNM01000265.1_pt1 | contig 13032 bp, 9 predicted proteins | sample 1569661 | NCBI WGS metagenome assembly OHNM01 (sample SAMEA3879508, study PRJEB24766) | human gut metagenome | biome: human-associated habitat; feature: feces | place: USA | collected 1985/1987 | reverse complement strand
AGGAAGATACGAACCATAAATGACTAATTTTGCTCACAAAATTAGTCATTTTATTAAAATCCAAGTATTAAAAACGAAGTTATTTGAATACCCTCACCCGTTCTTCGAGCGGTTGAAACTCTTTTTCACCCGGTTTAGTCACAGGAAGTCCGAACGGCATTTCCGCAATCAGATGCCAATGTCCGGGCAGATTCCATGCACGACGCACCTCGTCGTCAATCAACGGATTATAGTGTTGCAGTGATGCTCCGAAACCGACATCTTCCAGCATGACCCATATAGCCAGCTGATGCATGGCCGAAGTTTGCAGCGACCAGCCGGGGAAGTTATCCTGATAGGATGGGAAAGCCTCCTGAAGTCCTTTCACTACCTTTTGGTCTTCAAAGAAAAGCACAGTCCCATATCCGCAAGCGAACGAGTTATCTATTTTTTCTTCCGTCTTTACGAAAGCCTCCGCGGGCACAATTTTCTTCAACGCATCTTTCACAATCTGCCACAGTTTCTTGTGTGATTCCCCTAACAAAAGTACCACCCGCGTAGACTGCGAATTAAATGCAGACGGCACGTGGCGTACGGTCATATTGACGATACACTCAATCTCCTGATCCGGGATAGGCGACTGATTAGTAATTGAATAGTAAGTCCGGCGATGTTTCAAAGCTTCACTAAAAGATCTTTCCATAATAGCTCCTTTCTAAATGTTATATTCTTAAACTCTCTTATTTTTATAACAAGTAGCTCTGTTGACTTGTTCAGTTAGAGAATATATTTGTACCTTCGCGCTGTCAATATACAGACATCAATTCATTGTAAAAAGGAAAAATGGCTAAACAGAAATTCTACGTTGTATGGGAAGGCGTGACGCCCGGGGTTTACACATCCTGGACGGACTGCCAGCTTCAAATCAAAGGATACGAAGGCGCCAAATACAAATCATTCGACACCCGCGAAGAAGCGGAACGCGCACTGGCCACCTCCCCTTACGCCTATATCGGAAAAAACGCCAAGAAGAAAAGCGAGAAAGTTTCTTCGGAAACATTGCCCGCCTGCGTGATTGACAACAGTCTGGAAATCTTTCACTTCGGGCCGATGTATGGAACCAACAATATCGGCGAATTCCTCGCCATTGTCCACGGACTTGCCTTGTTGAAACAGAAAGGTTTCGACATGCCCATCTACAGTGACAGCGTCAATGCAATCAGCTGGGTGCGGCAAAAGAAATGTAAGACCAAGCTTTCGCGTACCGCAGAAACAGAGGAACTGTTCAAACTGATAGAACGTGCGGAGAAATGGCTTCGGGAAAACACATACACCACCCGTATTCTGAAATGGGAAACCAAAGAATGGGGAGAGATTCCGGCAGATTTTGGCAGAAAATAAGACAAAAAGACCAAACACCCCAAAATATATTTTTATCTTTGAACCCAAGATAGCATTTTTGTATCCAAACACATCAATAAATGTATGAAAAATAAGCAATTTATTATTTTAGCGGTCGTTTGCGTCGTTACTCTTCTCCCTTTTATGGGATTAACGGATTTCCATACCAAAGGGGAACCCCGCGAAGCAATCGTTGCATACTCCATGATTGAAACCGGTAACTGGACGCTTCCCGTCAACAACGGCGGGGACATCGCCTACAAGCCGCCCTTGTTTCACTGGTGTATTGCCGCCCTTTCCTCTATTGCCGGGAAAGTAACGGAATACACTTCACGTATGCCCTCTGCATTGGCACTGATAGCTATGGTGTTAGGCGGATTCTTATTCTACGCCAAACGCAGGGGAGCTTCAGTCGCCCTCCTTATGGGCTTAATTACCCTGTCTAATTTTGAAGTCCACCGTGCCGGTATGAACTGCCGCGTTGACATGATGCTGACCGCCTTTATCGTACTCGCGCTCTACCAACTCTACCGTTGGTGTGAGAAAGGGCAAAAAGGATTCCCCTGGATAGCCACCTTGTTTATGGGATGTGCCACACTAACCAAAGGTCCCGTAGGTATCCTCCTGCCTTGCATGGTCACCGGGGTCTTTCTGCTGATCCGGGGTACCAGTTTCTTCAAAGCCTTTTTCTCGATGGCACTGGTAGCCATTACGTCCTGTATCCTGCCCGCCCTTTGGTACATCGCTGCCTACCAACAGGGAGGAGATAATTTCATCTCACTGGTTATGGAGGAGAATTTCGGTCGTTTCATGGGAAAAATGAGCTACGAATCCCATGAGAATCCTGCTTACTACAATATCATTACAGTCGTATCCGGCTATGCCCCTTACACATTGTTGGTTCTGCTTTCCTTATTCAGCCTTACATACGGGAAAATAACCGGAAAACCCCGCGAATGGTGGCAGAGGTTCACAACATATATCCGCGAAATGGACAGCACCCGCTTGTTCTCTTTATTGAGCATTGTTCTCATTTTCGTTTTTTACTGCATCCCAAAGAGCAAGCGCAGTGTTTACCTGTTACCCATTTATCCGTTCATCGCCTATTTCCTTGCCGAATATATCATGTATCTGGTCCGGAAAAACTCAAAAGCAGTTAAGATATACGGCGGATTTCTCTCCGTCGCCGCTATTCTTCTCCTTGTCACGTTTATAGCCGTGCGGTTAGGATTAGTGCCCGACAGTATTTTCCACGGAAGACACGCCGCCGAGAATATAGCCTTCATGAACGCGTTGGCAAATATCTCACTCAACGCAGGCCACATCATCGTCATCTGCCTGCCATTAATTGCAGCCATCTATTTCTTCCGGACAATCGGGAAAAAAGAATCGGGAATGAACGTAGTGTATGCCACTCTTTTCGTTACATTCTCGCTTTTCATGTCATTGGACGGTGCTTACCAGCCCGCCATACTGAACACCAAATCGGACAAAGGAATGGCGGAAGATATCCGGGAAATAGCTTCGGGCAGCAAGATCTATTCTTATGTAGCTGTCGATATGCTCCGTTTCTACACGGTCAATTTCTATCACAACGACCAGATAGGATTGTTTGAAAAGGATATGCCGGCCGAAGGCTATCTATTGGTAGGACGACGCGATTTTGAAGGTTTCAAGCCCAAATATGAATCCGAATATACTTTTGAAGAAGTATATCAGAGCACGAAAAGAGGATGTGACATCCGTGACATTATTTACCTGTATCGTTTCAAGAGAAAATAGCCATAGGATCAGCATAGAATAACAGAAAAAGAAGTAAACCCGTTACAGGTTTACTTCTTTTTCTATCAGATAACGCGGACGGCGTTTCACCTCCTTATATATTTTACCGATATATTCACCGATCACTCCGACGGCAGTCAGGATAGCGCCGCCGATAAACCAGACAGAAATGAGTAGCGAAGTCCAGCCTCGGATTACGTCTCCGCCAATAAACTCCACCAAAGCATAGATAATGGCCAGGAAAGAAACCAGCATAAAGATAAGCCCGGATGTGGTAATCAGGCGTAATGGTTTGACAGAGAAAGAAGTGATTCCGTCCAGGGCGAAGTTCAACATCTTCGTGAACGGATATTTCGATTCACCGGCAAAACGTTCTTTGCGGTCGTAATAGACAGAAGCGGTAGGATATCCGAGCATACACACCATGCCCCGGAGGAAAAGATTACGTTCGGGGAAAGACACCAATGCCTTCAGGGAGCGCTTGCTCATCAGACGGAAATCCGCATGATTGTAAACAATCTCCCCGCCCATTGTCCGCATCAGTTTGTAGAACATCTGCGCGGTATGTTTCTTGAAGAACGTGTCCGTTTTACGTTCCCGCCGTACACCGAACACCACATCGGCCCCCTGATTATAATAATCCACCATTTCCACAATAGCATTCACATCATCCTGCAAATCAGCGTCGATAGATACAGCCGCATCATAATCGCCGGCCGCCACAAAATCCAATCCCGCCCAGAGAGCCTGCTGATGCCCGACATTATGCGCCAGTTTCAAGCCTGCCACACACCTATGAGATTCAGACAATTGCTCTATCAGTTTCCAGGTAGTATCCTTGCTTCCGTCGTCCACATACAAAATCTTTCCTTCGGCCACCTTCCCTTCCTGCTCCATTCGGGCAAGCACATCAGATAGCTGACGAGTCGTTTCTTTCAATACTTCTTCCTCATTATAACAAGGAACTACAATCACAAGTCTCACGCCGTTCATAGCTTTTTATGTTTAAAGACAAACCGAACAAATAAGAAATTCACAGGAATCGCTATCGCAAACACCGGCACAGGTGCCCATGCTTTAGAAACTCCCAGATAGAGGAATACATTCAACAGAATGATATGCAACAAATAATTAACCAGATGCGCCCCTCCCATACCAACCAACTTTTTCCATGACGGAGTGGTTCCGAACGTAAAATAAGAAGTCAGATAGAAGTTGACAATAAAACTGATTACATATCCCGTCGTATAGGCTACATTGACGTTGATAAAAGATTGCAGGAAATAATAAATCCCATAATGCAATGCCGTAGCCAGCACGCCGACCACGCCAAAACGTATAAACTCTTTCACCAACGGCTTTGTTTTCATAAAGCACTTACTTCTTGACGGATACTTTATCTAATGTCTTGTGTTCTTTTACCAGGGATTCCGTACTTTGCAGCATAGAGAAGCAATAATCCTTCAAGTTCCGGAAAGCCTCCTCATCAGTACCGGTGGCAGCGTGGAGCTTGCCTTCCTCCAGTTTGTACTTGAATTCCTGTTGGCTGTCCGGCGAATAGATAAACATATTCACCGAGTCTCTTGCCCCGATCAGATTATCCGCCGTAAAGAACATACAAGGACGTTCTTCTTCCAACAGATTGACACCGAAATTGTTTTGCAGGTAACTTATGTTAAGCAGCCCCAACAACGTAGGAGATACATCCACCTGCCCACCAAAACCGTCGTATACCCCCGGCTTGATATCTTTCCCGTAAATCATCAGAGGGATATGGTTATAAGACTGGGGCATTTCACATTCAGGTGTTCCCACCATTTTGCCATGATCGCCCAGAAAAACGAAAATCGTATTGTCAAACCACGGCTGTTTTTCCGCAGCCTGCATAAACTGCCGGATAGACCAGTCGGCATATTCTACAATCTGTTCTTCGAGCACATCACTATGCGGGTGAAAATAGGGCGGAATCACATAAGGGGGATGATTGCTGATAGACAGCAATACGCAGAAGAACGGATTCCCCGTCCCGGCCCTTTCATTCAAAATAGGAAGTGCATACTGATACATGAAGTCATCCTGCACACCGAAGCTGTTCACTACTTTTTCCGAAGGATAATTCTCCTGAGCGTAAATTTCGTCGAACCCGTTCGTGCGAAGGAATGCATTCATATTGTCGTACTGCGATTCGTGAGTCATAAAGAACAGGTTACAGTATCCGTTCTCCTGCAATACGGTAGGCAGTCCCGAATAGACAGGAATCACAGAACCTTTCATGGCATTCCGTTTCATGATAGCCGGAAAAGAATAAAGCGTGGAATAAATACCATGATTGGTATGAATACCGGAGGAGTAGAAATGACTGAAACTCAAGGATTGCTGATAAAGGCTGTCCAGATAGGGAGTCAGTTTCTTATCCGATCCAAAAGTCCCCATTAGATTGGCGGACATAGACTCCATAAAGACCAGAACTACGTTCCTGCGATTAGGCGTACCTTCCCGTTCTACTTTCCGTGCGATCGGAGACAACCGGTCAATTCCTTGCCTATGCAAATATTTCTGTACTTTTGATAAAGCGTCTTCCTCAGACATCAGATGCAGAGTCCGGTTTTCTTTCCGGTTATCATCCAGTGTACTTGTCAGCAGATTAAAGACGGGATTCACTCCCAACTGATTCAGGAACGGGTCTTCACAATAATATGCCTGACTTACTTTTATCGGGTTATATCCCATACGCCCACGAATGCCGAACAGGCAAAGCCCGATACAAATTGCACCTGCTACCAACACAGCTACCCGGCTCAACAGACTTATCTGTGATGCAGCCTTTTCTGCTCTACGATAGAAATAGGATGCAAGGGAAGAAGCTCCCCAAACAAATGCCACGATAGACAGGAGCCCGAGGAATATCGGAAAATAGTAAGAAGACTCCCCAAACATCAGACCAGCTGTTGTACCGCCATAGCCGAACCAATTATAAATAGAAGAATTAATCGTTTTGAAGAAATATTCAAAATATGGAATATTGGCAGCAGCGATAACAAAAGATACCGAATAAAAACAACTAAAATAAACCGTTGTAAACCTAAACAGCCATTTAGCGGTGTAGTTACAAAGAGCGGCTATCCACAAAACAACCAAAGGGAGCAACAGGATATAACAAGCTATTACATTGTCAAACCAGAGTCCGCGGAGGAAAGCACCGGACTGCAAAAGAACATCTCCCTTTATTTCTGCCGGAAATTGATAGTCAATGGAACAGAACAGTGTGAACCGGAAAATAAAGAAAATAAAGAGAGCTGCCATGTGTATGGATAACAGATATAAGAGGTAGCACTCAAAACGTTTTATAGAGATTCCTTTCATTAGATTCAACTTAAAAAAGTTCCATTATAATTATTCCGTTACAGTTGCTGCATATCGTGTAAGCGTTTGTAATATCCGTTCAGTTCAATGAGTTCCTCATGCTTGCCGCGTTCTACAATCTCTCCCTCATAGAGCACGCAGATTTCATCCGCATTCTTAATAGTAGAAAGACGGTGAGCAATGGCAATCGTTGTACGCGTCTTCATCAAACGCTCCAACGCTTCCTGTACCAGACGTTCCGATTCGGTATCCAGTGCCGAAGTAGCCTCATCCAGAATCAGAATCGGCGGGTTCTTCAAGATAGCACGGGCAATGCTGATACGCTGACGCTGACCACCGGACAACTTACCGCCCCGGTCACCGATATTCATATTATATCCCTCCGGCTTCTCCATGATAAAATCGTGTGCATTCGCAATCTTGGCAGCTTCTATCACTTGCTCCATTGTTGCATTTTCCACACCAAAAGCGATGTTGTTGAAGAATGTGTCATTAAACAAGATTGCTTCCTGATTCACGTTACCGATCAAACTGCGCAAATCGGCAATACGAACATCACGTATACTGGTTCCGTCGATTGTGATATCTCCTTCCTGCACATCGTGATAGCGCGGCAGCAAATCCACCAACGTCGATTTACCCGACCCCGACTGTCCTACCAGTGCGATCGTCTGACCTTTAGGAACTGTCAGGTTCACATGCTTCAACACTTCCCGTTTACCGTCATAACTGAAAGTGATATCCTTAAACTCAATTTTGTCATTCAGTCCCTTCAACGGTTTCGGATTCGAAATTTCTTTGATCTTATTCTCAGCTTTCAGAATCTTGTCTACACGCTCCATTGAAGCCAGACCTTTCGGGATGTTGTATCCTGCCTTCGCAAAATCTTTCAACGGATTGATTACGCTATACAAGATCACCATATAAAAGATAAATGTCGGAGCGTCAATCGATGCGTTTTGTCCCAGAATCAATGTACCGCCGAACCATAACACAGCTACAATCAGAATCGTTCCTAAGAACTCACTCATAGGATGCGCCATAGCCTGACGTATGGCAACCTTATTTGTCGCGTCACGAAGTTCGTTGCTGCATTTGGTGAAACGGTTAATCATTTTGTCTTCCGCAATAAAAGCTTTGATAATGCGCAAGCCACCCAACGTTTCTTCCAGTTGCGACATCGTATCGCTCCACTTGCTCTGCGCCTCCAAAGACTGGCGTTTCAGTTTTCGTCCTACCACACCCATCAGCCAGCCCATTCCCGGCAACACAACGATCGTAAAGAGAGTCAACTGCCAGCTGGTGATGACCAGTGTCGCAAAATACAGAATAATCATAATCGGACTCTTCATCAACATATCCAACGAGCTGGTAATGGAGTTCTCCACTTCACCCACATCCCCGCTCATACGAGCGATAATATCTCCTTTTCTCTCTTCCGAGAAGAATGACATCGGCAGACGCATCACCTTGGCATACACCATAATACGGATATCACGCACCACTCCTGTACGCAACGGAATCATTACAGCCGAAGAAGCGAAATAACAACCGGTTTTAAACAATGTCATAATCATCAGGAACAGTCCCAAAAAGATAAGCGCCATAGTAGGTCCATTATCTATTATCATCTGACTGATATAATAATAGAAGTTATTCTTAGCAACATCGGCCAAATCACCACTTCCCCATTCCATAAAATGATAGACCTTATCAGCCCCTTCCGTCTTGAACAGGATACTCAGAATAGGAATCAAAAAAGTGAATGAAAACACATTGAATACAGCAGATAAAATATTCAGCAAAACAGCCCAGCCGATATACTTCTTATAAGGCGACACAAAACGTCGCATCAATTGTAGAAATTCCTTCATTACTTGCCATTAAATAAGTTAAGACCGCAAAGATACAATAAAACCGATTAACAGACAGCAGTTTCACCGAATTATTAACGCGATTTATCGAAAAGAGCTTGTAAGAAAGCGATCATATATCCGACAAACTCTCATTTCCCGAGTCATAAAGTCTTTCTTCCGGTAAGTCTTTCGCAATTACCCTGTATCTCTTTTTGAGCGACAGCCACCACATGATAATAAACTCCGCGCGTTTTCCTGTACGATTTCACTCCCAACCGTTGCAGAATACGTCCGAAATAGTTCACCTGACCGGAAGAGAATTTCATTTTACTCGCCTTTTGTATCCGTTGCAATATATCGGCAGCAAGTATCCACTCTCCTTCTTCCTCATCGTCCGCAACGCGGTAATACACAAGAAACAGCTGTTCGATAAGCGGTGACTGTTCAAACTCCTGATTGGCTTCCGTCATAATGGCTTCTTCCTTTTCGTCAAACCAATACCGTTCATTGTGATAGAGCGCCGCCATTGCCTGCGCATAAAGCTGTTCATAATCAACAGGACGAACCACATCAATCACTCCCGTAACCTCCACACCTATATAACGACGACTGCCGGAAGTATCTGTCAGCAAATCCTTATGATTGCTTGTTCCGATGAAAGAAGCGTAGCGGCGAAGTTCTTCTACCGCCGAAGCATTCGGGCGCCGTGTATTAACGACCGGCTTTTGCATGATATGTTTAAGGAAAGGTTGCTGATTGATACCTATCTGGTCAAACTCATCCATATTAATCAGCAAAAAACGATTCAGATACAACTCCGCATCCCGTTTCCGGCTAAAGTCAATGCTATCCGTATAGTACGCCTGCAAACACGGCGGTAGAATCAGGCGGCAAAACGTAGATTTCCTGTAAGCCTGCGGACCGACTAATATAGGCGAAGTGCTGTTTGCATGATTTTTACCCAGTCCACGCCAATGAGCTATCATGCTGAGAAACCAACGACGGAACAACTGTGCCCAATGGGGATTATTGCAAGGAACCCGCTTTGCCAGATCTCCGATGTGATCTTTGCCGTCCCAACGGGGGAGATCATAAAGGAACTCTTCAATAGGCTGATAAACCGGCACATGATCTGAGTTCAGATAACGCACCACGTCTTTGTCCCACAATTTAAGCCCTTCGTATTGCGCATTCATGGTAATACTTGCCATCAGCCTCTTATTTACCGGACGAAAATAAAAATCAAAACTGTTCCGTTGCCGGCATTCCACTTGCGAGGTCAACTGATTGAAACGAAACTCATAACGACGTTTCATAAACTCATCCATTTGCATCACAAACAGTTGTTCCGGCAGCAGACTGCTTTTATCCGCAAACCCTTTACAAGTGCGATATACATTCTGCACTGTCTCACGGATCAGAAATTCATCATCCGGCAAGCGGTAATGGGCACGAGTCCACCGCACTGTATCCTCTGCGGGAATACCGGCACGAAAACAATGTCCGGCCAGACAAACCAGCAAGGAATGTATATCATCTCCCGGCTGATAGCCATGCTGCTCATCCAAAGCCCGCGCAAAAGCCGCCTCAAAAAGTACGGAAAGAGCTTTATAACTCTCATATCCCGGTACAAGCCGTTGCAAAGGCGAGGTTTCCGCCTTCACCTGTTCGCGATAGGTCGTTTCTCCCGGCATAGCCATAGGCTGTTTCATATAGACAGGCATCGCTTCGGGATTAAAATACAGTTCGGGGTCGAAGGTCAGACGACAATATTGCTCCAGTGAAGGTTCTTTCAAGTCGATATCGAAAGGAAGCTGCGGTTGATAAAATTTCACGGCGAGCCGGTAAGCGTGCGCATGGAAAAGTTCCGCTTGCTCACGGTTGCTCGGCAAAAGATCGTCAGGATAAGTAAAGCGCACCCATATCTTTACCGACTTTCCGGAAGAACCAGTAAAAGCAAGATAGGTCTGCGGAAACTCCTTCACACGTTCTTTCACCTCATCCGCTTCCATAGGTCCGGAGAGATTGTTCACTTGAAGCATCACCACTCCGTTGTACTCGTCCATTGTCATTACCCCATTCTTACGGACAAAGGCAGCCGCAGGAAGCAACTTCGGCACTTTCTGTACATAATCATTTTTATCTCCCGGAAATATATAAGGCAGGACTTCTCTCATTCCTGAGACGAGTTGTGCTTTAGTTTCCACTTTCATTTGCTCCACGAGCTGTTCGATTTTCAACGTCCGCAAAGTGTTCACTCTGCCGTCGTCTCTAATTTGTGTTATTCTCATTACTTAACTTATTTAGTTTGTCCTGCATGTTTGTGTAGGGCGATTATTACCGGAGACAAAAGTACTGTAAATATTCCATACAAACAAATTTTAAAAGCGCTGGTTCTTCTTTCTACTAGAAAAGATTTTTCAATTTCATTTCTCATATTCTCATACTTTTCAGTTAAAGTGTAGTCAATCAAATAGATGTACTATGAGAAATACTTTTTCAAACAGGCATTTCTCATAGTTTATTCCACATCTCGGCTCAAAATTCGGGTATTTCTCATTGTTTTTCAGAGTATTTCTCATAGTCAGCACAACTCTGCTTACCTAATGCCGGATAACCTTATCCAATATGAAATTAAACTATTATTTACGTATAAACAACTAAGCATTTACTTGTTTTCCGCCCAATATTGTTGTATCTTTGAAGGAACATTCCAACCGTTCCACTCCAGTGCACAGGCCTGTCTACTCCAGTAAAAAGTTCTGTCTACTGAAGTGCAAAGAACCGTCTACCGGAGTGGAACGATAGAAGCATCGGTAGGAAAAGAAAGGAATGAAGGCAAGATATAGCAACAGCCTAAGTAACATAATATATAAATCACCATTAAATTGAAACAGCAATGGCAATACAATTCGAGTTTTATAAGAATCCCCAACCGGAAAAAGAAGGGGAAGAACCAAGCTACCACCCTCGCGTAGTTAATTTTCAACATGTCACTACTCAGCGACTAGCAAAAGAAATCCACATGGCAACTACTTTCGGAAAAGCAGAAGTAGAGGCAATGTTAATGGAACTGAGCAGATGCATGGGCAATCATCTGAGCGAAGGAGAAAGAGTGCATCTGGACGGGATCGGGTATTTTCAAATCACGTTGCAAGCCGCCGAACCCATACACTCACTTACTACCCGTGCCGACAAAGTGAAACTAAAATCCATCAACTTCCAGGCCGACAGAGACTTGAAAAGTTTGTGTATGGCCACACACCTGCGGCGTTCGAAATATAAACCGCATTCCGCCTCTCTTTCAGAAGAAGAAATTGACCGGAAACTCACGGAATATTTTGCAACGCATCCTGTCTTGACTCGTACTAATATGCAGTCTCTTTGCAGCTTCACTCAAAGTATGGCCAGCCGGCAAATACGCAGGCTAAAGGCAGAAGGTAAGCTGCAAAATATTGGGAAGCCTACGCAACCTATCTATGTTGCAGGGGCGGGATACTATATTTAGCATACTAAAATTTGTATCAATAGTGAAACATAGGTTCAAAAATTCAAGGCATGCCCAATAATTCTCTTGAAAAAAAATAAAATACCATGAAATATACGAGAATATACAAATTTATTGTAACTTTGGAATCATTTTGATTAGAAAAGCAACAGGATTACAGAAAAATGGTTAGGTCTGCGTTTATGGGAACTTTTGGAGAAGAAGCCATGAAATGGTTAAGTCTCTTGACAGCGCCACAATATGACTATATTGTGGCTATAGCACGTAAGTGCCCCCGTTTAATTGACGTCATCCTTCGGGAAAGCAAGACGTTTTCTCCTTCGATCTGGGATAAAGTAATAACAGAACATGCTCTGCCTTTTCATTTTGCACAAATGCCCCCAAAGCATAATTATTTACTAATTGACGACAGTGTGTTCTATGGAAGCACATTCAAAAAGATAGAGACACTTATAAAAAATTTAAACAATATTTCTCAATCTGAAAATGCGAATGAATGTAACAAGATCAATATAAAAAACGCTACCCTTTTTCTCTTAGAAAACAACAGACTGGAAAACCTAAATATCAATATGTACTTCCGGACCGGAAATGAGCAGCAAGCAGTCACATTCGTCAATTATGAAATGTCAGCATTCCTTAAAGGAGGACCTTATGATTTAGAATTCCCTATCATATATCATCCAGGAGAGTTCGACGAAAATAAAATACAAACTGCACTGGAAGAGAACTTTCCCGAAGCACAAATTTATTCATTGGACGAACCCGTTCTATTGGAAAACGGAGAGAATGCAACAAGAAAAAGTTGGACAATATTGTTTTATCCTATAAACAAAAGAAATGCACAGTCTACAGATCCAGAATTCAGCAAAATAAGATTTTTCCTTAACGAGACCCGGAATGAACTCAGAATTGTGCCTTTCTCTCCCTATCCATTAACAACGGATGCACTAAGTAAATTTGATTTATTCCTTCCCGATCAGCACAAAGATTTATACAGAAAGGTTTACAATCGTGTATCTCATCTTCTTGATTTAGAAGCTAACAACGAGGACGAAGAATATATTGTCTATCAGACAGAAAGAAGTTTGCTTATATGGATAAATTACTTGCTGTCTATTAATTTATATATCAAAAACAAAA
>OHNM01000261.1_pt1 | contig 13159 bp, 7 predicted proteins | sample 1569661 | NCBI WGS metagenome assembly OHNM01 (sample SAMEA3879508, study PRJEB24766) | human gut metagenome | biome: human-associated habitat; feature: feces | place: USA | collected 1985/1987 | reverse complement strand
CATATTCCTGACCACGGTAGGAGTAAACCACCGATTCAGGATAGCGTTCGTTTTTGCTGATTTCGTCCCAGCCGCACATTATCTTTCCCTTCGAGTGGAGATAGTCCTCAATCCTGTCAACCATATAGCACTGGAGTTCATCGTAGTCCGGGATGCCCTCCCGTTCCATCAGGGCACGACATTTCGGGCAGAGAGGCCATTCCTTCTTGCGGGCCTCGTCTCCTCCGATGTGGATGTAGTCAGAAGGAAAGACCTCCATTATCTCGTCAAGGACATTTTCAAAGAATTCGTAGGTCTGCGGATTTCCGGCACAGAATTCACCGCTTGTGTAGGCCCTACCCTTGCAGCACAACTCCGGATGGGAGATGAAAACTGCATCGGAATGTGCCGGGAATTCGATTTCGGGGATTACCTCGATGTGGTTCGCAGCGGCATATTCTACTATTTCCCGGAGTTCATCCTTGGTGCAATAACCGCCATAGGCATTCGGAGTACCCTCGTCAAGATAATGTCTGTCCTGCTTGTCCCACCACTCGATCCAACTTTTCTGCGTGCGGAAGGAACCTTTGGCTGTAAGCTCAGGGTAACGGTCGAGTTTCACTCTCCATCCACCGTTGTCTGTCAGATGAAGGTGAAAGTAATTCATCTTGTAGCGGGCCATCTGGTCCAGCAGAAGGAAAATTTCCTCCTTAGGAAAGAAGTGCCTCGAAACATCCAGATGGAATCCCCGGTAAGGGAAGCGGGGAGCATCTTCAATCCTGACACAAGGCAGGCCCTTGTCCGTCAGTATCTGCAGCAGGGTCTGGACAGCGTAGAAAGCTCCGTCCGCATCTGAACAGTTCACAGTGATTTTCCGTCTTCCGACAGTCAGCCTGTAGCCCTCGGCTGGGATTGACTTGTCATCGACAAAGTTGACACAGGCCATCGGATTCGCACGGAAATCAGCGCTGTCCGTGCGGAACCATCCGCCGGATAGCGAGATTACGCCCGGCTGCGGGACAATTGACAGGTCCTCCGGACTGGGAGAAGAGCAGCAGACGGCGCAAAGGAAGGCCGCCGCGGCCATCATCAACTTTTTCATATTGTTTAATATTCAATTTCTATATTATCACCGCTGACCAGCCATTGGGAAGTGTTCTGAATCAACGTCCCATTGTAGGTTACATTCTTGATTTCCAATCCTTTGATTGTGTTTCCATTCGAGACCACCGTAGAGATTCCGCACCCTGTGTCCGAAAGGATGGATATGTTCGAAAACTTCACCCTTTTCATCAGGCAGCCTCCCTGCGATGGTTTCTGCCAGACTGAAACAGGCCGGCCGTTCGGACGTATGTTGTCAATGACGATGTCCTGGAAGCTGATGTCTGAAATAGTGCCGGATGTGGTACCGCCCGAAGGATACTGGCTGATGCACAGACCTCCACGGTCGTCATTGGAGTAATTGCTGTTTTTTGTCGGATAATCAAGCACGGTGCAGTTCGAAACAAGCACATCGTGGATGCATCCGGTCTGTGTTGAGCCGCTTTCCGGACCAACGACGATGCCACCGGCAAAGTCAGCCCAGATGAGGTTGTCCTGAATGGTGATGTTTTTGGTATCATCAAGGGAAAGATGATTGACCTTCAGGGTAATGCAGTCATCATAAGTCCTGATGAAGCAGCCCCGGATTACGGCATCGCTGACGGAACACAAATCGATTCCGTCCCCGTTCAGAATCCAGCAGATTATGTTCGTGTTCTCGATTCGGACATTGTCAGTGCGGTAAATCGAAAAAGTCCAGCTCGGAGAATCAACGACGGTTATGCCCTCTACCGTAAAACCGTTGCGGGTGCCGGTTTTTGTAGCATTGGTTTCAATCAACTGGTAGCCGCTGGCATATCTGTCTCCAGTGTGGGGGAGACGTGCTCCTGAGAGCACTCCCCTGCCCTTGATGGCCGTGTTGTCACCGACCGAATTGATTTTGGCATAGACGACGGCACCCTCGTCTATGTAAAGTGTCTGGTTGTCCCTCAGGGTAATCCACTGCGGATTCCACACTCCGGGACCGTAGTAGATGACATTTGAAGGGAGATTATCGGGGTCAGGTCTGTCCGGATCCGGTTTCTCGGGCAGGACCATCAGATTGTGGAAACGGTCCCCGTCATATTCAATGGAGAACTTCCTGGCCTGCCAGGAAGGTATGGTGAGTTCGATCGTGTTGGCATCCACGGCCACCGGAACGATTCCCGAGAGGGTCGGGCGCACTTTCACGCTTGAGTAGGATCCGCTGAGTTTCTTCACCCTGATTGTCACGGGAGAATCAAAATCTGCGGTAAAATTCACGAAACTGGCAGTGTCGCGCAGTCTTTTGGAGTTGTCCCAGTCATTCCAGATCTGGGTGTGATGGTTCGGAGCATCCGACACAAGGGCATCGTGCACAAAGGCCTCCTTCCACTGTCCGTCGCCCTGAAGAACGCTCACGCTGTAATGAATATTCTTTTTGAGGATTTCCTTCAGCCGGACCGTCTTTCCCCAGACTACGGGCTGTGCAGAGTCTGCGGAAGACATTTTCACCCAGCAGGCGAGAAGTCCGTCAGTCTCGAATCTGGAGAAATCCAGTTCAAGGGAGAGACTGCATCCCATGACAAGAGGTTTGGTGAGGGATATGTCAATCCTGTCGGTTTCCAGGCCGTCAATCTTCAGGTCCACCGGCAGAATCCAGTCACCATCCCCACACATCGGCATCAAGAAAGACCCTGTCTCAGGCGTTTCTCCTGTCACCTCAAAGGTCTTCGACCAGCCACCGTCCTTAGCCGAAGTAATCCATCCCGGCAGGGAAATCCTGTCCGCAAGGCCTGAGATTGTCGTCCTGGCAGAGACCAGAGTCTGAGGAGCTCCCGTGACAGTCATAGTGAACGACGGGGTAAAAAGAGTCAGAGGCACCGCCGAAGCATCGGCTTGAGAAGACTTTCCGTCCCAATGCCACAGCCCCGGCAAATCCGAGGCCGTGTCCTTGGGATAGAAAAAGTAGGATGACAGAGGAAGTCCCTCCGTCCTTGCCCCTATGACAAATTTTTCCATCCTGTCTGAAGCGATGACATTCATCCTCTCCCCGGGAGTGAGCACCGTGGCTGGTCGTTTGGAAGATCCCTCGGCCACATCCACGCAGTCTTCACCCTTGAAAGAATAGACTATGCAGTCCCAGTCCTCCATCTCCAGAGGCATTCCTTCGACCGAAACCTCGAAAGAACCGTCAGGAAACTCTGAAGAGGGAACTTCAGACCGCCTGCAGGCGGCAAGAGAAAGTCCTGCCGCTGCAAGCATAAGAAAATATCTGCCTGTTCGAAGCATAATGGTTCAGAAATTATTTCGCCTCGAATGCAATGACATATTTGGCCATCTGACCTTTCTGTCCGGCAACTACAGCACCATCGATGACGATTGTAGGTTGGAATGAATCTGCCTGATAGTTGTCACCACCGACATAGTAAACATCTGTCCAGCCGAGGTCTGCAAGAACGTATGCTCCCTGCATAATGGTCATATACTTGCCGTTGATAGTTGCAAGTCCAAGTTTGTTGTCGATTGTGCGGCCGATGAAGCAGCGTGACCTTGTGCCATTGAAGCCCTGTCCGAGGACCTCGGTGTCACCGTCGTTTGCCATAGCGTCTGCAAAGTGGACCTTGTAGCCGTCAACGACGAGGGCAGGGTTGAAGTATGCGGCGCCTGTAACGGCCCAGTCCTCACCTTCAACCTTGAAGTCATCCCTGAAAGGAGCGTATGACGTGTCATCAAGTTTGGTTTTGTAGTCGAAACCGAAGTCGGAAGCCTTCCTGAAGTCACCAAGGACATGGAAGATGTCTGCACTAGGGTCAGGGGTGATTCGCTTCAGGCCCATCTTGCCATTTGAGTCAAAGCCGAAGCAAAGACCGTGGGACGTTCCCTTGGCCTTCACGCCTGTCCACCAGGAAGCGGATGCCTTGGATACGATCTGTCCATCGGATTTCACCCAGCAGGTCCAGGCAGCAGGACAGCCGCTCATTGTAATCAGGGAATTTACACTTTCAGCTGATTTTCCGGAAGAAACGGCCGTCGCGTCGGAGATGATCTTGCCCTTGTAGTCACGCTCGTTGAAAGTAACGATAGTGAAATCGCAGGTAGTCATATCAACCATTGCCTTGCTGGCATCATAGTCTCCCAGAAGACCCATTTTTGCAATCTGGTCCTCATAACCGGAGTTGTCCCACCAAGCCTGAGTCTCGCCTCCGGTGTTAGGTGCAGGTACCTGTTTCTTCAGAGCTTTGGAATTGAGGACTGTCAAAGAAGGAATCTTTGCCCTCTGTGCATCGGTCCTCGAAGCCCCAGGCTTTCGGATCTCCAAGAACGGCGGAATAGTCAATGCTGACAGGGAATTTCTTTGTTGTGGCGCCAACAGTGATGGTAATTTCTGCAGGACCTTCTGAAAGGTCAACGGTTGGATTTTCCACCTTGGCTCCTTCCATCAATGCCCCTTCACCGAAGACAAGGGTAACCTTGCTGCGGTCCATTCCGGCTGCGTAAGTGATGACGAATGCCTTTGTAGCCACATTGTAAATCACAGCATATCCGCCTTCCACTGACACTTTTGAACCGTCAGCCACAGGAAGGGCATTTGAAGTGATGGTCACGACATACTGAACTTTCTTTCCATTAGGGTCGGTGAAGTAGATGTTCGGGTCGGTGCTTACATCATAGTTGCCCGGATCCGCAGGGAAAACGAGTTTCCATCCGTCATTCACATTGAGGATGAGCTTTGCTGCAGAGAAGTTCTCGGCAGTAGTGAATCTGAAGGAAATGGTGTTGTCAACGACAACGCCTTCAACTGTCTCTCCGCCAACTTCAAGGGAAATTGCATCGAAAGGTTTGTCAGAATAGACAGGACCTTCAGGAGTTTTTTCTGTACAGGAAGCGAGCATTCCAAGCGTAATCACGCAAAGAGCGCTCAGGAACAAATTTTTGAGTTTCATAAAAGTGTTGTTAATGTTGTGTCTGTAAAATTGCCCTACCATCCGGGATTGACCTGGAGATTGGAGTTTTTGTATCTTTCGTAATCGGAATAAGGATAGAGATAGTACTTGTCATCCCATTTCCTTGTCTGAACAAGGTTCTTTGTGTAAGCCACTGTCCCGCTCGCCTCATCCTTCACGAGAGAAAGACCGTAGATTTGGGTATCCCCGCACTGGAGTTTCCATCTTCTTGTGTCCCAGAAACGATGATTCTCAAAGGCGAACTCGACGCGGTTTTCTTTCTGAACGGTCTTCAGGAAATCAGTCGTCGCACCCACCTGACCGACACCTGCCCTTGCACGGACGGCATTCAGGGCTTCCAGCGGAGACATAGTGTAGTTCACCTGTCCCAGACTTCCCTTGAAAGAGGCATCACCTGTCGCAAGGTAAAGGGCCTCGGCGTAAATCAGGTACATTTCCGCAAATCGGATGATGGGATAGATGTGAGGGTATGAAATCGAATTTCCAGTCACGAACGAGGTCTCCTCTATGAGGTTCTTGCGCAGGTAGTAGGAAGTCGGGGTCGCACCTTTCTTCGGAAGTGCGTTCTGTCCGCCCTCCCACATTTCCAGAGGTTTACCCTTGAACATCGAGCCGTTGACATAGAAAGTCTCTGCAAAACGCGGGTCTCTCTTTGACGGGTCGAGGGCGATGGCACGGTGGGCAGGATTGTCCCAGTCGAAAGGAGTACCGTCCAGCAGGTCGAATGCCTCGGCAAGGTTCTGCGACGGGCAAGATCCTGAATTTCCGCCCTCCACTCCCATTGGGAAATTGGATCTTTCAAGACCGTTGCTTGCAGAACGGATGATTCCGAATATGTAACCCTTTGCATTGAAGTTGTTGATCTTCTGTTCTTTGACAAGGGAATACCAACCACTGTCAATGACCTCTTTGGCTGCCGCCGCGGCTTTTTCATAGCGGGTTTTGTCTCCGGTCGGATTGTGAAGCGGACTGGCATCGTAGAGAAGTACCCTCGCCTTGAAGGCCATTGCCGCTCCCCTTGTGATTCTGTTTGTCCTTCCGGTGACAAATTCCGCATAGCTCACCGGGAGTTTCGGTGTAATCTCATCCAGTTCTCCTACAATCCACTCTGTCACAGTGTGAAAATCCGAAGGAACCATTTCATTGACCTTTGCCGGGTCGGCGCTATGATCCATCAGGACGATGTCACCGTAGCGTCGCATCAGTTCAAAATGGTACCAGGCACGCAGGAAACGGACTTCGTAGGGATAGTTTTTCAACTGCTGCATCCTGTCCTTGTAATCTTCCAGGTACTGCGTCTGAGGGAAATCGTCAGGTGCATTCTCAAGGAAATAGTTGGCCTGTGCTATGCCTGCATAGTAATGAGAGAAGCAGTCGTTGATTGTGTTGCGGGGACTCCAGGTCCCGTCATAATAGGTTTTGATTCCATTGCTTTCCCACGCATACACAGCATCGTCGGTGGCGCTGCTCTGGGTTGTCCACAGCCATTCGGTGTCAGCATCAAGATAGCTGTAAACGTGGGAGCAGACTTTCTTCACGTTTTCAAAACAACTGAACTGATAGTCGGTGGTCTGGTAGGTATTTTCCGTCTGTTCGAGGAAATCGCAGGAACCCAGGCCGGCAATCAGGGCTGCCGAAAGAGCCATATATTTCATTATATTGTTCATATGACGAGAATTAGAATGTAAATTTCAGTCCTAAGGAGAATGACCTCACGGAAGGATAACCAAGGGATATGGACTCAGGGTCGAAAATCTTGATTCTGTCAACAGAGAAGAGATTCAGTCCCCGGAAGAAAATGGAAATCTCACGGAATTTCGCCCTCATCAATGCCTCCGACTGGAATCCGTAGTAAACATAGACCGAGCGGAGCTTGAACCAGTCGGACTTTTCAACCCAGAAATCACTTCCTCCCTGGAAGTTGTTCCCGTTGCTCAGGGTGGTCAGACGCGGATAGCGGGCATTCTGGTTTTCCGGTGTCCAGCGGTTGTTGTAATAGTGCATCGAGATGTTCTTGTCATCATTGTAGAGCGGCCAGTAAATTGACCCGGTTGTGAGCTGGACATACTGGTTGATGCGTCCGTCGAAAGTGGCCTCGAAACCCAGACCCTTCCATTTGAATCCCAACTGGATACCGTAAACGGCTGAAGGAAGAGTGTGGTATTGATCCATATACTGCTTGTCATTCACGTCAATCACGCCATCCTCGCTGATGTCCTTGTAGCGGATGTCTCCCGGTTTCACTCCTTTTCCGTCGAGGGTGCTGTGAGGGTATTTCGGAAGCAGATTGCCCTTGGAATCGAAATCGGAAGTGCTGTAGAGGCCGTCGCTGGTATAGAGGGTCAAGGCCGTGATGGAGTGACCGGTCCGGTACATATAGGAGTAAGGATGGTATTCCTCACCCATTTCAAGAATCTTGTCCTTAGTGTAGGAAATGCAGCCTCCTATGTGCCAGGAGAAATCTCCGACCGTCTGGCTCCAGCTTGCGGAAAGTTCGCCTCCCCAGTTCAGGGTCTCTCCGTTGAAAATGTACGGCGAGCCGAGGCCGAGCAATGAGGAATAAACTCCGGAGGATGACACCTTCAGATGTTTCCTGTGGTTGCGGAAGACATCAATGCCTACCTCAAGACCTCCGAAGGCCCGAAGATCGATTCCCACATTGGCCTTGAAGTCCGTTTCCGGGATAGCCCCGTAAGAAGGGTAGGAGCCCTGCATCATTCCGGATTCGGACGAGCCGACCATTGCAACAAATCCACTGCCACCGCCGTTGTTCGGAGTGTCCAGACCGTAACCAAGCCTTGCATCGTAACCGGTGATTCCATAGCTTGCGCGAAGCTTCAGAAGGTCGAGTCCGGAAGCATCCTTGAGGAAAGACTCGTTCGAGATGATCCAAGCTACGGAAACGGCAGGATAGAAACGATATTTCTTTCCTTTCTCGAGGAAAGCACTGCCAGAGCAGGTCGCTACATCCACGAGATATCTGTGGTCGTAGTCATATCCTGCCCTGAGGATGAAATCATTGTAGGAAAACACATTGCACTTTCCCCTGTTCTTCCATCTGTCCATCGACCAGATGAAGGAAGCCTTCACGCCATTCTTGCCGAAGGTCCTGTCGTAGTCAGCCATTGCCGTTACGGAGAAATTGTTGTTGACATTGCTTCCGCCTGCAAGAGCAGATGAGAAGGACAGGTCGGTGTCATTGCCGTATTCGGACCAGTTGAGTTTCTGAACGTCTCCATTATCGTCCCGGCCGTAGGACATCATTGCATACTTGTAGGTCTTTGACCTGTTGTCATTGATCACCGCACTGTTGTCGAATGCGCCCTTGAGTGTCATGGAGAGTCCCTGTGTCAGCATCGACAGGTCCTGGATGATCGAGATATCAGCAAGAAGGGTTCTCTGGAGAGAAACCGAATATCCACTCTGGGTGTAGGTCGAAAGAGGATTCGCAAAGAGTTCCGACCGTGCCCAGAGACCGTCCTCGGACTTGAGAGGGAAAGCGATTGCCGGAGTGGTGTAGATTCCCGAGACATAGGTTCCCGCGTAAGGCTGCTGTGTCTGAGAGAGACGACCCATCATATTGATCCTGATTCGGGTGGTCCTTGTCATTTCCGCTTCAAGGTTGGTCCTGAGTTTGAGACAGGAATTCTGGAACTGGGTGCTGTAGCCGTCATTCATCCTTGTGTTGTTGAACAGGCCGTCGTAGCCGTTGTAGTTGGCGAGCACATAGTAGCGGAAGCGTTTCTCCTTTCCCTCCAGGGAAACGTTCAGGTCGTGGACGAATGCCGTCTTCCTGAGAACTTCCTTCTGCCAGTCCACCGAAGGGAAGAGGGAACTGCCCTGTGCGATTCCCTTAAGGTCGGCAGCCGTGTATCTCGGCTGAAGGCCGTCATTGGCAAGTGCCTCATTAACTGCATTGGCATAGGTAAGGCCGTCCGCCATCTGAGGCATTGCAAACGGGGTCTGGACGCCGAAACTGTATTCGGCATTGATTCTCAATCCCGGAGTATGTCCCCTCTTGGTCGTGATGACAATCACTCCGTCCGCTCCCCTGTTTCCGTAGATTGCGATTGCGGCGGCATCCTTGAGAACCGTGATGTTCTCTACCTCTTCTGCTCCGATGAACGCCGGAGATCTCTCGACACCGTCAACTATGTACATCACATTGTTGCCCGAGAAGGAGCCCCTTCCCCTGACAAACATTGCCGGTCCGTTGTCCGGAAGATTTCCTCCGCTTGTCACATTCACTCCGGGAAGCATTCCGGCTATGCTTGCAAGTGCCTGTCTTCCACGGACAATCTGAAGGGCCTGTACCCCTATGCTGGAAGCGCTGACTGTTGAAAGGTCCGTGCTGACAGACTTGTCGTAACCCAGGAAAAGGACGGTGTCCCTGATCGGGTTTATTTCTCGTGCAAAGGAGAGTGAGGCTGACAGCAACAGGAGAGCCAGGGTAATGAATATCTGCTTTTTCATCATTTCAATATTTTCAAGTTACTACCATCCCGGGTTCTGGACCAGTCCATATCCCTTGTTGATCTCATCGGACGGGAACGCGCTCAGGAACCATTTCGGGCTGAATTTATCCTGCCAGATTCTGCCCTGGTCCATCTTTGACGGGTCTGAATAGGTGAGAACAAGGTTGCCCTCCTCGAAAGAACCACTCTTGCGGGTTATCTGGATTCCGTAGAGAATCTTGCGCATCAGGTCCTCCCTCTTCCAAAAAGCGATGTCGAACCATCGGACTTCTTCGAAACAGAACTCCCTCGCCCTTTCATCTAAAATCTCCTCGCGAAGGTATTTGTCACCTTGGAGGCTTCATTCAGGATAGTCCGGAAGGGCTTGCCCCGAATGAAGCTTGGCGGCATTCGGAAGGGTCATTTCCGGAAGGCCCACCCTTGTGCGGGTCTTGTTGAGCCAGGAAAGGGCTTCCTGGGAACGGCCAAGCTCGTTCAGAGCCTCAGCGTACATCAGATAGAGTTCAGGAAGACGGATATAGGCCGAATTGGTGGCCTTGTTGAGGAACTCGTCATTGTAATCCCAAAGGAACTTCCTGATAATAAAGCCCGTGGCACATTTCGGATTGGCTGAACTTCCGTGTTCCAGACCGTCAATCCAGGTCTCGGCACAACGTGTTCTGTAACGGTCACCGGCTATCAGCACCGTCTCGTAAAGACGAGGGTCCTTCCCCGTGAAAGGATTGTTGTAAACCGTTCCGTCGTGACCGTGGTCGGAAAGCCATTTTCTGTAATCGGAAGGTGTGCCGTCGGCAGCGGTAAACATATCCACGAAATTCAGGGTCACGCAGCCTCCGCCATATCCCCTTCCTGCCTGTCCCTGGTCGGTCAGACCGAAATAAAACCTGTGATAGGTGTTGGAGTAGGTCGGTATGGCCCTACCGGTGTGGATGATGATTTCCGGGGATTCCCTATCAGCGTAGCAGGTGCTGAAAGCCTGACGGTAGCCCTCGGCGTCATTTGTCTGAGGCATCACCATCCTGTAGGCATCACCGTTTTCCGTGTTCTTCTTGAAGAAATCCTCACAGGCATCAGCCACGGCCTGCCAGTTCTCCTGCTTGTAGGAACCGAGCCAGGTCATCAGTCCGGGATCCTCCTTTACGGAAGCTTTGTTGGCTGCCGTCGGTTCCTGTGCCTGAAGGTAAGGAGTCGATGCATTGAACAGCGGACGGGCCGCAAGTTGAAGCACCCTTGCCTTCAGTGCGAGTGCTCCGGCAGCGGTCATTCTTCCGTTGTCCGCATCTGCGACAGTCCACGGAAGCTCTTTCGCTGCCTGCTCGCACATATTCACAATAAAATCCACACACTGTCTCACCGTCTTTCGGGAATAGTCCGCAGTCATTTCATTTTCCGGGGTGGCATAGTCATCCAGAATCGGCACTCCTCCGAAATGACGGAGCATCTCGTGCATCTGAAGGGCTATGATCATCCTTGCCTCACCTTTGCGAACTTTTTTCTCCTCATCAGTCATATCGGGGACCCTGTCCACATTGTTGATGAAAATCCACGCACGCCTGATTCCTGTCCAGGCGCCTTCCTGATCCGGAAGGAAGCCGAACTTGCCACTTCCTTCATTCTCCGCCTCGGCATTGTAGGTGCCTGCATAGTAGGTCTTGATAACACCTCCCCAGGTACAGTGGCTCTGCATCAGGTCAGTCATTGTATCAAGATTGTCCCAGCCAATCTTGTTCCCTCCGTTCTGAAACTCGTAATTTCCGTTGTTGGAATGGACTGTCAGACAGGTACGGAGCGAGGCGTATGCACCGATGAGTTCTCTCTCGGCATACAACTTCGACGAAAAGATCTGCTCAAGGGTCATATCCGCTCCAGGCGCCTTCTCGAGAAAGTCGTTGCCGAATTTGAGGTCGCTGCAGGAAGAAGCGGCAAAGAGCGCAGCAGCAGCCATTATATTTGTAAATATCTTTTTCATCATCAGAACGTTATATTAATGCCGAAGTTGAAAATCCTGTTGTTTGGATAGGTGTAGGTACCGTCTCCGGTGCTGCCTTCGGGGTCAATGTCATACTGCTCGAGTTCAGAGAACAGGGTCAGAAGGTTGTAACCGCTCAGGAAGACTTTGAAAGATGAGATTCCGGCTTTCCCGAGGGCCTTGTCCTTGAATGTGTAGGCGACCTCGGCCGTCTTGAGCCTCAGATAGGAACCGTCCATCAGCCAGAGGTCGGAATCTCTGGTGTACTGGGTCTTGTTCACGAATGTAAGTCTCGGGAAACGGGCATTGTCCATATTCTCCTCGGTCCACCTGCCGTCAGCCAGATAGGTCAGAAGGCTTCGGGAGTTCTGGGTTCCGAAAGGAGTGCGGTACTCGCCCGAAAGCACCCTCGACGCGTGCAGGGCCCCGGTCCACTGCATAGAAACCGACAATCCCTTCCAGCTGAGTCCCGCCACAAGACCGAAGACATAGTCAGGACGGGCGGAGTAACCGTAAAAGGTACAGTCGTTCCCGTCAATCTTCCCGTCATTGTTCAAATCCTTGAACAGAGGGTCACCCGGTTTGTTTGTTCCGGGCTGCTCCGGAAGAAGGTACCTGCCTTCGTCGTCTTTAAGCAGATTTCCGTCGGAGTCGAAATCGGACGGACGGTAGAACCTGTCGAACACAAGACCGTAGCTCTGTCCGGTAGGGCGTCCCGTCTGGGCCATATACCACTCGTTCGGAGTCACCTCATCCATAAAGATGATCTTGTTTTTGGAATATGACATATTCGCAGTTATCCAGTAGCCTACCTTGCGACTCGGGCGCGTGTCCCTCCATCCCAGAGAGAGTTCATATCCCCAGTTGTCCACAATTCCCAGGTTCATAAGAGGGAGCTTGTAGTCTGTCACCGACGGGGATGTCCTCCTTTTGGAGAGAATGTCCTTACGGTGTTCAAAGAAGAGATCACCGTTGAAAGACAGGCGGTTGTCAAACATTTTCAAATCGATTCCGTAATTCTGCTTGTAGGCCTTCTCCCAGGTCACGTCCTCATTGCCCTGGCGGCTCTCGACCGCATCCCGCAGCATCCCGATGGTCGGATTGATGCCGAACTGCCAACTGCCATAGGCTCCATCACCGACAGCACTGTGGTTGCCGTTCCAGCCTCCAAGGTAGAGGAAACGCTCTCCGGAATATTTGTCATTGCCGACAACTCCGTACGAAGCCCTGATTTTCAGGAAATCAATCACCTTGGCCTTGCTCATCCACTTCTCGGACGAAACCACCCATCCGGCCGAAACGGAAGGGAAGAAACCGTAACGCTTGCCGGGAAGGAAGTTCTCGGAACCGTTGTAGCCGGCATTGAGGTCAAGCAAATATTTCTGTTTGTAGGAATATGTGGCCCTCCAGACATATCCCACATATCCCGTCGGTATGTCGGAATATGAGGAAGGATAATATTTCTTGCTCTGGTTGTAGAGGAAGAGACCCGAGACAGCGTGGTCTCCGAAAGTGCGGTTGTAATTGATTGATCCCTCGAGATACCAGTCCCTGGCACGGCCGGAAGAAGTCTCGGAATAGGAAAGAGGCTCATTGAGGTTGCTGATGCCCTCGGTCCGGTAAACGATAGTGTTGTCAAAACGAGGGTCGGAAATATCCATTCCGGGCTGTGTGACTGAGCCCTTGTAAATCGGAATCCAGGTACTGTC
>OHNM01000256.1_pt1 | contig 13225 bp, 9 predicted proteins | sample 1569661 | NCBI WGS metagenome assembly OHNM01 (sample SAMEA3879508, study PRJEB24766) | human gut metagenome | biome: human-associated habitat; feature: feces | place: USA | collected 1985/1987 | reverse complement strand
ATCAGTATTATGCTTCCAAGGCTATCAAGGATGGCTTCGTGCAGATTGGAAGACTCTTCGAAGAAACAGCAAAGAACGAGAAGGAACATGCGAAGATATGGTTCAAATTCCTTCATGGCGGGGAAGTTCCTGATACCATGACCAATCTCGCAGATGCTGCTGCCGGTGAGAACTACGAGTGGACCGACATGTATGCCGGTTTCGCCAAGACAGCCAAGGAGGAGGGCTTTACTGATATCGCTTTCCTGTTCGAGAAAGTAGGTGCCATCGAGAAAGTTCACGAGGAGCGTTACAGAAAGCTTCTTAGGAATGTAAAAGATGGGGTAGTTTTCTCACGTGATGAGGATATGATATGGGAATGCACCAATTGCGGACATATCGTTATCGGCAAGAAAGCACCGGAAGTTTGCCCTGTATGCAAGCATGCCAAGAGCTATTTCCAGATCAAGGCAGAGAATTATTAGTGTGGGGCGTAATCGATTGATTACGAGCAATATAAAAGAAATCAGAGTTGCCGTATGAGTAACTCTGATTTCTTTTATTATGTTGATGTACAGTCAATTATGCTCCACGCCTCATGACACCATGCCTCTTGACGACATCCGCCACGACATTCAGCAAGATATAGTATATGAATGTCATCAGTACTATCAGCGACCAATTGGCTCTGGACACAATCGTTCCCACGATTATGCAGACGATGCCGGCTATGAAGCCACTCCGGAGCATTTTGGTTGTCTTGTCGGCCTCAAGTCCCTTTCCGAATTTCATGGCAAACATAGGTATTTCGCTGACCAGCAATGCTGAAAGCAGGATCGCCAGAACCGGGATGAAATAACACGTCCCGCATAGGGAACTCATCCATGAATCAGGTGTGATATCTACGTAGTAGGCGAGAGAGCCGCAAATCATTGCCGCTGCAGGGGTCGCCAGGCCTATGAAACTGCCGTGCTGGCGTTCATCCAGATTGAACTTTGCCAGGCGTATGGCGGAAAATGCGGCCAGTACCAGCGGAATGTATATGGCGAACTGCCATGTGCCGCAGATACACATTATCTTATAGAGCATTATTGACGGCAATACTCCGAAACTCACCATATCTGCCAGGGAATCAAGCTCTTTCCCGATTTCTGAATGAGCATTGAGAAGTCTGGCTGAAAGGCCGTCGCAGAAATCGAAGCCTGCGGCTGCCAGCATGAGCGGGAATGCTGTTTCAATGTGTCCCTGCAAGGTGAAAATCACCCCAAGAGTGCCTGACAACAGGTTCATTGAGGTGATTGTATTTGGTATATGCTTGATAAACTGCATCTACGGATTATTTAATGCCGAGCTTCTTGGCAAGAGATTTAGGAAGAGCATCCTTGTGGAGGACGATATCCATAGTCTTTCCTTTTACGTAAGCCTCTGTAACATACCAGATTCCATTGTACTTTCCGGCTGAACCCCAAGAGTTCTTCACCATGTAGTATTTCTTGCCGAACTGGTCTTTTGCGATACCGAAAATCTGCATTCCGTGGTCATCGGTAAGGGTCTTGTTGTCATAACCTTTCTGTCTGTATGCCTGATCAACCTCTTCCTCTTCCGGTGCCTGTGGCTCTTCCTCCTTATCTGTGCTCTTGCCTACCCAGCGCTCCTGATCGGAACCGGCTGATTTCTTGGTGGTTTCCTTATAGAGAATACCCAGACCGTCGCGAGTGAAACCTCTTTCGCTTACGTCGGTACCCCAAAATGCTGTATAACCATTCTCGAGAGCATTGTCAAGCGCAGCCATGAACTCGTCGATAGGAATGTTCCAATCCTGATCCCAACGCCAGTTGTCGCTGATTTCGAGAGCGAACTTCTGGTAGAACGGATGATGTGAGAAAGAGGTCAATGATACATAGTCATCAGCATTGATCTTATATGAATCACGGAATGACTGCGGTGTGTATTTTACGCCGTTGTATGTGAATTCTTCAGGGCATTCTCCGAAATATGCGTCCATGATGCCTTTGAAGCCATTTTTCCACGCGGTGGAAAGTGTTCTGTTAGGATTCTTGGCGACGGCATCCACATATGCGAAAGCCACAGCGTCGAGCTCTGCGTGTACAGGCATCTCGGTACCATAATTGAGACCTGGCATAACTCCCTGTGGTACAAGACCATAGTTTCTTACGACATGAAGAACGTCACCGCCCTCGGAACCTGCTCCGAAATTCAATTTGCCGTCAAGTCTTACATACTTCTCAGCCCTGTCTTGATAAGAATGGCTTACAACGAACATCTCTGAAAAGTCAGGATACAATGTGGTATCCTTGATGTTGTTGATTCGGATGGCCTCTGACTCAAGGAATCCGAGTGCCGAAAAGCACCAGCAGGTACTGGAACGGTACTGGTTCTTGACAGATGTGATAGGGTTCTCCTTCACAACGGTGAACTTGTACTCGGCCTCAGGCTGAGCCGGCTTTGGCTGCGCGTTTGCAGAAATAGAGACAAGCGCCACCGCCGCGGCAATGATGATTTTCTTCATATTCGATAATTTTAATAGTTCTCAGCCTTGATTTGGAAATAACTTCTCGGGTGCTTGCAGACAGGGCAGACCTCCGGTGCCTTCTTGCCGATCACGATGTGGCCGCAGTTAGAGCACTCCCAGATCATATCCTCGTCCTTGGAGAACACCACCGCGTCCTGCACATTCTTCAGCAGCTTCCTGTAGCGCTCCTCGTGGGTCTTCTCGATCGCCCCGACCTTCTCGAACAGGAAAGCGATCTCGTCGAACCCTTCCTCCTTCGCGGTCTTCGCGAACCCGGCGTACATATCCGTCCACTCGTAGTTCTCCCCTGCCGCGGCGTCCGCAAGGTTCTCCTCCGTAGAAGGCACCCCGCCGTTGTGCAGAAGCTTGAACCAGATCTTGGCGTGTTCCTTCTCGTTCTTCGCCGTATCCTCGAACAGCTTGCCTATCTGCACATAGCCGTCCTTGGCGGCCTTCGAGGCATAATACAAATACTTTGTGTGAGCCTGGCTCTCCCCCGCGAACGCGGTGCGCAGGTTCTCCTCGGTTTTCGATCCTTTAAGTTCCATATTCTATGAATATTAAATATTACCTTTTGTGTTCCTTTCCGTGCCTTTGCCGCCCCGAGTCCATCATCCATCCCCAAGTGAGCCTCCAGCAGATACTTCCTTCCGCCTTTCGTCAACATCATTCATTCCCCCCGAGCCACAAGACACCGGCCTTGCAAATGTAATAAAATTACCTTGATAAAGAAAGCCCTCCACGACTATTGGTCACGCGAACCGTTTACGGGTCCCCTCCAGAGGAGCAAAAACAGGCAATATCGCTCCCATCGATGGCAAATTAACGTATGACGGCAGCATAACACGACAGAAATGCCACCGTGACCTACAGAGGAACGCTGCCGGGCAGCACTTCAAGCCGATTTCGCTCCCGTAGAGGGCAACGAGGTGTCCCCCGGCGACACTTTCTGGCAAAAACGTTGCCCAGGAACACGCCCCATCGTATCCAATAATGACAAAGAATGCAGTTCCCGCAAGGTATATTGGTTTTACGAAGAGATATTCATAAATTTGTCGGAAGGGAAAAAGATAGTATTCACACTTGCGTTGTTTGCGGTTATGGGCTATATTCACAACCATCATTTTTGACAGAATATGAGCATAACAAGATTCAAGGAGGCGCAGGAGCGCTTCGGGGAGTATGAGACGGCGCTGGAGGAGATCCGGCAGGGACGGAAGAGGTCTCACTGGATCTGGTATATATTCCCGCAACTCAAGGGGTTGGGAAGAAGTTACAACTCTGAATATTATGGGATCGCATCGTTGGAGGAGGCTAAGGAATATCTTGGAGATGCGGTGCTGAGGGGACGGCTGCTGGAGATTTCAAAGGCGCTGATGGAGCACAAGGAAGAGGATATTCATAGCATTATGGGAGGAATTGACGCACAGAAGCTGCGCTCCTCGATGACGCTGTTTGAATCCGCCGCTGGCGATGACGATGGATGCAAGGTCTTTGGAGAGATTCTTGACACCTTCTTTGACGGCAAAAGGGACGGGCGCACCCTCGGGATGCTCAAGGCACAAGAAAAATAAAGAGCGGAAACCGACATTTGGATTTCCGTAAGAAAAACGTTAAGTTTGAAACGAGGAAACACGTAAAAGACAGATGCAGAACCTTGATTCCATAGACCTCAGCGCGACTCAGCGGCGGGCGGTAATGAAACTTGCGGTCGAGTTGGTGAAAGCGGACGACCGGATCCACTCGAAAGAGGTCGCGGTGCTGGACAAATTGCAGTCCGGGCTTGAGCTTGATCAGGAGGAGCTGGATCTTACACACTACCTGCCTTTGGAGAGTGCAGTGGATTGTCTCAAGAATCTTGAGGAAGAGCCGACAAGGCGCATCATCAACCTTTTCAACGAGATAATGTGCTCGGACAACGACATCGACTTCGAGGAGAATCTTCTGTTGTCCTCAATCTCAATGTCTTGCGACAGCGGATCCAGAGACTGGTGCAGGATTCTGTCCGCGGACGCAGCCGAATCCGAAGCGCCTGAAAAGCAAATCGTCTTTCTTGAAGGCCAAACTTCGGAAGCGGCGCATCTGGTTCTCGATGACAAATACGACAACTTACTCATTTCAAAGGCATTCGGTGACATCGGAATCGAGTTTTTCTACCTTCCGGACATTATTCGAGAGTTCGGGCAACATCTTGAGGACGATGACAAATTCGGGCTTCTCCAGCGTTCGATGGAATACCTCGTGCCGGCCGGAGACAAAATCAAACTGAACAATCTGAAGGAATCACTGGCGACCCTCGACACCAGAACCTTCTACCACCTCATCCTTTCAAGGTTCAACATTGATCCTGAGCGGATTCCGTACCAAGCGTTCCTGCTCGTCAAAATCAGGGACAGCCATATTCTTGACGACAGCGACACGATGCGCCGCACGGTGGATTTCCTCTGCATAGACATCTCATCCGAGGTCAAAAAACGAATCCTGGCATTCGTCTCCCGCTTCGACGAGCGCCGCGACCTCCTCTCCTACAAAGGCTACTACAAGTTCCTGTACGACTATCTCAGTTCAGAGGCGAAAATCACCAACCCCATCAGCATCAACTCAAAAGGCGACTTCATCCTCGGCTCGGGCGAGATCATCAGGTTCAAATCCGCCCCTCAGGCGAAAACCCTCTACGTGCTTCTTCTGAGCCGCGGCCACAAAGGAATCTCCCAAACCGACTTCAACAAAGCCGTCTCATTTCTCAAAGCACTGGACATCAATGAATATATCACCTCATCCGGCGATTTCGACTTTCCGCGTTTCAATGAATATCTCGCCGGCAAGGCTGATGAATATGCCCGGATCATCCTCGACACGATCACAATCTACCGCACGCTTTCGACCAAGGACTGCCAGAAGAAGAATTTCCTTGAATATATCCAGAGCATCCTCCAGCACCGCAGTTCGCTGAAGACCTACATCAACTCCGGTTTCGCTTCCGCCAGGAAACTCGCTAATCCGGAGCACTTTACGGTCCGTTTCGACACCGCTTCCCAAACCTACTCAGTGTCGGCCAGTCCATCGCTTTTCACCTCAACCTTAGGTTCCACAAGCACCAAGCCTCTTACCGAGACTACTTTCTGGCACTCTCTTAAGTAGCCGTTGGACGCATCATACTGAATTTCAATCTATTACAGATTACTGCCAGCCAATACGAGAGGGCAGGATTACACAACAATATGGTCATCAAGGAGTTACAGTTCAGCCACATTTTAAACCAATCACGGGATATTGATTTCAGGAGACAATACAGCGACATTGTTGTCAAGTAGTGTGTTTATTTTCCAAACGGTTGGATTCCTGGCGGAAGAGTCTGGAATGAGCGTTATCTTAGCGGACTCCAAGTAAGAGTTATAGGATTATGGCTAAGGAAAACAACGGTAAGGTTACTGGATATTTCCAGAACGGTGAGACGCAAAATAGCACAAAGACAATAAGTTATCTGTGCGGAGACTCAGCGGAAGTGATCGAGGGAAAAGGACGGAACGTCATTCCGGAGGCAGAGAAGGAACCACTTTGGAAGGCCTATCTGGAGAAGTTCAAGGATCCAATCATCATCATATTGCTTGTGGCGCTGGGACTGTCACTGGGAGTGTCCGGATATGAGATGGCATATTCAGGTAGGGATGCCTCGTGCCTGATCGAGCCACTGGGGGTGCTGGTGGCGATACTTCTGGCGACAGGGATCGGGTTCATATTCGAGGTCAAGGCGGAGAAAGAGTTCAAGATTCTGAACAAGGCCAAGGACGAAAGACCGGTCAAGGTGCTGCGACTGAAAAACAGGAACGACATACGTCCGCAGACCTATGAGATTCCGAAAAGTGATGTCTGTGTCGGAGATGTGGTGGTGCTGGAGAACGGGGACGAGGTCCCGGCGGACGGCAATCTGATCAGCGACCGGAATCTGATCATAGACGAGTCGAACTTCACGGGCGAGCCGTTCACGAAAAAGAGGACCGAATCCGATGGCACAAAGGAAGAAAGCACCTATCCGGAGAACTTTCTGCTTCGGGGCACAACCGTGATCGAAGGCAGCGCGACGTATAGAGTCACAGCTGTCGGCACGGAAACCGAGGAAGGGAAAGGCGCGAGAATATTACAGGAAGAGCCTGAGGTGGAGACTCCTCTGAACGCCCAGTTGAACCAGCTCGCCAAGTGGATCACTTACGCCAGCTACATCATCGCGGCGCTGATCGTGGTCGGAAGGATGAGCATATTCTTCCTCACGAATGATGTGGGGACATATTCATTCATCGAGGTTTTCCGCACCGCGCTCAACTCGCTTATGATCGCCGTGACGCTTATTGTCGTGGCGGTGCCGGAAGGGCTGCCGATGAGCGTGACGATCAGCCTTGCGCTGAGCATGCGCAAGATGCTGAAAGAGAAGAATCTGGTGCGGAAACTTCACGCCTGCGAGACCCTCGGGGCGACAACCGTCATCTGCACGGACAAGACCGGAACGCTGACAGAGAACAGGATGAGCGTGGTGGAATCCGAGTTCTGGGGCGTCGATGAAAGTCTTGTCGCCGACAGCATCGCAGTGAACTCCACAGCAGCGCTGAACGTTTCGGAGGGCGGTGAGCCACGCGCTATCGGCAACCCGACGGAAGGAGCGCTGCTGCTCTGGCTTCGCGGTAAGGGAATAGACTATTCCGAGCGCCGGAACGCCTACAAAATCCTGAACCAGGAGGCGTTCTCCACGGAAAGGAAGAAGATGAGCACCGAAGCGATTGACACTGTTTCCGGCCATGAATATCTCTTCGTGAAAGGCGCGCCGGAGCTTCTGCTGGAGACTTCCGATGTCATTGACGGCGGCCCGTCCAAGGAAAGCGTGCTCGCCACCCTGGCGACATGGCAGTCAAAGGGGATGAGGACATTGGGATTCGCCATAAGGAATATGTCAGCGGACGACTCCAGACTAATATTCATAGGCATTGTCGGCATCGCAGATCCAATCAGAGACGATGTGCGTCAGGCGATCGACACCTGTTCAGGTCACGCCGGGGTCAGGGTGATCATGGTGACCGGGGACAACGCCCTTACCGCCAGCGAGATCGCCCGTCAGGCCGGAATCATCGGCGCCAACGAGACCAATCCTCTGACCATCACCGGCCCCGAGTTCGCAGCCAAGAGTGATGAATATCTCAAAAAGGAAGTCATCCCGACTCTGCGGGTTCTATCCCGGGCGCGTCCCGAGGACAAGGTCCATCTCGTCACCCTGCTTCAGGAGATGGGCGAGGTCGTGGCGGTCACCGGCGACGGAACGAACGACGCTCCGGCTCTGAAAAAGGCACAGGTCGGGCTCTCGATGGGTGACGGAACGGCGAGGGCAAAGGAGGCCAGCGATGTGACGATCATCGACAACTCATTCTCCAGCATAGGCAAAGGCATCCTGTGGGGACGATCCTTGTACTTGAACATCAAGCGTTTCATCCTGTTCCAGATGACGATCAACGTCTGCGCCTGCCTGATTGTGCTCCTTGGCGCGTTCATCGGACTGGACTCACCTCTGACCGTCACGCAGATGCTGTGGGTGAACCTGATAATGGACACATTCGCGGCGATGGCCCTGTCATCCCTGCCGCCTGACCGCCGGGTTATGGAAGACAAGCCACGCGACCAGAAGAGCCACATCATCGACCGACGGATGGGGAAGCGGATAGCCTTTTCGGGAATATTCTTCTTTGTCTATCTGGCTCTTCTCTGGCAGCTTCTCTGGCATATGGACATCAGCTCGGTTGCCGACCTGCTTCACTGGAATGTTGTCGGAGAGTTCTTCAGCGGAGCGTTCTCGGCCCACACAAAGGCACATCTTTCAGGCTACGAGCTGGGAGTGTTCTTCACGACATTCGTGCTGATCCAGTTCTGGAATCTGTTCAACGCCAGATACTTCAAGACTGACGGAAGCGTACTTCAGGGCATTCTTGATTCCTTCTTCAACCGCAAGAGGTTCAAGGCTTCCGCCTGCTACGGATGTCTTTGGGTCGCCGGAATCATCCTGGCCGGCCAGTTCCTGATCGTCAACTGCTTCGGAGCCTTCTTCGAGGTCTCCCCGCTTCCGCTCTCCGACTGGGGCTGGATTCTCCTCTGCACCTCGCCGGTACTCATCCTGCCGGACATTTACAGGTTCATTCGTTCTAAAGCAGCATCATCACCTGCCCGGAAATGACACGCAGAAACATCTCCATCGGATAGACAGTGGCGTAAGCGACAGACGGTTCGTCATCGTCAACCGTGGTAAGTGCATAGTTAAGGGCGATAGGGTTGGCCATCGAGGCACACAGCATCCCGACGTTCTCCGAATAGTCCGTCTTGCAGAATTTAGCGGCGACAAAGCCGACAAGCAGCACCGGCACAATGGCCAAGAACACACTGATCCCGATCCACAGCAAGCCTTCCGGTCTCAAGACAGTCTCGAAAAAGTCCGGCCCTGCGCTGAGTCCCAATCCGGCCAGATAGATCGTCAAACCGAACTGCCTGAGCATCAGATTCGCACTGTGCGTCGTGTAGGTGGTCAAGTGGATCCTCGGGCCGAACGCCCCCATCAGGATGCCGATCAGGATCGGGCCGCCGGCGATCCCGAGACGGATCGGGACACTCATTCCCGGAATGGAAATCGGAAGGCTGCCCAGAATCAATCCGAGCATAAGTCCGATGAAAATGAACAGCAGATTCGGATTACGGAGCTCTTTCTCCTGATTACCAAGCACCTCCGCCACACGGTCAATCGCTTTCTGCTCTCCTACGATCGTCAGTTTGTCTCCGATCTGAAGTCTGAGGTCACGGGACGGCAGCAGGTCGATACCCGCGCGGTTAACCCTTGTGATGTTGATTCTGTAAACGTTACGCAGATGCAGATCCCCAAGTTTCGCCCCGTTGACGCTCGTCTTGGTCACGAATATATGACGGGAAACAAGCATTCCGTCCAGATGGTTCCAGTCGATGTCCTTCTTGTTCCAATCCTTAACGACCTTCTCTCCGAAGAGCTGCTCGGCAGCCCCGGCGTCCTTCTCACGGGTCAGCACAAGCACATGCTCCCCTTCAAGCACGGTGTCCCCGTCCGGGATTATCACCTGCCCGCGGCCTTCACCGCCATATTTCCAAACCCTTGACACTACAATTCTGATGTGTGCGTCCTTCATGATGTCCCGGATCGTCTTGCCGAATACAGCCGGATTGCTCACACTGAACTCGTTGATGAATGTCTGGTTGTTGTGCGTGTCCTTTGGGCCGCGATTCTTACGGAATATGACCGAAAGGACCACCACGCAAAGGATCACACCGATCACGCCGAAAGGATAGCCCACGGCGCAGGCGGTGGCCATCTGGTTGGAGACATCCACTGCCCCCGGATCGGTCTGAAGCAGAGTCTGTTGCGCCGCTCCAAGCATCGGGGTGTTGGTCGCCGCACCGGTGAGAAGTCCGGTCGCCACAGGCAGCGATATTCCGCATAATCTACTTATTCCCAACGTCATCAAAGTGCCTACCAGAAGCACGGCGAACGCCAGGATATTCAGTTTGATGCCTCCTTTCTTCAGCGAAGGGAAGAAACTCGGGCCGACCTGCAGGCCAAGGGTGAACACAAAGAGCACAAGGCCGAAGTTCTGCGCCAACGCCAGCATACGGGGATCAACGCTGAGCCCGAAGTGCCCGACAACAATCCCGGCGAAAAAAACGAACGTCACGCCAAGGCTCACCCCCTTTATCTTGATCTTGTTGCAAAGAAGGCCGGCGACGCAAATCAGCGACAGGACGAGAATCGCCTGAATATAAGACGGTTCCGTGAATATCTCGATGAACCAGTTCATAGTCCTTTAAATATACTGCGTACAAAGATAGTCAGAAATATTCATTAATTTTGTGAGGCGGTGGCCACGGTCGCCGCGGTTTCAAGGATTTTATGAATATGCCAGAGGCGAAAAACAAGAATATTCAGGGTTCAGCCGCCAGGAAAAAGGCCGGCGCACAGAAAGCCAGGACATCACCGGCAAAACGTCCCCGGAGGAAAAAGAGGAAGCCCAAGAAAGTGAATATAGGAGTCTGGACGGCTGTCGGCATCGCCGCGTCAGTCATTCTGGCTCTGGCGGTTATGTTCATCAGCCAGGGTGGCGGAGGCGGACACGAGACAGGGGCCAAGGTTCCGCCAGGAGACTGGCGCTACGGAATCGACATCTCCCACCACAACGCCGGCGACATCGTTTGGGATTCCCTTTACGTGCTGACGGACAAACGTGGAAAAACAATCCGTGATCACCATCTGGCTAAAGACATCAGGCCTGTCAGTTTCGTGTTCATAAAGGCTACGGAAGGGGTGTCGATGGTGGACAAGGATTTCAAAAGGAACTGGCAGGACGCCGGCAGGTCTGGCCTTAGAAGAGGCGCGTACCACTTCTTCAGGAGTTCAAAGGACGGCGAGGCTCAGGCAAGGCTATTCATCAAGACGGTTGGCGACCTGAGATTCAAGGACTTGCCTCCGGTTCTGGACATCGAGACCATACATCGGGGAGGGTCGATGAAGAAACTGAACGAAGAGGCCCTCAAATGGCTGGAAACCATTGAGGGTCACTACGGTAAAAAGCCTATTGTCTACACGGGGTCTTCCTTTGCCCGTGACTGGCTCAGCAAGAGGATCACGGACAACTATCCTGTTTGGATAGCCCACTACGAGAAGGACAGGCCGGACTTCGACGGCTGGATCTTCTGGCAGTTCACCGACAAGGCTGTCGTGAAAGGCGTTCCGGGGCCTGTGGATCTAAGCGTCATGAAACGCTGATCCCCGTCACTCCGACAGGCCTTGTCGCCGACAGCGCCGCGGTTGACCGCATGGATTAAAACGACACCGGACGGATCGGCAGACCGAGGTGGCGAGGGGCTGACGAGAGTCCAACCATTCCATTGCTCTTGATCATGGAAAAAACACCCGCTTTTTCCACATGCCTATTCACATTCACAAATGAGGTCCAGTACAATCCCTTGTAAATGGTCGGATTATAATCCGGTGACGGGAAGAAGAGGCTGTTACCTTCATAACCAGGGGATTCACTTGTCAGGACATAGCCGTTTCTTGCATCATCCCATGTACACTTACAATAATCCAAAAGTTTAAAGATGTCATTACTGGTCGGAGTACGCCAAGTTCCTCCCCGGTTGGCGGTGGCGGCATCATCCTCTTTGCTCAGGATCTGCTTGCTGTCTGTGGAATTGTACTTGGTGTAGTTCCCATCCTTGTTCCATTTGTAGTTGTCAAGGGAATACGTGGCCTTCGGTGTCGTCTCACCCCAGGCGAAAAGCGTCCCGACTTCCTCAGGCTTGTCCGCACCCACGTTACAGGTGGCCCATTTCAGGTCGTCGCCCATCTCGACATACACATGACCGTTGATCATGTCCGGCTCCAAAGCGCCATCCACGGTTTTAAGAGGAATGAAGTCGAAGTTGTTTATTATTCATCAATCAAAGTGTTGCTCTCAACCGCTCATTCAGCCATCCTCAAAGGAATATATTCAGACGACAGATTCCAGCCCATCGTCTCGTTCTCGATGTGGACTCTGGCGAAGGCTGCCATCTCGCCCCGCACAAACGAATCAGAGATGTAGGTGGCGTTCACCTTGATGACAATATAACCGCCATACACCTTAAAGTCATTGTCATTATTTATGTAAAGATCCTTCTGTTCATTATTCGGATAATGCGCCGTTATCTTAATGTTATCCTTTTTCAGATAGTACAGCGCGGAGGAAGGCCGGACCTCGAATTCCAACGTCACGAATTTCACAATGGAACCCGAGCCATATCTTGTCACTACAGCTACTCCATCCTCGGTATAAGGGACATAAACCAAAGACTGTATTCTGTACAGCACCTTGTTGACAGCATTCTGAGCCTGTGTTATCTTGTCGCTGACAGATTTCTCCATCTTCCGGATTTCCGAACTCATTCGATCAATCTCGCCCTGAACCTTACTGTCCGCATCACTGATCGCGGCCGTGATGTCCGCAGACAACTCATTTCGCAGGGAGGCTATCGCATCTCTGATGGCTCTCTCATACGCCTCTTTGACCTCAGCCTTGACCTCATCCAAATCCGACTTTAAGCCTTCGATCTCCTTCGCGTTGTCCTCAATCGCCTTATTGGTCACGGCCAAGGCCGCCTTCAAATCCTCGATGTCTTTCGAATTTGCCTTGATCATTTCCTCCAAAGCGGTTTTCTGCACAAGCAATTGACCTTCAAGAGCCTTTTTCTGAGTCTCAAGGGCCGCCTTCGTTTCCTCAATCGTCCAGTAAGCCTTAATTTTATCATTCACCCAAGACTCAAGGGATGACTTCAAATCATTCACCGAATCCTTAAGGTTCTTTTCCCAGGCTGCCTCAGTCTCGTTCCGGGCTTTTAAGAGGGCTTCGGTGAAAGCGTTTGTCAGATCAGCAACCTCTTTTGAGATTCTGTCATTCAACCCGGCGACCTCGTCAGCGACAGCTGATTCCAGATCGCTGACAGTCTTGTTCAACGACTCTGTGAAGTTCTTTGTCAGACGCACCTCAAGATCAGTCATTGAGGTCTTCAATCCGGCGATTTCGATATCAATGCCAGCGATTTGCTCCACGATGTCATTGTACTGTTCCAAAGTCGCGAAAGTGGCCTTGACCCAATCTTCAGTGCCTTTCAATTCTTTTCCGG
>OHNM01000252.1_pt1 | contig 13291 bp, 16 predicted proteins | sample 1569661 | NCBI WGS metagenome assembly OHNM01 (sample SAMEA3879508, study PRJEB24766) | human gut metagenome | biome: human-associated habitat; feature: feces | place: USA | collected 1985/1987 | reverse complement strand
TATTTCACGCTTCGCCGTAGGGCAGTACCACCAGTGTGCCGTCTGCACGCAGGTAGAGCTTGCCGCCCTCCGCGTAGAATGTCTCGTTGTTCTCGTCGCAGGTCACAGACCACACCGGCGTGAGGATGTAGCTGCTGATGCCCGCCTCATAGCCGAAATAGCCGGTGGGCGTGGGCAGACTGTAATCCGGCTCGATGCTGCGGACATAGCGGCCGATGTGGATATGCACCGGCAGCGTCACCTCCACCGCATTGACGGGCATGGTGTACTGCGCCCGCTCCGCGCCCCGGTATGTCTCCGGCATAGCCACATACAGACCGCAGTAGGGCGCCTTCTTCAGCGTGCCGGTGAGACCGCCGATGGCGGTGACCCTTGCGCCCTGCACCGTGTCGGGGATGGTGTAGTCAATAACATCGCCGGAGCCGTCCCACTGGTAGGCGGAGGCAAAGGCTTCCCGGCCGTCCCTACGCAGGTAGAACAGGACATGGTCCCTTTCCACGACATTCTCGGCGGGATAGATCCGCAGGCTCACCAGTCCCCATGCGCCGAAGACCAGCAGCACTACGGCTGCCGCCGCACACAGCAGCCCCCGTTTCATGACACCACCTCCGTAGCTGGGACATCCGCCGTATTGGTGTCGAAGTCCAGCCCGTCGATGAACTCCTGCATACGGGTGCAGTAGCTCATCATGGACAGATAGCGGTCCTTGGTGCCGCCGTCCGCCGTGGTGGAGTAGATCACCATCTGATAGCGCCACCTCTGCGCGGTATCGGTGTCGATGGCAGCCAGCACATCGGTGTCGACTGCCGCCGCCACATCCTGCTGGGCGGCGCGGCACAGCGCCAACGCCTGCTCGCGGGTCAGATCCACGGAGAAGCCTGTGTCAGAATCCTCCACGAAGCCGCCGCGGACGGCGTCCAGCTCCTCGTCCGTCAGATTGTTGATCCCCACGGCGTAGCTGCGGGCCTGCGGCAGATTCAGGAGCTGGTTGATCTTGCGGTATGTCTCCGCGCCTTCCCGCTCCGCGATGCCGTAATCCCGTCGGATCTCCTGACCGTTCTTCATCGTGTAGTAGAAGGAGACATACAGCACACGGCTGCCATCGGTGTTTTCCGATCCTTGCTCCAGAATGGCGCGGTGCAGGGAGGTGACAGTCTCGATGGCGGTGCTGTCCGAGGCCAGAAAGTTGCCGGCCTTACTGTGGGAGACTGAGACCCGGACATTGTCCACCTGCGGGACGTCCGGCACGCGGTACTGCATGCCCAGCACGTCCGCACGGATGGCGAGGGTCAGCGCCACCATGGCTGCCGCCAGCACCGCCAGCTCCTTCCAGCTCCGGCGGAAGACGCGGAACGTCTTTTGCAGCAGCATCTGGGCAGCCACAAAACACAGCAGTCCCATGAAGACCTGACAGAGCAGCAGCTTTGCAAGGCTGCGGGAGCCGCCCAGCACGAAGCTGCTGAGGAACAGTCCCAGCCCCAGACCGCCGCACAGACCCACGGCCCAGCGGACGAGGATCCGCAGCCACGGGAAGGCGATGGCGTCGCCTGCCGCCTCACTGGGGCGCTTGCGGTACAGCAGCCAGCCCAGCGCCAGCAGCACCAGTCCCGCCGCCGCGTAGATGGCCGATGTGGGCAGCGCCTGCGCCGACAGGCTGCGCCAGTAGACCTCGATGCCGTTGCGGGCGATATACTCTCCATCCAAGAAGCCTACGTCCTCCGCCAGCTTTATGATGGGCGTCAGCCACTGCACGAAGGGGGGATAGGTGGTGTACTGAAAGCCGAAGTAGAACCAGCGCTGTAAGAACTGCACCACGCTGCACAGAAGCAGAGCGGCGAAGTTCACCGCCACATACAGCACCGGGATGGCCAGCAGCCAGCCGGTGGCCATGGCGCACAGAGCGCCCAGTGACAGGAAGAACAGCTCCAGCAGCTCGGTCAGCAGCAGCCACTGGCCCAGCGCCGCCCAGTCCACCATGCCGAAGGGCAGCTGCGCCAGCACCGACAGCAGGAAGATCAGCAGATTTCCGGCGGTCAGCAGGCCGAAGCCCGCCAGAAAGTGGGAGAAGTACTGGGTGGTGCGCTTGACCGGCAGGGCGTGCATCATGCCCACGGAGCGGGGCGTCATCAGGTAGGCGTACACCGCCATGGGGATCACCACGCCGCATACCACCGCCAGCACCAGCGAGCCGACGGACGCGCCGACGATCACATTGTGCAGCAGCGGCTCCAGATTTTCAGCCAGCAGACCGTCGTCACGCGGGGCGTCGTAGCCGGCGCGCAGCAGCTGGATGGGCAGGATCATCAGCCATATCAGCACATAGACGAAGCCGGCGGGCCAGAAGTGGCGCAGGTCGCTGCGCAGCAGCGTTCTGTTACAGAAGGATGTCTTTTGCGGCATAGTCCACACCTCCCAACTCATAGATAAAGATCTCCTCCAGCGTCAGCGGGATGGATTCCAGCAGCACCGGCTCGGTGATCTGCATCCGGCGCAGGATATCCTCCCGGCTTCCGCGGACGATATAGGTATACACCCGCCCCACATGGCTGCGGTGCAGGATCTGCATCTCCGCCGGCAGCACCGGCTCGGTCACGCCCGGATAGGCCACCTGCAATTTCACCGTGTTGTCCTGCAGGTCGGACAGGCTCCGCTCCAGCAGCACCCGCCCGTGATCCAGAATACCCACATGGTCGCACACGTCCTCCAGCTCCCGCAGGTTGTGGCTGGACACCAGCACCGTGGTGCCGCGCTCGGCCACGTCGCCCAAAAGCAGCGACCAGACCTGCCGCCGCATGACGGGGTCCAGACCGTCCACCGGCTCGTCCAGAATGAGGTACTCCGGCATACAGCACACCGTCAGCCAGAAGGCCGCCTGCTTCTGCATACCCTTGGACATCCGGCGCAGCATCATCTTCTCGTCCAGCGGAAACACCTGCTTCAGCTTTTCGTACCGCTCCCAGCTGAAGGCGGGGTACAGTCCGGCAAGAAATGCGCCATCTCCCGGATGTTGGCCTGGGGGAAGTAGTACCAGTCGTCGCCGATCACCGTCATCCGCCGCTTCACGGCGGGATCCTCGTAGACCGGCTGGCCGTCCAGCAGCACCGCCAGATGGCGGATAATGGTGGATTTGCCCGCACCGTTGGGGCCTACCAGCCCGTAGACCGCGCCGGTGGGTACCGTCATGGTCAGACCATCCAGCGCCCGGAAGCCATCAAAGGTCTTGACGACGTGTTTCGCTTCAAGCATGGCTCTCTCCTCCTTTCCAAAGCTGCAAAAGGGCCTCCTGTGTATAGCCCAGCGTTTTCAGTTCCTCCAGCACCGGCGTCAGCTGCTCCGTCAGCTCCCGGATGCGGCGCTGCTGCTCATCACCGCCCGAGGCGGCAAAGCTGCCCTTGCCCGCCACGGAGTCGATGTAGCCCTCCGCCTCCAGCTCGCTGTACGCCCGTTGGATGGTGTTGGGATTGATGGCCAGCTGTGTGGCAAGGCTCCGCACGGACGGCAGCTTTTCGTCCGGCGGCAGCAGACCTGTCAGCATCATCCGCCGCAGGCTGTCCTTCACCTGCTGGTACAGCGGCCGCCCGTCCCGATAATCCAAGGAGATCATCTGCTGTCCACTCCTTTCCATGATGTGTACTAACTGTACTGTTCGTGTTAGTACAGTTAAAATACCACGGGACACCGTGCCTGTCAAGGGCCTTTTGAAAAAAACAGGGAACGCGGCTCACAGGAGCCGCGTTCCCTGTATACTTTTTCCGCCGCGGGGCAAACTCCCCTTGTCCCAAAATTTTATGTATGGAGGCGATTTTTATGGAAGCGATTGTATTGCAGAAGGCGTGCATCCAGTGCGGCCTGTGTACCTCCGTCTGTCCGGAGGTGTTCTCCATCACGCCGGGAGAACCGGCGCAGGCGATCATCGGGCCGGTGCCGGACGACCTACGGCTGGCGGTGCAGGAGGCGGCGGACGCCTGTCCCGTGGCCGCCATCGAGGTGCGGTAGGCGCGTTTCCGCGTCAGCGGGCGGCGGCGCCGATCCTCAACCCGGCCTCAAAGGCCTTCCGGTTCAGGGGCAGCAGCGCCGGTTTGCTCCCCAGCTTCCGGGCGATGGTGTCCCACACCACCTCGGCGGGGACCACCTGCGTGCAGCCGATATAGATGCCCAGCATGATGATGTTCAGCACCTTGGCGTTGCCCATGTCCAGCGCCATCTCTGTGACCGGTGTGGACACTACCTTGATGTCGGTGCGGGTGATCTCACTTTTCACGATGGAGCTGTTGATGAACAGCGTGCCGCCGGGGAGCAGCTTGTAGAGGAACTTTTGCAGGCTGGGGTCGTTCATGACGATGAGATCGTCCATGCTGTCGCCCAGCGGCGCGCCGATATCGTCATCGGAGATGACCACATAGCAGTTGGCGGTGCCGCCGCGCTGCTCCGCGCCGTAGGAGGGGAAGAACGTCACGTTCTTGTCGGTGGCGTCGCAGGCGGCCTCCGCCAGAAACTTGCCCAGCGTCATGACGCCCTGCCCGCCGAAGCCGGCGACCATCAGATTCCGTTCCATCGTTACGCCTCCTCTCCGCTTCTGTCCCGGATGACGCCCAGCGGGAATTCCCTGAGCATCTTCTCCTCCAGAAAATCCAGCGCCTCCAACGGGTCAAGACCCCAGTTGGTGGGGCAGCTGGTGACGATCTCCACCATGGAGAAGCCCTTGCCCGCCAGCTGGTTTAGGAACGCCTTGCGGATGGCGTCCTTCGTCCTTGCCACGTTGGCGGGGGTGTTGCAGCTGGTGCGCGCCAGATAGCAGGGCGCGGTGAGCTGGTTCAGAATTTCGCACATATGCATGGGGTAGCCGTGCTCCTTGGGATCGCGGCCTTGGGGCGCGGTGGTGGCCTTCATGCCGAGCAGGGTGGTGGGGGCCATCTGGCCGCCGGTCATGCCGTAGATGCCGTTGTTCACGAAGATCACGGTGATGTTCTCGCCCCGGTTGGCGGCGGACATGGTCTCGGCAAGGCCGATGGAGGCCAGGTCGCCGTCGCCCTGATAGGTGAACACCAGCTTGTCGGGCTCGGCGCGCTTTACGCCGGTGGCCACGGCGCAGGCCCGGCCGTGGGGACTGGTGGTGCAGTCGTAGGTGACATACTCCATGGCAAGGCCGCAGCAGCCGACGCCGTGGACGGTGATGGTCTTTTCCAGCATACCCAGCTCCTCCAGCACCTCGCCGATGAGCTTGAAGATGGTGCCGTGCATACAGCCGGGGCAGAAGCCCACCACCATGTCGTCCCGGATGCCCTTTGTTCTCCCGTATATTTTCTCCATCATGCACCCTCCTTGTCCAGAATGGCCTTCGCCGCCGCCACCACGCGCTCGCGGCTCATGATCTCGCCGCCGCTGCGCAGGCAGGTGTGGATGGGGCAGCGATCCTTCACCGCCAACGTCACATCCAGCACCAGCTGGGCGGGAATGGACATCTCCACATCCAGCACCGCCTTCACCCGGCTGTAATCCAGCTTGTCGAAGCTGGCGTAGGGCCACGGGCTGACAGTCTTGGGCCGGATCAGGCCCACCTTATAGCCCTGTGCGCGGAGGGTGCGGACGGCGGACTTGGCGATACGGCCGCACACGCCGTAGGCGGCGATGATCAGCTCCGCGTCGTCGGCCATGAACTCCTCCACCTGCACGTCCTTCTCCCAGGTGTCGTACAGGGCGGCGTTGCGCTTGCAGCGCTCCTCCTGCCCCGACCAGCCGCCGGGGAGGATCAGGGACTTCTGATCGGCGCTGTGCCCCACCAGCGCCCAGCCGCGCAGCTCGTCCTTCAGGCGCTTCACCTCTTCGTCGGAGCGCATCTCCGGCAGCACCACCGGCTCCATGATGGTACCCAGCACGCCGTCAGCCAGGATCAGCACCGGGTTGCGGTCACGCTGGGCATAGTCGAAGGCGGCATAGGTCATGTCCACCGCCTCCTGCACCGTGGCGGGGGCAAAGACCATCATGCGGAAGCCGCCGTTGCCGCTGGCGCGGGTGGCCTGCAAATAGTCCTGCTGGGCGGGCTGGATAGCACCGATGCCGGGGCCGCCCCGCTGCACGTTGCAGTACACCATGGGGATACGGGCGCTGGCGCAGAAGCTGATGCCCTCGCTCTTGAGGCTGATGCCGCAGGAGCTGGAGCTGGTCATGGCGCGGGTGCCGGTCTGGGCAGCGCCGTAGACCATGTTGACGGAGGCCACCTCGCTCTCTCCCTGCACGAACACGCCGCCTACCTCCGGCATACGGCGGGCGAAATACTCCGGGATCTCGTTCTGCGGGGTGATGGGATAGCCGGCGAAGAACCGGCAGCCGCTGCGTACCGCCGCCTCGGCGATGGCCTCGCAGCCCTTCATGAATTTTCTTGCCATACCCACGCCTCCTTACTTATAGACCTCAATGGCTGCGTCGGGACACATACGCCCGCAGACGGCGCAGCCGATGCAGTCTTCGCGGTGAACGGCCACCACATAGGGGTAGCCCTTGGAGTTGACCTGCTGCCCCACGGCCAGCACGCCCTTGGGACAGAATTTCACGCAGTAGCCGCAGCTTTTGCAGCTCTCTGCGCGGATGGTGACTTGCGGCATGAGTTGTTCCTCCTTCTATTCGTCCAGTCCCATCTCCGGGACGGTGATGCGGGGTGTGATGCACAGCAGCGGCAGGCCGGTGTGAGGCCGCACCTGCGCATACAGGGCGTCCGGCACGGCGGCGGCCTCCACGGTGACGTAGGGCGTCAGCAGGGCGAGACCCTGCGCCAGCCCGTCCAGATACTCCTCCGCCGTGGTGTCCCGCCCCAGATTGGGGTTCAGCAGGAACCTGGGCGTCCGCAGGCGGGAGGCCCGCAGAACGGCGCTGAGCGTGCCGTCGATGTGCGCCGCCGTCCCCGACCACGGCCGGTAGGGGTTCACCACGAAGTATACGGCGGCGGTGCGCAGCAGGTGGGCGCAGCCGCCGATCAGCTTCGCGCCGTTATCGCCGCCGCCTACGTCCAGCAGGACGACGGCGCTCTCGTCCATCAGCAGCGGGAGAAGTCCGCCTGCTTGCGTGGGGATATCGGCGTACTGCTCTGCAAAATGGACGGTGACGCCGCCCGTCTCCAGCAGCGCCGCCGCGTCCCGGGCGCGCATCAGGGGCTTTGTCTGGTCCAGATCGAAGAAATGGACGGCACCGCCCTGCGCCGCCAGCGTCAGCGCCAGCTGCATGGCGATCTCCGACTTGCCGCAGCCCGCCTCCCCTAAAAAGACCAGCTTCCGCGCCGCCGGCAGAAAGTTCCCGCTCATGCCTGTGTCGCGGGGAGCGCAAACTGCTTCGGGCGCTCCTGCCCCTCCAGCACGCGGCACGCGCCGGCAGCCAGCGCCTCCAGCTCGAATTCGCCCGCCATGATCTCCACCGGCGCGATGAAGGACAGCTTTTTTGTCAGATACGCGGCGACATACCTGGAGTGGGCGATGCCGCCGGTGAGGATGACCCGATCCACCTGTCCGTCCGCGGCGGCGGCCAGACCGCCGATGGCGCGGGCGGCGCTGTACAGCATCCCGTCGTAGACTAGCTTGGCCTGTGCGTCGCCGTCGGCAATGCGCTTTTCCACCTCCCGGGCGTCGGCGGTGCCGAGATACGCCACAAGGCCGCCCTTGCCCCGGATGAAGTCCGTCATCTCTTTTTCCGTATACTTGCCGGAGTAGCACAGGCGCACCACCGGCTGAAGGCTGGCGCCGCCGAAGCGCTCCGGCGCGAACATCCACTCGTCGTCCCGGACGCCGTCTACCATTTTACCGTCGATGAACAGGCGGGCGGAGGCGCCGCCGCCCAGATGCAGCACGATGAGGCGGCAGTCCTCCAGCGGCTTGTGCAGCACCTCCTCGGCGCAGCGCCGCGCCATGGCGCGGCAGTTCAGGGCGTGACCCAGCATGGTGCGCCGGATCTCCGGCAGGCCGGTGATGCGGGCCTCCTCCGTCATCTCGTCCACCGAGACGGGGTCGCAGATAAAGGCGGGGATGTGCAGGGGCTGCGCCAGCTCCAGCGCCAGCACACAGCCCAGATTGGAGGCGTGCGCCGCGTGATGGATGGTGTACATATAGTCCGCCATGCGCTGCTCCACCAGATAGGTGCCGGACTCGCAGGGCGGCAGCTGTCCGCCACGGGCGCAGATGCCGTCCAGCTGCGCCGTGTCGAAACCGTGGGCGGCCAGCGCCCGCTCAATGACGGCGCGGCGGAAGTCCACCTGCTCCATGACCCAGTGGAAGGGCGCCAGCTCCTCCCGGCTGTGGCGCAGCGTCTCGTCAAAGACCTTCTCCGCCCCGCGGAACACCGCGATCTTGGTGGAGGTGGAGCCGGGGTTGATGACCAGAATGCACTTGCTCATAGCTGTATCGGCCGGACGCGGGGCATCCGGCGCTCCTTTCCTGCAATATTCCGTCGGCAGGGGCATTTGCCGATGGGCGCGTGTTTTGTTATAGTATAAAAGACCCGCCGCTCCCACGCAAGCGGGAATCCTTTCGCGGATCATGAAATTTCTGCGGAAAAAGCTTGCGGCGATGAAACATTTTGCCGTTCCCATGTGTATTCCCAGTGAAGGGCCCTTTCAAAACACAAGGAGATCGATCTATGACAGAGCAACAGTTTTCCCCTCTGGCAGAGCGATATATGGATACGGTGTTCCGGGTGGCGTACAGCTATCTGCGCTCCCCCGCCGACGCCGACGATGTGACCCAGGACGTGCTGCTACAGCTGTACAAAACGGACAAGGCGTTCGATGACGACGCCCATGTGAAGAACTGGCTGATCCGCGTCACGGTCAATCGATACAAGAACGTGCTGCGCGCCCCGTGGCACAGGACGGAGGACATCGCCGACTACGAAAACAGCCTGTCCTTCGAGGAGCCCCAGTGCCACGAGCTGTTTGACGCGGTGATGGCGCTGGACAGGCGCTACCGGGTGCCGGTGCTGCTGTACTACTATGAGGGCTATCGCCAGAAGGAGATCGCCGGGCTGCTGGACATACCGGAGGAAACGGTGCGTACCCGGCTGGCCCGGGCCAGAGAAAAGCTGAAGCACATTTTATCGGAGGTGCCGCAGACATGACAGAGCATGAACTTTTCCAGAAGACCTTCTCCACGCTGCACGCCTCCCCCGACACATTGATGGAGGTTCAGAAGACCATGGAGAACAGCAAAAAGGCCCATCGTACCCTGCGCAGGGGCGTGGTGATCGCCATTGCCGCCGCCCTGACGCTGACGGTGGCCGCAGCCACCGGGGTGGTAACACTGATCAAGGCCAACGTGTCCCATGCCGACAAGGTGGACGACACCACCTACCACGCCTTTACCGACGATATGGACGCCTCCACCCCCACGGTGGAGGGCAACTCCGGTGAGCTCATCACTCTGCCGGACATGGAGCGCATCCCCGGTGACCGGGATACCGTGCAGCGTCTGGTGGGCGATTACCTCAGCAAGCTGGACGCCGAGCTCACCGTAGGCAGCACCACTATCACACTGGAGACGTTCCTTGTCGACGAGAGCGGCTGCGGCATTCTGACCTACACCGTGGACGATCCCGAAGGCGTATCCTACGAGGACGCAGGCTACGGTGAGGTGTACAGCCTGCCGCTGGAGCCCCGCATGTACCTGCGCTCCCCCGACTACCAGCAGGGCGGCAGCGTCAACGTCAAGCTCCACGTGGACAAGACCACCAGCACCGCCACCCATCTGGACGTGGTGGCCTACTTTGCCGCCGGCGAGACGTATCAGAAGGGCGACAACTTCTACTTCACCGTTTACGACGGCGGCGGCGAGGGCCGGGAGCCCTACGCCGTGGCCATCCAGCCCCGCACCTACGCCCCTGTCCGGACGCTGACCGCCGCCGATGGCGAGGTGGTCCGCATCTCCGCCGTGGGCATCACCATGGGCAACGCCTCCCCCGACCGGGAGCTGACCGCGCAGGAGCTGACGCTGCACTATGCCGACGGCACCTCCTATGTGGTGACCAGCGAGAGCCAGAACCTGATGAACTGGGTGCTGGGCTACATCTACGGCGACGGCGAGACCGCCCCCTTCGCTCACGCGGTATACATCTTCAACCGCATGGTGGACGTGGACACCATTACCTCCGTGTCCTTCGACGGCCGCTGGTTCGACTTCACCGCCGAGCAGCACATCCCCGTGCAGCTGACCTACCTGCCCTGACCGGCACGGTTTTCTGCCGAGGCGGAGGTCTTAAACAGTCAGAAACGGAGCGGCGAAAGCCGCTCCGTTTCTCATTTTTCAATGGAAAAAATGTGTGTGACCCTGCGCTCTCCCGTGGCTCGACAGTCTTATCAGCCGCAGGAGGCAAGGGGACTTGCTCGGCTTGTCAGTGCTGCATCATATTTGCCGCGAACTGCGCCGCCTCCTCCGCGATATGGGGCAGCTTTACCAGACTGCCCCGCTCATTGGCGGTCTCCAGCAGGCAGAAGTGGGGCGGCAAAAAGAAGGACTTGTTCATGTTCAGGGAGGAGATCAGCTGCCGCGCCAGCAGGTCGCCGCCGGAGTAGCCGGACACCACCAGCCCGAACAGCCGCTTATCGTAGAGCCGGCTTTGCCGGAACAGCGCCGTCAGTCGATTGACACAGGCGGTCAGGTTTGCCGCCAGCGCGTCGTTGTAGTTGGCGCACAGCATCACCAGCGCATCGCAGCGGCGGATGGCGGGATAGACCTCCTCCACCATGGGGCCGCCGTAGAAGCAGCCGCCCTGCTCCCCGAAGTGGAGGCAGGCGGTGTAGCTGCACCCGTTGCAGTCCGCCATGGTGCCGTTGCGCAGGCAGATCTCCTCCACCTCCACCGTGTCCGGCAGGGCGCTTTTCACCAGCTCCCACAGAGCCAGCGTGTTGGAGGTGCTGCGCTGGGAGGCGTGGAGCGCCAGAATGTGCCGGATGGGGGCGGGCGTCTCCCAGCCCTCCAATCGCCCGATCAGCTCGGCCACGGCGGTATGGAAGGCGGTGACCTCGTCGGTGCCGCCGATCTGCGCCTGGGTGCGGAAATTCCGCAGGGAGCCGGTGGCCTCCACCAGCGGGCGGCCGATAAAGGCGCAGCCGGACTGGTTGGCGGCGAACACCATGTCCCGCGCCACGTCCTTGGTGTAGAACTCGCCCACACCGGTGACCACCAGCCCCGCCACGCAGCCGTGGAGCAGCGTCAGGCTCCGGCGCAGGCGGGAGAGCATCCGGTAGTAGGACTCGTTGCAGCCGCCCTCGTCCAGCGCCACGGCGAACAGCAGCCGCCGTCCCGCCAGACCTTCCAACCCGTCATCCGGGTCGCGGAAGGTGCTGCCCGCCGGCAGCAGCGGCGTCAGCAGCTGGCGCAGCGGCGCACTGTGGCCGTTTTCCGGCAAAAGTACCGTCAGCATGGCGCATCCCTCCTCAGTCGATGGCGCGCAGCCGCGCCGCCGTCGTGTCAAGGCGTTTTTGCAGGGCATCCGGCAGTGTCAGCCGCTCCACCTCGATGCCCGACGGTGTCAGGCGCTGTCGGCAGCCCATGAAAATGCCGTCCATGTATACGGAGGCGTAGTGCCACTGTCCCCGCAGCAGCGCCAGCAGCGTCAGCGCGCCGGAGCTGAGAGCCGGCGCCACATAGGGCTTATAGCCCAGCTTCCGCATCTCCAGATTGGCGTGTGCCACCCTGTCCGTCAGTTCCCGGGACAGGGCATCGTCGTAGTGCTCGATGGAATTGGCCAGCACCAGATCCTCCCCGTGGGGGCCGAAGGCCCGACCCTCCGTGAGGTAGCTTGCGAACCGCTCGTCCCTCCCGGCAAAGTACAGCGCACGGGCGTGCATGACGCCGAGGCCGAAGCCACGCACCTGACAGGGCAGCAGCCCTCCACCGTCCGATTCGCCGTTTTCGCCGCGATCACTCTCTTGCAGCACGGCGCGGCACAGGGGATCCACCGGGTCGCTGACCACGCAGAAAAGTCCCTTGTAGCCCTTATCCCGCGCCATACGGGCGTAGACGGCGGCCAGCTCCCGGTTCAGCCCGTACTGCGCCATGCGCACGTCGCCGCCGGTGACGGAGGTGTCCGGCACCATCCGGGAGGCGCAGAACAAAAACACGTCCCCGTCAAATACCTGCTCCGGCTGGATGATGTCCACCGGCGGCATGGCCGCGCCGTCCGGCGACTGGATCTGGTTCAGCTCAAACTCCCAGCGCTGTGCCGCGCCGGGGCGCACATCGCAGATGCCGATGGACGAGATGACGTCGCCGCCCATGAGACGCAGCCCCATCAGCAGGGTGCTGCCCACGTCGCCCAGCGCCAGCAGGGTGACGCGCACCTTCTCCGGCAGGTGCAGCACGCCGCCGGAGGCATTGTCAAAGCCAAGGGTAAACCCGTTCATATCGTTTCTCCTTTCCCGTCAGTCCGCCGGGCGCATCCGCTTCAAAAGCTCGATATCCCCCTCCAGACAGGCGGAGGCGGCGCGGCTCACGTCGTAGGTGATGCAGCCGCCCTTGTCGGGACACAGGGGCAGCACCACCGCCTCGCCCAGCCGGTTCAGCGTCAGATTGCGGGCGTAGAGGCTTCGGAACTCCGTCTCCAGCGCCAGCAGGATATCCCGTGCATTTTCCAGACAGCACAGGCTCAGCTCCCACGCGGTGCGGCCGTCCATGGGGGAAAACTCCGGCGCGGCGTAGGGCAAAATGCGGTTCACAGACGGCTGAAGCCCGCCGGGGAGCCGCTCGGTGCGGCGGACGGTGTCACCGCCGATAAAGGGGTACAGCGTGGATTCCACGAACCGCATCCGCAGGTTGGGCAGGAAGTAGATGCCGTCCACCGGATAGCCCAGCTGCTCCATAAGATCCCGGCCCACGCCGGTGAGATAGCCCACCAGCACCTGATCCACCGGTGTGCGCGTCTCCTCCAGCAGCGGCGCCAGACGGCGGATGCGCTTGCCGTCGTGGAGCATATCGTCCACCAGGATCACCGGCCGGTCGAAGGCGCGGATGGTGCGTACCTGATCGGCCAGCGGCGAGTAATCAGGGTAGGCCTCGATGGAGTAGGCGCTGAGATCGGGCTCGTAGACCTTGTCGGTACGCAGCGTCTTGGTGACGGTGTTGGGCACCGCCACGCCCCGCAGGATCTTGCCGTAGGGTACGCAGATATCGGGGCCGAGGACGCGGGGGGTAACGGGCGCCGCCGGTACGCCGTTGCGCTGGGTGATGCGCTGGAGCAGCCGGTGGTAGATGACGCCGGCGGACAGACTCAGCACCAGCGAGCCGGGCTGGAGGCGGGTCAGCGCCGCCTGTAACCG
>OHNM01000250.1_pt1 | contig 13334 bp, 7 predicted proteins | sample 1569661 | NCBI WGS metagenome assembly OHNM01 (sample SAMEA3879508, study PRJEB24766) | human gut metagenome | biome: human-associated habitat; feature: feces | place: USA | collected 1985/1987 | reverse complement strand
CCCGCCGGAGGAATTGATCCGCCTGCTTTACAGTGGTGAGGAATACCATCCCGACTCCAATGACGTTCAGGATGCCAAGTTGAAGATAGCCGAGGACTTCCGCCGTCAGTTGCTTCTGGGACTTCCTACCAATGCTGATCAGGCCACACTCAGAAAATTGTCTAAGCAACTCAAGGAAAACAAAGTGTGTGTGAAACTATACCTGCGTGAGCCGCTTCACGCCAAGTTGTACTTAGCATATCGTCCGGATGACCACTTCAATCCTATTCCTGCAATCCTCGGTAGCAGCAACCTTACATACTCTGGCCTGGCCAAGCAGGGCGAACTGAATGCAGAATTCGCCGATAGTGATAGCGCAAAGAAACTCTCTACTTGGTTTGAGGACAGATGGAACGACCGCTTCTGTGTCGATATAACGGAGGAACTGATCAAGGTTATCGATGAGAGCTGGGCAAGCGAAAACGAGATTCCTCCGTACTACATCTACCTGAAAACAGCTTATCACCTCAGTGAAGAAGCCCGTATGGGCGTGAAGGAATTCTCACTGCCTCCCGAGTTCCGTAAAGACCTGTTCGACTTCCAGCAGACGGCCGTCAAGATTGCAGCACGTCATCTCCATAACGAGAAGCGTGGCGGCGCTATGATTGGCGATGTTGTCGGTCTTGGTAAGACCATCACAGCCTGCGCAATTGCCAAGTTGTATGAAAACACATACGGCAGCAACACACTCATCATCTGCCCGGCTAACCTGCAGGAGATGTGGAAGAAGTATCGTACAAAATACGACCTCAAAGCCGACATCATGTCAATGGCCAAACCCATAGATGTTGCCAACGCCCGGTATTACAAGCTGATTATCGTTGATGAAAGTCACAATCTTCGCAACTCAACCGGCTCCCGATACCAGAACATCCAGAGCCTGATTCAGAAACAGAACAGCAGCGTCCTCCTTCTCACGGCTACGCCGTACAATATGGACTTCCGAGACCTGAGCAACCAGCTTAAGTTGTTCATCGAGGAGGACCAAGACCTTGGCATCCGCCCTGAAATCTATATCAAATCACTGGGTGGCGAACGCGAGTTCCTGATGCGCCATAATGAGGTATTCATTCGCAGTATCAAAGCATTCGAGCAGAGTCCTTTCGTTGAGGACTGGAACGAGCTGATGAAACTCTTCCTGGTCCGCCGTACACGTACTTTCATCAAGGATAATTACGCCAAGAAGGACGACACTAATGGCCGTCGCTACCTTGAATTCCCGGATGGCTCCAAATCATATTTCCCGGACCGTATTCCCAAGTCTATAAAGTTCCCGACTGTACCTGGAGACCAGTATTGCCGCCTCTACTCAGACGAGATGATAGATTTGATGGAGTCTCTGAGACTCCCGCGCTATGGTCTCATCCACTACATCAGCGAAGAACGTACAGTGGATGCTGCTAAGCCGGAGAAGCTTCTTATAGAGAATCTCTCACGCGCTGGCGAGCGTATGATGGGTTTCTGCAAGAGCACTTTCTTCAAGCGTATGGATAGTTGTGGCTATTCCTTCTTGCTCACGCTCTATCACCATCTGCTGCGTAACGCCCTGTTTATGTATGCGCTGGATAACGGCCTCGACCTGCCCATTGGCGACGAGAATTCCTTGCCTGATGATTTCGTTGACGATGAGGATACCAATGTCTCCATCTTCGGCGAGAACTCGGATCAGTACCGCGCCTCTGGAACTATCCTGGCCGCCAAGCCCATCCCGACGGATTTGTCCGTTTACGAGGGTCTGGCGAAGGACCATTACGAGACCATCAAACTTAAGAATAACGTTTCCTGGCTTAAACCCACTTACTTCAAGCGCACACTCAAGCAGCAGCTTAGGAAGGATTCTGATACCATCGTCAAGATGATTGAGCTGTGCGGTGTTTGGAACCCCAATGACGACCGCAAGGTTCAGAGTCTCTATGATCTCCTGAATAAGACCCACGCGAAAGAGAAGGTAATCGTGTTCACGCAGTATTCCGATACGGCGATGTACCTATACGCCCAGCTCAAGCAGATGGGCATGAAGCATATCTACTACGTCACAGGCGACAGTAAGAATCCGACGGCCTCTGTTGACCGCTTCTCACCCAAGAGCAACGGGCAGGAAGTTGAACCAGCCGACCAGTACCGTGTTCTCATCGCAACGGATGTTCTCTCCGAAGGTCAGAACTTGCAGGACTCCCACGTCATCGTGAACTACGATATGCCCTGGGCCATCATCCGCCTCATCCAACGTGCGGGTCGTGTTGACCGTATCGGGCAGGAATCGAAAGAGATTTACTGCTACTCGTTCTTCCCAGCTGATGGTATCGAGGACGTCATTAGCCTGCGTAGCCGCCTCAACAAACGCATCAATGAAAACGCAAATGTAGTAGGCTCCGATGAGGTGTTCTTTGAAGGTAACGAGAAGAACCTGATGAACCTCTACAACGAGCAGAGCGGTATTCTTGACCAGGAGGAAGGCGACTCCGATGTGGACCTCTCTTCACAGGCTTACCAGATATGGCAGAAGGCCATTAAGTCAAATCCTAAGCTGAAGGAGATTATCCCGAATCTTAGCGATATGATATATGCCACGAAGGCGGCTTCCCCGGACCGTCCTGACGGAGTCATCACATTCTGCCGCACCTACAACGATTTCGATATTCTCAGTTGGTACGACCGCGCCGGGAATCTTGTCAGCCAATCTCAAAAGAAGATATTGACAGCTATGGAATGCGGTCCGAAGGAACCGGGGTTGGACCAGATGCCCGACCACTTCGACCTGGTAAAGAAGTCGGTTGACGATATTGCGGATGACGTTCCTTCGGCAATGGGCGTTCTGGGTAACCGGTTTAGCACTCGCTTTAGGCTTGTTCAACTGCTGCAGAATTTCTATGACCAGCAGACAAACTTGTTCTTCGATGTGGATTATAAGCAGCAGGTCAAGTTGGCGATAGACGATATCTACAACTACCAGCTCATTGAAACTACCAAGACAGTTATCGGTCGCATGTTTAATAAGGGCGATTCTCAAGAGGAAATCGTCGAAGCCGTTCTTGATTTTCGAAAGAAGGGTGTACTTTGCCGGAAACAAGACAGCGATTTCAAGGATAAGTCCCCGAAGATTCTTTGCTCGATGGGGCTATTAAAACAATAATAGCGTATGGCACTGACTAAGAGACAATTCGTCCAATACCTAAAGGACGCTGACTTCCGAACACTTTTCATCGAGGAGATGGGGTGGAACAAATTTAGCACGTCAATTGCCGATGTCCCTACGATGTACATTGAGGATAAAGCATTCAACCTAAAAACGATTGCGCATCGTAACGGATTCCAGGTGCTTGTCTGTAACGTTCCTGAACTGCCCTCAAATTCGGTTTGTAAGAAGTTGGACACGAAACTAAGAAAGGCGGCAAATGACTACATCTGCATATTCGTTATTCCTGGGACAGAGCATCATCAGTGGGTTGCTCCGGTCAAAATAAATGAGAAGCGTGACATCGTAATCATTGAGTATGCAGAAGCCGAGAAGGCACAATTCTTATATGAAAAGATTGAAGGGCTTTCTTTCGGACTTGACGAAAGCACAACTATTGTTGATGTAAAGGAGCGCGTACAGGGAGCATTCGCCATTAATTCTGAGAAGATTACTAAAGACTTCTACTCTGGATTCGCGAAAGAGCATAAATCATTTGCCGGCTTTATAACAGGTATTGACGACCAAATTGCTACCAAGAACAATAGGAGTAAACAGTGGTACACCTCTGTTATGCTCAATCGTCTGATGTTCTGCTACTTTATTCAAAAAAAGGGTTTCCTAAACGGAGATGAACACTACCTTCGTAATAAACTTCGGTGGGTTCAGGAGCAGCGCGGCAAAGATCAGTTCTTCAAGTCTTTCTACAAAGGGTTTTTAGTTCAGTTATTCCGTGGTGGCCTCAATTCTCCTCAACACGATAAAACGTTTGAAAACACCTATGGGAGGATTCCTTATCTCAATGGTGGAATGTTTGACATTCATCAGATTGAACGAGATTATGCGGACATAGACATTAAAGACGAAGCCTTCGTCTCGTTATTCGAGTTTTTCGACAAGTGGCGTTGGCATCTGGATACCCGTTTAACGGCCTCCGGCAGAGACATCAACCCAGATGTCCTGGGCTATATTTTCGAGCAATATATTAACGACCGCGCTCAGATGGGCGCTTATTACACAAAGGAGGATATTACCGAGTACATCGGTCGCAATACTATCATCCCTTATCTCTTGGAGGCAACGGAGAAACAATATCCTGAAGCATTCGCGCCTCACGCAGAATTCTGGTCATTTATCCGTAGCAACGGTCAAGACTTCATTTACGATGCTGTCAAGAAAGGGGTTAATGAGGCTATTCCGGAAGAGATTGCAAGAGGACTTGATCCTAATACGCCTGACTTATTAGAGCAGCGTCAGCGCTGGAATAATCCAACGCCGTCGAACCTGGGGCTACCTACTGAGATATGGCGTGAGACTATCGCTCGTTTCCAGCGTTATCAAGAGATTGTCGATAAGTTGCAGGGTGGAGGACTCACCTCCTTCAACGATTTCATTACCTACAACCTTAATACTCCGAGAATTGCATACGATTTTCTTAATACAACTGACGATAGGAGGTTCATCGAAGTTTTCTATGGTGAACTATTGAGAGTGACCATCCTTGACCCGACCTGTGGCTCTGGTGCATTCCTCTTTGCTGCGCTCAACCTTCTTGAGCCATTGTACGAGGTTTGTATCTCCAGAATGGAAGAATTCAACGCTCAAGATCCAAATGCGTTCAAAGAGCAGCTGGCTGAGATTAAGAATAAGTATCGTAGCAACATCCAATACTTCATCTACAAGAGCATCATCCTAAGGAACCTCTATGGTGTGGACATTATGGCGGAAGCCGTGGAAATCGCAAAACTTCGATTGTTCCTGAAAATGGTGGCTGTTGTTGAGGTCGACAAGCGGGTTGACAATATGGGGCTTGATCCGCTTCCAGATATTGATTTCAATATTAGATGTGGTAATACTCTTGTTGGGTATTCTACCGAAGAGCATCTTTACCATGACCTTGACATAGCAACAGATTTCTTGCAGCAACTGGCAAATCAGGATTTAAAGGATCAATTGCAGGCGAAGCTTAATGACGTAGCGGATACTTATGAAGTATTCCGATTAGAGCAACTGAGTAAAGATGCGGATGTATCTGTCCTGAAACAGGCGAAGCAATCTCTTAATAAGGAGCTGGACTCTTTGAATGATTTGCTGAATCGGCATTTGTACGCCGCCTCTGGCTATTCAGATTACGACAAATGGCTGGCGCTACATCAACCGTTCCATTGGTTGGCCGAGTTCTATCAAATAATGCACGGAGCTAATGGGTTCGATGTAGTGATAGGAAACCCGCCCTATGTTGAGTACCCCAGCGAAGATGTTCCTTATTCTTTCGATCGTCTGCTAACCGCTGAGTGTGGGAATCTCTATGGCTGCTGCACTGAAAGGGCACTTTCGATTAGTCAGCCCAACGGAAGGTTTAGTTTCATCGTTCCTGTAGCGATTACCTGTTCAAAGCGAATGACTCCGGTAATCTCCTTGATAAAGGAGAAGGCCAATATGGCGCTCTTTGCTAATTTTGATGATAGGCCAGGCAAACTGTTCGAAATGCTCCAGCATTTACGTGCAACGGTTTTTATCGTAGATAAACGTGCCGATGCTTCCAACCCGCGATTCTTTGCGACTAAGTACAATAGGTGGTATTCTGAGTGCCGAAATATTTTGTTTGGGAATCTTAGTTATGTTGAGGTATCCGACTTTGTCGGCGACTTTATTATCCCGAAGTACTCATATCATATAGAGTTAAGTATCAAGAGGAAATTGTTAGCTGCCGATAAATGTGTCGCAAATACTTACGGGGTAAAACAAGCCGTGAACAATGTGTTCTATAGGGCCGCCGGGGGTGGCTATTTTTTATTGATTAAAACTGAGAAGAGCATTACTTACATTGATAAGGTCCTGGAAGATGTTAAGGCGGAGAAATCAATCCCGATAAAGCCAGAGATTAATAATGCCACAGTTGCTGCCGTGTTGTCCTCGTCGCTATTCTACTGGGATTATATTGCACATACTGATTGTAGGAACCTAACAAAGTCTTTTATTGACAACTTCAAGGTCCCTGGTGCTCTGCTGAATGACGTAGGTGTAGCCACAAAGGGGAGTAAACTATTTGCCGACTTAGAAGCAAATAAGTATAAGAAGGACACGTTCTATCAAACGACCGGAAGAAATGTCATTTATTACGAGTACTATCCAAAACTATCCAAGAGCCTAATTGATATTATCGACGAGGCAATCGCACCTCACTACGGGTTCACCAAAGAAGAGGTTGATTATATCATCAACTTTGATGTGAAGTTTAGGTTGGGCGGCGAATTGAACGAGGAATAAGCACTATCTAAAAGGTAGTCCCGAAGGCACAACATTAATGCTATCCATCCCAATGGAATGGAGCCATCCTTTGATTGATTTTATGACCATATCATAATCATTTCGAGGACCAACTATTATTGTTCGGAGCGCCTTGGCAGGGAAGTGATTTTCTATACATGGAACGAGAATACCACTGCTACTCCTATATTTAGGCTTCTCATTCGTGTCGATGATAAGACGGTACTCGCTCTCGTATTCATAGCAATGATGCTTGATCAGTTCCTGAAGAATCGATATGCGGCGAGAAAACTCTATAGGGTCGTTTCCTACGATATTATCCTTCTTCCGGGAAGACATCACAGCTTGTTGGATCTCATACCGAAACTCTATAAAATCGTAGATACAGCGGTATAAAGGACGTCTCTCACTTTGAAGCAGACTCACATCAAACCCCAACGCTATCCCCTTTCCTTCTTTACCATACATACTCCACATTGGGAGATGATTGACTTCTGTCGAAAAACTGGAAAGATAGATGTGATCGAGATTAATCAACTTCCGAAATTCTTCCCCACCTTCCTTAAGATGGCCGAAAATCACAGTATCCACAACGTCTTTACCGTACTGGATTTCATTGGCATCATTGAGATACTGACAATTGGTGCTCAGCAAACACAAATCAACGGAACCATCCTCCTGCGGTCGAACAATACCATTAAACAGCGCCTCTACGCTTGTATATTGGTACACTTCCGGCACATTCTTATACAGGGCTTTGCTCTTGTCAATATAATCGTACAATGGAGTGAAGTCCCATCCTGGGAATATGTAGTCTTTCTTAGCTGCCATAATCTTACGCGACGATACACTGTGCAAATTTAGTCATTTCCGCCGATAAGTCCTTACGAATAAGATAGAAAGCGGTCAAAGCCAGTTCACTACGCTAAAGCTCCGTTCACTCGCTTTGGTTTCGTCCTCCGGGGCACAAAGCGCCCCTCCGAACTCCATTTATGGCAGCCTCACTACGAGACTCTTCCCGCCGCGCAGGTGCGCTCTGGTCAGAGACTCGTGGCCGTTCCGGCTCAGGGCGGTGAGGCCGTCTGTCTCCCCTTCAAGCCCGAAGCGGTCTTGCCGATGCTCCGTTCCAGAGCCCAGCCGCCCTTACACATCAGACCGCCTCCCCGCCCACGCTCCACTTCGTTCCGCGCCCTATGGCACTGCCAGACTCTTAGCCGCCGAGAGAGTCTTGCATCATTGTTCGACCGCCAGTGCGTCGGCGTCTAAGAGACTGGACAGCACCATAGGCCAACCGGGGTCTCACGCTCAAAAGTCAGTGCGACCTTGTGCGTCCTACCACGCCCGGAGGGGTGCGAAAAGGTATATAAATATGCAACAGGAAGCAGACGGCGGCTTCCGCCGCCGCTACTCTTTTTCGTGTGGATATTCGTGTTACATTTGGACAACCTCTGGGCAAGGTGCTTTGAGGTACCTATGTGATTAAGACTTGTAGCGCGATGCCTCGCTTCTATCCTAACATCCAATTCTCTGACTGCTGGTCGTCCGTGGGTGACATCACCTACTATCACCGCAATGGCATCTGTTATTTCCGGTCAAAGGCATACACGGAGTTCAAAGGTACCAGCGAACAGATGGTGCGTCTGGGTCTGCACAACTCACTCGATACGTCAAACTGCATAGATGCGCTCAAAAGTGCCATTACAAGGCACGGAGCTCCGGAGATAATCAACTCTGATCAGGGATACGTATTCCGGACCATGGTCGGCCACTAATTTACCTCATCATTTTAATAACATCTTCCGGCAACATCGCATTCCCGGCATCATCTTTCGGAGCATTCTTGAGAAACAGCATAGGAACAATAGTGTAGCTCTTGGCAAACGGCAGCAAATTAGCTTTACGGAGAAGTTCGGCTGTCAGTTGTTTCCCATTCTCCCCTGTTGTCCATTTGCATTCGCCAACAAGCAGATATTTTTTGTCAAGCGATTCGGCCATAACATCGAACTCGACCTGTTCCGGCTTCTTATCCTCATTGAGAATAGAACCCCACCAACGTTTTGCCTTACCGTAAACAATTCCATTGACCATATTTCCCGTTACAGCATCCCTGCATAGTTTTTCCCAATGAATACTCACATACTCCGAGAAATGAGCAGTCAAAGCCTGTTCTATTGGTAAACGACGGCCAAGTTCAATAAACGAACGATTAGGTACGACAAACTGATAATAAAATGCCATAAACGGATCGGCTATCTTGTAGAGGCTCTTTTTCGCATTCTTCTCATCAATACCGAACGGAACATCTTTTTCCAAGAATCCGAGATCGATAAGTTTCTTCAACGGACGCGACAGATTGGTTGCCGGCTCATCGCATCGTGCGGCAATTTCGGAAAGCCGGTTTGCGCCAGTCCCAATATAAGACATGATCGTTGAAGTCTTGACAATATCCTTGACATCATCCTGAAATAGTTTTATCGGCTCTTCATAAAGAGTTCCATTTACCGAAAGGATATTGCGCCACAGGGCATCATCAAGCGAACTTCTGTTTTCCCTCAGTTCCCAATAACGCGGCACACCGCCCCATACGGCATACTCTTCAATGGCATTCATCGCATTAAGATGCAAAGCCTTTTGAATATACGGCAAGTGTATCGGCGTAAGTCTCATGATCTCATCAGCACGCCCATATAGAGGTGCGGTAGAATCAAGGAACAACCCATACATCATATTTTGTGATGAACCGCAAAGCACAAGGTTATACTTCAACAGCTTCTCATCAACAAGTTTCTGCAATACAGACGGCAACTCTGGCGATTGCTCTACAAGATACGGAAATTCATCCAAGCATAAAGTAAAACGTTTGTCTGTCCGATAATTGACCGCACGAAATATAGATTCCCAATCCGGATATGTCAGTTTGTCGAAATCCGGGAACACTTGTGCTATTACTTTTGCAAGCAATACTCTCTGATGTTGCCCTTCAGAACGGTCAGCAAGGAAGTAAACATCATTTTCTGACAACACCCTTTTAATAAGCGTTGACTTACCCTGCCGTCTGCGACCGCACATCACGACTAACGAGGACTTCTCTCTTGCAAGTGCATCCTTTAATCGTGCAGTTTCATCTATTCTGTCAACGAATTTCATATACTCTATTTATTATGCAATGCAAACATAATGTTTTTGCTGCATAATACAAAATTATGAACAATGTTTTTTATTCCAACAGAACAAATCGCCACTTTTGTATAGCCGATATGAATCGAGAGGTACAATTCCTCCTGTACTATATGCCGGAAGAAAGCGGCAAAGTGCAGGCCGTCATAAAAGATGAAGCGATATGGTGTACCCTGATTACGGAATATGTTACCTCAAATACTTTATCCGAGACGGACTCTGACATATTCAAAAAAGATTGCTTTACTTTGCACCGGGGAATGATAAGTTTGGCGATTCTGAAGGATCGCCTAAGAAACTAAATAAAGGAATTTGATATGTACTTGGAAAAAATCAACGGCCCGGCCGACATCAAGAAGTTGAGCGTCGAACAGCTCAACGTCCTTGCTGATGAGACCAGGCACTATCTGATCGAAAAGGTCAGCAATCACGGCGGCCACGTCGGCCCGAACCTCGGAATGGTGGAAGCCACTGTGGCTCTGCACTATGTGTTCAACTCCCCTGTCGACAAGATCGTCTTCGATGTCTCACATCAGAGCTACGCGCATAAGATCCTGACTGGCAGGAAGCAGGCGTTTATGGATCCGGCCCACTACAATGACGTGACCGGTTTCAGCGAGCCGTCCGAAAGCGAGCACGATCATTTTGTCATCGGCCATACATCGACCTCGATCAGCCTTGCCTGCGGACTTGTCAAAGGACGTGACCTGGCAGGTGGAAAGGAGAATGTCATCGCTGTGATCGGCGACGGATCGTTGAGCGGCGGCGAAGCCCTTGAGGGACTGAGCGTGGCAGGGGCTGAGCTTAACAGCAACTTCATCATCATCGTCAACGACAACCAGATGTCGATAGCGGAGAACCACGGCGGTCTGTACAAGAACCTTCAGCTGCTTAGGGAGACCAACGGAAAGGCGGAGGTCAACCTTTTCAAGGCGATGGGTCTTGAATATGTCTATGTGGGCGACGGTAACGATGTCGCCACTCTCATCGATGCCTTCCAAAAGGTCAAGGACACCGACAAGCCGGTTGTCGTGCACATCAACACCCTCAAAGGCAAGGGCTTGAAGTACGCCGAGGAGAACAAGGAGAAATGGCATTTCGGTGGTCCATTCTATGTGGAGACCGGTGAGCCTAAATTCAAAAGCACAGCCGAGGACTACGGTGATCTTACCGGAAAATATCTGCTGGAGAAGATGCAGTCAAATCCTGAGCTTGTCGCAATCACTTCCGGCACGCCTACCGTGTTCGGGTTCACCCAGCCTCGCAGGGTACAGGCCGGGAAACAGTTCGTGGACGTGGGAATCGCCGAGGAGACCGCTGTGGCGATGGCATCCGGTATCGCAAAACGTGGCGGAAAACCTGTCTGGGGAGTTTACAGCACATTCATCCAGAGAACATACGACCAACTCTCACAGGATCTCTGCATCAATGACAACCCGGCCCTGATGCTCGTGTTCTGGGGCGGAATCGAGAGTATGAACGATGTGACCCACACCTGTTTCTACGACATCACCTTGCTCGCAAATATTCCTAACCTCATTTATCTGGCACCGACCTGCCGTGAGGAATATTTCGCGATGCTGGACTGGGCTATCGCCTACAGGGAGCATCCGGTCGCGATCCGTGTGCCGGTTAACGGAGTTATCTCACGTCCTGAGGTCAAGGCTGAAGGTGCCGACTGGTCTGCGGCCAAGTACGAAATCACCCACAGAGGCAGTCGGGTGGCCGTTCTTAGTCTTGGGGCTTACTACCAGCTCGGAGAGAAGACCTGTGAGCTTCTGAAAGCCCAAGGCGTTGACGCGACGTTGATCAACCCGAGAATCATCACATCCCTCGACACGAAGACCCTTGAGGCACTCAAGGCCGATCACGAACTCGTAATCACTCTTGAAGACGGTCAGATTGACGGTGGCTGGGGCGAGAAAATCGCCAGATTCTACGGCGACAGCGATGTGAAAGTCCTCGTCAGAGGCCAGCGCAAACAGTTCGAGGACAGCTATGTGGTCGAAGAACTGCTGAAAGAGAACCGCCTCACTCCTGAGCAGATCACCGAGGATGTCCTCCTGGCCCTGAGCAAATAACGGAAAACTTCATATTCAAAAAAGATCAGGCCGCCATTAATGCCGCGCGCCTGATCTTTCTTTTTATGTCTTTATCTGCCCGAACTTTCGTTTTATCTGAGAATATACCCGTGGCGAATCAGGTCCTCCCGGCTTTTGATCGGGAAGGTGTAGCCGTCACATATTATATAAAGGTCATCCGTTATTTCGATGATGGCATCGTACAAGTGGTCGGAAACAATGATGCCTTTGCTCTTTTTCCGCTCACGGATCAGTTCCTGCATACGCTCGATATAGACCGGAGCTATGTTGGAGAACGGCTCGTCGAGAATGTAGAAATCCGCCTCGCTGTTCAGCACAAGGAACATCTCCGCGACTCTGGCCTCTCCTCCGGAGAGTTCTCTGAACATCTTCCGCTGAAAAGAGTGGAATTTCGGGTCAAACCTCACGAGCTCATCGTAATCCACGCCATATAACCTGAAAGCCTCGCCCAATGTGAATTTCCCTGGAACGAACAGATTCTGAGGCAGGTACTTGACACGCTCCCCTATATGTGCATAATCAGTCTTCGGCTCATCGTTGAAGCGGACGAACATATTCTGTGGTTTAAGGCCTCCAACTATACATTTGAACATGCAGGATTTGCCGGTACCGTTACGTCCAAGCACTCCGGTCACCCTTCCGCTTTCGGCGGTCAGAAAAGCGCTCTGGAGGACAGTGTGGGAGCCAAACTGCAAATGAACGCTGTCAACAAGCATCCTGTTTGTCTTATCTGATTGCATATCCTATGTTCCAGGTTATAATCATAATAAGGACAAATGCCACAAACTCCACAACAATCGGCATCAAGAAAAACTCGTTACGGCTGATTCCAAGGTTTATGTAGAAATATATTGTCCCCTCCTTTCTGAAAGAATGGAACAAGTACAAGATGACCGGAACGCTCAAACTTTTCAAAAGGACGCAAAGCGAGATCGAAGACGGCGAACCGACTACCAAGGCGGCTGCGGCAAGCGTGACAACACCTGAGACAGCGTATAACGCAGTTCCATATTCCCCCGAAAGCCGGATTTTCCGCAAGATATTCATTATGTGGTGCTTTTGTCTGCCCTCAAAGTTACAAAATTAATATGATATCGGTGCGCAAAAAAGCAGGATTGACTCACGAAAGCACCTACGGCAGCCTCTTTGTGAGTGAAAGGGCATCCAACACGCACAGACTATTTGCTGGGAAGGGTGCACCGACACTTCGACAGGCTCAGTGCACCGCAAGTTCAGCGACCGGGAACACTGTCAGCAATACGGACGAGATAACGGGATTGTCCACATAGACACGAGACAAGATATTCATTGATTGACATTTGGAATCGCATAATGTCCATACGTCATCTCGAAATTATCGGATTCTGTTATGTAACTTTGCAGACGAAACAAAAAAGGGCAATCTTCAGGCGCAAGCCAAAAGTGCATAACGTCGAATAACAATTGATTAACACAAGAAATTATGAGCACATACAAGAAATTAGACCTTGATACCTACTACAGAAAGGGCGTTTACGAGCGGTTCACCAAGATTGCGAGATGTTCCGTCTCAATCACCGGCAGGATCGACA
>OHNM01000247.1_pt1 | contig 13375 bp, 15 predicted proteins | sample 1569661 | NCBI WGS metagenome assembly OHNM01 (sample SAMEA3879508, study PRJEB24766) | human gut metagenome | biome: human-associated habitat; feature: feces | place: USA | collected 1985/1987 | reverse complement strand
GTATGGCTGATCTCCTTTCCTTGAACGATGCTGAGCTGCAGGCAATCATGCAAAAAGGCTATGGCCATCGTGGCAGGGACGCAGGCAGGTATGCCTTTATGCAAGAGAATGTTGAAGGCTACGCAAAGGACATGAGGCGCAAGCGCATGACCTATGACGTTCTGTACGGGGAATATCTTAGGAGCACGGACAACCCTTACGGATATACACAGTTCAAGGCAATCATCCAGGAATACGAAAAGAACCACGACTACAAGTACCATAATGCGTACGAGCCAGGCCGTGAGATGCAGTTTGACTTCGCCGGCGACAATCTGTGGATAGTCGATAAAGATACCGGAGAAGCGATACGGGCGATTGTACTGGTGTGTGTCCTGCCGTATTCAATGCTCAGCTATGTGACCGCATTGCCAAGTGCAAAGATGGAATATCTCTTCCAATCGCTTTCAAGGGCCGTCAGATACTTCGGCGGTGTGGCAGAGATCTCAAAGACGGACAACATGCGTCAGTGGATAAAGAAGACTGACCGTTACGAGCCAACTCTGAATGAAGCCGCCAGCCAGTGGTGTCTTCACAACGGTACCGAGCTGGATGAATGCCGCTCCAAAAAGCCACGGGACAAAGGTCCAGCCGAAAGCCTTGTCAATCAGACATACAGGTACTACTACAGCCGTATCTGTCGTGACACATTCTTCTCCTATGATGAGCTCAACAGCAAGTTGGATGAGTTGAACGATATGTTCAACAGCAAGACCCGCAAGAACAAGACATACAGCCGCAGGGAACAGTATGAACGAGAGGAACGTTCCTATATGCTACCGTTGCCTCCAAAGCCATTCCTCCTGAAGTATACCAAGGAAATCACCATCAACTCCACCTATCACTTCCAAGTCGACAAGAACCACTTCTACAGCGTACCCTATCAGCATATAGGCAAGAAAGCCAAGGTTATATACGATGCGGAGAAGGTGGAAGTCTGGATTGGTCTGGACAGAATCGCGGCTCACGACAGGAAGCACTCCGATGGATACACGACAGTTGAATCGCACATGCCCGAGAAGCATATAGCATACAAGCGTTCAAAGGAAATAAATGCCGCCTATCTGCTGTCAAAGGCCAGCCAAGTGGGTCCCCATACGCGTGAATCCATCGATTGTATCCTTAAGTCCGCTTTGTTTGTACAGCAGGCCTACCGTTCCTGCCAAGGTGTCCTTCGCCTGGCCGGAAAATACGGGGCGGAACGTCTTGAGGCGGCCTGCAGAAGAATAGAGCCAAAGACGGCCTCTACATATAAACGCATCGAAGCAATACTTAGGAACAATCTTGACGACACGCCTCCGGCACAATCGGATATGATGCCATACATACCGAAGAATGACAACGTAAGAGGGTCGTCTGCATATCAATAGGACATCCACGCTGGCACGCAAATAAATACAAACTAATGAACACACAAGAAACAATCCTCCAGTTGGAGGGACTCAAGCTCAAGGGTATGGCAGAATGCTACAAGGCCCTTCAGGGCATGCCCGTAAACCAATGGCCAACTTTGGACACATTCATGGCAAGGCTTGCCGAAGCCGAACAGCAGTACCGGAACCGCAAGCGGACTGAGATGTACCTGAAGACCAGCAAACTGCGCTATAACGCCGTTATGGAAGATGTCATCTGCTCGGAGGAGAGGAACCTGAACAAGGAGATGCTGCTCAAGCTTATGGACTGCACCTTCATTGACAGGGCGGAGAATCTACTCATTGACGGCAAGACAGGATGCGGAAAGTCCTTCTTGGCATGTGCTGTCGGAAGGCAGGCATGCTTCATGGGACACAGAGTGGAATACTTTTCCATGAACAAGTTCGTCGAGCGGATAGCGCTCGCCAAACTTGACGGAAGTCTTCTTAAGGTCATCAATCATATCGAGAGAAATGACCTCGTCATCTTTGATGACTTCGGACTGCAACCGCTCGACAACAACTCGCGTCTGGCCCTGCTGCAGATACTTGAGGACTGCTATCAGAGGAAATCAGTGATCGTGACATCACGGCTTCCTGTCTCAAAATGGTATGACTACATCAATGAACCAACCTTGGCTGACGCCATCATGGATCGCCTCACCGCTAACGCGGTTCGGATTGAACTCAAAGGTGACTCAATGAGAAGGAAAAATCAAAAAAAATAATAACTTTGCCGAACCGAAAGCGACCATATCCGAAGTGGTACATTTGAAAACGCTCCAGAAGGTACATTTAATGTGATATAGTCATAATATTCAAAAACGTTGCATTCCTGTTACCGTTTTTGCTGCACTCTTGTTACCGATTTCGCTGTACTACTGTTACTATTTATGTTGCACTCTGGTTACCACTTTTGCTGCATTTCTCGATTCCGGTTACAGCCATCGTAATCGCGCTGCATAGCCAATATGTTTGACAAATCCACCATGACGGTCTCATTGGTCAATGACAAATGGTGGGTGGCAAACAACAGTTGGTCTGCCGTCATTTGGAGTGAGCGTAGGCCATTTCCTTCCGACTGTTTCTTGGAAAGGAACGACTCTCGCTCCCTCAGGAGTGGAGCGCTCATATGCGCCTCCACTTTTCTCTTGATTTGGAATAGTGTGTCTATCATATATTGCTCCGGTCCATTTGAGGACCTGTCGCAATATACCAAACATTATGTTGTGCGCAAGAAGACCAACTCGCTGAGGTACAATAATATATCTTACAATGCCAACATAATGGTATTGCCAACATAAGGAAGGAAGAACTACCTGTTCTGCGGCAATGACGCATCTGCCTTCCGCGCTGCCATCGTCTACTCACTTATAAGCACCTGCAAGGCTGCAGGGGTTGAACCCAGAGAATGGATGGAGGATGTTCTCCGCAAGCTGCCTTACTGTCATCGCGACGGCAAGGACATATCCGAACTTCTTCCTCGAACTTGGGCCGAGTCGGCCACTAATCGCAACTAATCGGTCCGACTCGGGGCTAATAGAGCCAACTCGACGACGTTGTTCCAAGTAGGACTTAATCGCATATCACTTTGAAATGTACCACCTGCAGCGGAATGAAATGTACCGCCTGGGTGACAATGCTCCGAAATCATACGTGGTTCACCGGAGGCTTACGAAAGAACAGCATAAGAATTATCAAGCAGTTTGCATACATTCAGATAATAACTACCACACTTGTGGCACTATTCTCTCTCCCACTACTTGTTAGAGCCATATACCCTTCGGATATATATTCATCTGTGCGAGATTACATTAATAACGACTATAGGATATAATCTACTTTTTCTTGTGTTATTTTATCGATTTGATTAAATAGCACAAGAAATTTCTCAAATATATACGGATCTGTTTCACTCCTTATTTTTTTAACAAAACTTATTTTGTTCCCAGTTATGTCATAGATTCCCGGAATGTCGGTTGTTTTAATGACACCAGCATCTCTCAAATATTCATAACCAAAGTAGTGCTCGATTTCAAAATAATTTGATTCTTGCCGTTCTTTAATATAATCTTCCATCTCTCCAGGAATTGGTAAGCATAAGGCATATATATTCCCGTCTTTGTGCTTCTTGATGGTATTTTTCTCTAACTCTATAAAATCTGTATTAAGACCTCGGTAAGATCCAAGTCCCGCATTATCATGATCGAATAGCCCAATTATTATTTTATCGGGGTCTAATAGAGCATATGCTTGCTCTAAAGTCTTTTTCACCTGCTCACAGGAACCAATTTCTTCATTTCGACCAGCTTTACTTATATTCCAATATGGAAGCATCCCTCCTGACAGAACCAAATAAGCATACTCTATTATTGCCGCATCGGTTTTACCTTCAACCAACAACTTCACATTGGATTGATAGTGAATTGTGTCAAAAGCAGAAAAGCGGAGTTTTGACACTGAGGTACCGATTAAAGCCTTACATACTTCTTTTGAACTTGATAATTTCCGTTTAATGTCCGTTATGAAATCTTTGTATTTTTCCTTCCCTAGTAATTCCAGTGATATTGATGCAAGCAAACTCAAGTTAGGGTCTTTTAAAATCTCTGGAGTATCTACAACTTCCTGTAGTGCTGTTTGATCCATTATTCTCTTTGAATCCAGCGTGAAAGCTAATTCTAACAGATTGTACCCGACAGCCATATCGGGACATCCCTTTGATTTAAATATCGAATACAACTCTTTATAAGCCATGCGTAAAGGCTCCGCAAGCGTTATCGAATTGAAGGACTCATAGAAATATATAAAGTTGATTAAATTTAAGATAGGCATCTTATAGTCCTTAAAAAGGACTACATCATCAGCAGCCATCATTTCAAAAAAATGCAAACATTTAATCGATAATTGCAAAGCACTGATAATTGTGTCTTTACGGTATTGGTTATCCGTTTGGTATAAGGCCTGTAAAATATACCCAGCGCCAAATATGCCTGACATAAGATCATAAAGCTTTGCCCCGCTTTGAATCTTCTTATTAATTTCTTGCAGGAAAGCTGGCATATCTTTCGATTCTCCAGCATAAAATACTGCTGCATTCTGCCAATTGGGATCAAAAAAGTTTGCGACCAATTGCTGCTGCATGTCTCTTCTATGCTTAAAGATTTCCAAAGCCGCATAATACTCCATATATGAGTCGTGGGTAAATTGAACTCTATCCCCATCTTTAAGGTACAGTATGCCTGTATTCTGTATAAGATAATCTAGGACATCTTCTAAAGTTCCTTTTTTAATCGGAAGAGATTTGCCTTCAAAATATTTTTTGAAGAAATCTATATATTCATCTCTTTTTAAGGGTATATGATTCTCTGTCTCTAGGAGTTTTAAAGCATAAATAGACAAAATTCTTTCTTTAAAAGAAATGTCAATAAATTCAATTTTGGTTGAAACAACAGCTTTACCAATAATAAGGGTATTGAAGTTATCGTAAATATCTGACAATGTTGCAGGTATCTCAAATTCAGTTTCTTCAAAAAGAATAGAAATTAACGACAAGGTTAGAGGAGTCATCGGAAGCCTCTCAATCATTTGATTATTCCTCAGTGCGTCAAGAAGGGTGCTTGATTTTCCCTCGTCTCCTGAGAAAAAAGCATCAAGAAAGAGTTTTATTTGCGTGAGATTAAATTTTCTGATTGAAAATGATGACAATGCTGGTATAGAGGTAGAAATAAGTCCATCTCCATTTCTAGATGCAATGTAATACTTTATACTATTCTGTGAGCAAATCTTATGAAGATCATCTAATATCTCACTGCGTTTTTCGTCAAATTCATCTATACTATCAATAAGCAACTGAACATCATACTCATGAGACAGTTCTGTTAATGACGATTCTGTATAATCCGATAATTTTGCACGAATGGCATTACCAACACTAAAATCAGCCTTGAATATATCTAAAGAGGTAAGATATATTGGGTAATGTTTCTTTCCTATTGTGGACGAATTAAGATCGATTAACTTTCCACCTATACGTTTCAGCAAAGTTGATTTACCAGCACCTGCACTGCCATCAATTATAACATTCCCATCATATTCAATTAATTCTTGAACAGAATATCTTTTAGATACAGGAGTATTCGTCTTTTTATCTTGATAGTATCGGGTAAGCTGAGGTTCAATGAAAATATCCAGCAGTTTTGAGTAGTTATCGTTGGGAAATTTCAATTTCTTTAAATCGTTATCATTTGCGATGAACTCCATAAAACCTTTCTCGTAACTTAATAATTGGATGTCATCGTGACGCCAAAAATCAGGGAAGACATCATCCACTAAGTTAATTAGCTCATCTCTACCTATATAACTAATTTTTATCGGGCTAGAATATTGAGTTAACGATGTTTGAAAACCTTTTGTAATGACCTCCTTAGAGTATACGAATACCTTATCTGCCAAATATTTATCACGTAGTGTTTTTATCTGGTTGCTTATTTGCTCATATTCTGGATTACCACCACCAAGTTTATGTGGAAAAGTCACAAAAATCACGCTTGTTGTATCAGAAGTCAAAGGAGAAGGTAACTCTCCTTTTAGACAATCATCTTCAATTATAACATCTGAAAACCCTTTTCTGTCCAGCAGTTTTTTCAAAAGATCAGAAAGCGCTTTCAAATCCAGACATTGTATTTTTTCTATATGGGATTTGACGTTATTCATATAGCAAAAAGGATTTAGATATGTGATTCGTTCTTATTTAAGCAGAACAGCAGGGGTTATACTATTATTTTAGTCGTATTTGGAGGTTCAGTTTGAATGACAAAGAACCTTCTTCTTCTTTGATGATTTGAGCATACTCGTGCCTTGTTGTGCTTGCTCTTTCAAGATATGCATTATTGTAGAGGAAGTCCTCGAAGCGGTTGCGGTCATAGAAATGATAGCAGAGGACATCTCCACTTTCTTTTACCACAAGATAACCACCGTTAGCGTCATACTTTCCATTCCAAGCCTTTCCTGGCATCATTCCAAGAGCGGATGATGTTAGGAGGTTCTTCACTTTATATTCGTAGTACGGAATACTCTGTGACATATCAAAGTGTAGAGGGTTCTTCTCGGATAGAGTACGAACCAAATCCTTTAACATATTCGTATCTTGCTCGAGTTGTTCAAGAAGCAACAAACCAATGATTTCTCCAAGGCTACTGTCAAGCATTGCCAGATTGTTTCTGAAAATCGGATTATCAACCTTGTCGAATACAAGATGGCACCCTTTGCTTTCAATGGCTTGAACCCTTAGAATTACTTTCTTCTGCTTTGTATTGAGGGTGTTGATATATTCAATGTCTGCATCGCTCAGTTTGTTCCCGCAAATCTTAAAATTGAAATTTGTGGTCTTGCCTGCGTTAAGCAATGTTGAATCTCCGCCAAGTTGAGACTTGATGCTAAATCCCATCTCAGTATTCAATTTAGTTCTCCTATCGTGAAGGACAATTCGTATGTCTGTCTTATCAGAAGATTTAGCCTTCAATGTGTGGCAATGAATCTTCGTCATAAAATCTTCTGTATAAGAAATGCCAAATGCGCCCTTTTTGATGGAGTCTTTTTCATTAACACTTCGTAAGGCTAATAATAAGCTCATCGCTTGATGTTCGAATTCCTTTGCTGGCAGACGAAGTAGTTCTGTTCCGTCTGATGTTTGAATTACGACATCACTGTTTTCTGGCAAGTATTTCAGTTTACCATCAGCCTCTTCCCTCAATATCATAATAATCGGATACACGAGATTCTTGATCTCGTTCAAGTTCTCGTCTCCAGCGTGGACTTCTCCATCGCCTAAGAGTTTCAGCAAGACATATATCTCACTCCACTCGCCTATATTTCCTGTAATTGACATGGCTATTTCGTTTTAGAGAGTTTGATTTTCTTTAATAATTGAGCGGCAGTCGCCTGAATGGCTGGCACAGCAACGGAGTTGCCGAACTGCTTATACGCAGAAGCGTCTGCAACACCGATTATGAAATTATCTGGGAATCCTTGGAGACGTGCCCACTCTCGTGGGGTCATTCTTCTTATTCCATCGTGATTCACTTCGCCTTTAATCCTCGTTGTTGGAGTAAAGTCTTTCAGCCTCTTGTCTATGACAAGATTTCTTTCCCGTCCCATTCCTCCAACTACGATTGCATTGGAGACTCCATCGTCAGGTATGATTTCATATCCGAATCCATTCCCTTTTGCAGCATGACGCTCCTTGTGAGCAACAAGAGTTTTTATGTATTGAGTAGAAAGATAGTACTTTGACGGTACGACCTCTTTCTCTTTTATATCGGCGAATGTTTTTGTCGTGTCTGTTGGTTCTGGATATGTAAAATCTGTCACATTCTGATCTTTCCTGAATCCAACGATATAAACACGCTCCCGATGCTGCGGAACCCCGAAATTCATTGCATTCACAATTTGTGGATCAGGAACATAGTAGTTCAAATCTTCACGAAGGACTTTCAATATGGTCTTTATTGTATTTCCTTTGTCGTGAATCAAAAGCCCTTTTACGTTTTCCAGGAAGAAGGCTTTCGGCTGCTTCCTCTTTATAATTTCAGCGACATCGAAGAATAGTGTTCCTCGCGTTTCTTCAAATCCTCTGCGTTTGCCAGCCAGTGAAAATGCCTGACAAGGGAATCCAGCACAAAGGACATCGAAGCCATCTGGAATATATGATTTCGTTTCCTCAAGTGTGATGTCCCCAAATGGGATTTCCCCATAATTCAGCATATATGTTTTCTGTGCTTGGGCATCCCATTCAGAAGAGAACACGCATCGTCCGCCAAGGTTTTGCATAGCCATTCTAAAGCCACCGATACCAGCGAACAAATCGATGAATGTAAATTTTGGTTTAGCTACAGGGAGGAATGGCACTTCAAAGAAATCTGGAAATAACGATTGATCGAATGCGGAATCCTCCAATATGGAAGCACCCTCTTCATTTGATGCCGCTTCAAATACATCTCGCAGAATACCTTCAGCTTTCTTCCGATACGCAGAATCAGTCTTCTTGCCCATATTGTGACAATGATGGGAAAGAATAGCCAGTTGCATATTCAATGGCATTTGCCCACCATCAGACATAACACAATGTGGACCAGATAACGATGCTGAACTTTTCCCTTTCAGGAAGTTCTCAATCAGAAGTTTCTTATGAGCGTTATAAGTATTCATGTTTTCTCTCAACAAGTGAGTGTCAAAATTTATAATCATTACCGCCTTGTAATCTTGGCGTATATTTGAATCAACAAAGTTACAAAAACAATCCATACAATTTATAGTTTAGTTCAAATTCATTTGAGTACGATTTGATTACGCTTCATACTATTTCTTTCGATACTTCCCGTGCGAGACGTTCTCTAGTTGGCCGGTATCGCGCCAACGGCGGATGATGCGGTCGGCGGTGCGGGGGGTGATGTTGAGTGTGGTGGCGAGTTCTGTGTAGGTCTGACGGTCGAACTCTGGCGGCAGGGCTTCGAGGAACTGGCATTGTTGGAGGGTGGTTCTTGTGGTTGTGGCCGAGGATACAGGCTGAGCCGTGTCGGCTTTCGGGAGGGTTAGGAAGACGTGGGCGTTGTGGCGGAGAATCACGGAGGCCATCGTCATAGCGCTTTGATAGTCGGTGTCGAGGCAGGTCAGTCTGTCCTCGATGATGCCGTCCTCCATTATGCGGAGGGCTGAGAGTATCATCGCGAGGCGGAATGTTATCAGGCCGAGGCGGCGGACGGAGGCTACGAACTCGTCCCCGCAGCGGTCGCTGTATTCGGTCTGCCAGGCGGAGAACCTTTCGTTGAAGTCAGCGGCCTGGGATGGCGTGAGTGAGAAGCGGATGTCATTGGACTTTTCGAGGATGGTGTGGAAGTCGTGGAACTCCTGTCCGAGTCTCTGGAAATGTTCGTCAAGTGTGGTGTCGGAATGGGTGCTGAACACGTCGTTCCATACGAGGCGGAGGTCGAGGAAGTAGAAGATGACGCGGCTGAACAGGCCGTTCTCGGCATCGGTGATGAGATTCAGAACCTGCCTGGGTGTTCCGGTGAGGAGCGTGGAAAGGCGTGGATTCTTGATGTTCACATATTCACGGTCCTTGCGGCGGATGTAGGAGATGGTCTCGTGATGGAAAGCCTTGCGGAAGCCGTCGGAGTAGTTGCCGTAGTCGGAGCCGAAAGTGTTGGCCAGAGTGTCGCCCTCGGTCTCGAACATCAGGCCGGTGCCGCCATTGTCGCCGAGGACCTGATAGACGGCCGTGGCGGAGGAGTTGGCTGGGATGAAGAGCATCCGCATCGGCGGCTCCTCCGGCTTCTCCATATCGACCTTCTTCTTGCCGGCGGCGTTGTACTCGGCTAACTTGTGTTTGTATTCGATGGTCTCCGCCTCGTTGATTTCACGGAGGCGGTCGTGGATTGGTTCGACGATATAGCGGCAGAGGGCGAGGCGGCCTTTGCCAGAGGATGCCTTGGCGGTTACGAAGAGGAACAGGTTCGGATAGACCGTGCGGTCGGCATAGACTCCTAAGATGTGAGGGAGACAGGCGGAGATGACGGCCATCGTGCCGAGTATGAGGATGTCAGCGTCTTCCGGGGAGTTTGACTGGGAGACTACCTTTTCGAGGAATGACGGGAGCGTGCCTTGCAGTTCGGGAGAGAATGTCGGAAGCGGCAGGTCTTCGTCAATATTGACAATATTGTCAGAATGCGCAGTATTGACAGTTTGCGCAGGTTGAGGGCTGTAAATTGTCTCATTTATGTTTCGCTTATCTATTTTGAGGAATCAGCGGATAGAATTTTGCGGCTGGTTTTTCATATCGTTGGCGAAAAAAATCATTTTTCCCTTGACTCGTACCTTACGTCAATGTATATATTTGCGGGCAAATAACAAAAGTGCACAGTTGTTATGAGTGAAATCAAGTTTAAAATCGGGGAGTTCTCCCGCCTGAGCAAGGTTACCGTACGTGCGTTGCGGCATTACGAGCAAATTGGACTTCTGGTCCCCGAAATCGTGGATCGGTGGACCGGATACCGCTACTACACCGTGGTGCAGTTCCAGAAGATCTAGAACATCTGTACCCTGAAGACCCTTGGCTACTCTCTTGAAGAGATCCGTGACATAATGGAAGACGAAAGCCATTTCCCTTCCGTTGAATCCCTTGAAGGGAAGATAATCCGATGTGAACAGGAGCCGACTCTAGTGCCGGCATTCCTGCAAGGGCACGGTTGGTATTGATACGAACGAACGCATTGTGAGCCGTCAGCTCCGCCGCCTTGCCGAACGTCGAGATGCCTTTCATCCTCTCTGCAAGCACCGCCCATTCCTTCATATGGCTGTCGCTCAACTTGCGGAATGACCTCGATATGGAGGAAAGCCTGTTCCTGCTGACCGCCTGCGGTCCCGTCTAGACGTGCGAATGCTGGCAGTGAGACGAAAGGACCTGACGGCCTTTCGACACTCTGGCAGTCACGTCCCCTGCGGAACCCTTGAACTCGTTAAACGCTATTGACGGCAGTGCTTTCATATATCTTTGATGAACTATCCGAAGCAAAGATATTGAATAGATAAGTCATTGGAATAGGCTGAGATTTAGCTGCTTTGATTGGCTTTCTGTTGCCGTTTTCCGGTCTGGAATAAATATTGAAGAATCAATGAAATGTTAATAACTGACAAAAAACATAGAAGAATGTCAGTTGTTAGGAAAAAATTATGTAATTTAGCAAGAAAGAGTTTGTTATGGCTGTATATGTAAAAGCAATCCCGACGTTAAGAGGTTCAGCAGCTGAACGCTTCGTCAAGATGTCCGAAGAAAACCTTCGCAGACGTGCCTCTGTTGATTTTTCTAAGGAGGCAGCCAATTCTTATGCAATTTTGAAAAAGAAAGAGGGGAATAAGTAAATCGTGGGGTATCTATTGGACAACTGCCGTTTCGGCAGATTAACATCAGAAATCATTAATCAATGTCAGCCGTATACTTGCAGTAAAAACGCTGACATTGATTCGTTTTTTCACGACCATACATAGGACAATTATCGTGATTATATGCTGGAGATGATGGGAACAACCCATTGCTTCTTTACAGACGAAAAAGATAATACGACACAACCGAAAATGGTTTGTGCTTTCTCATTGTCAAATTCATCGTTACGCACTGATATTTTACCTCAAAATAGGCGTAATCGTCTAAACCGTTCGATTCCAAACGCCAAACGTCGCTTTCAGTACCCTGCGATATTGATTGGCGAATTATGTGTGTTTGATGGCTTTGGACATAAGACTTTCGGCTACAATATCGCGGACGAAATGATGAACCTCATCAAGACGATAGCCATTGATCCGGACAACAATACCTCAAGCAGGTATTTGATAGTCGATGCGCTGAATAGTCCGGAGGTTATTGAGTATTACAAGAGAAATGGCTTTGAGTTCCTGTTCGCTTCTGACGAAGAGGAACTTGAACATTTGAGAAGTGGCATAGCAGTGATGTGCAGAACTGTAGGACAAGATTGATGTTTTTCGATTTAGTTGTCCTCAATCAGCAGATGCACTAATCACTGTTGATAGTGCGTGATACTGCGACCGGTATCCAGTATTCGAGTCTATCAGGTATCGCAAATGCAGTTGGAACACATCAATGTCAATATTTTCGGACTTTCAGCACTTTTTCTGAGGATTATTTCCGTGGGTTATGTTGTATCGTCTGGCTTGCCGGAGTCTTGGACGTTTATCCAACGGCTTTATATTCAGTTATATTCCTGATTTTGGGCGACCTGATCCGTGGCGTTGATATATTCATTAAGACCAGCCTCGGTTGTTGAGGTTGGCGTTCTTTCTCTTGTACTTCCTGCTCCGGGCGGGGGAGGTGATTCGGCGGTGTTCCGCCTTGCAAGTTGTGCTCATATTCATTCCCATTGTCTTGTACTTTTACCATTAATGTCGCGTTTCTGGAAAGGTAAACCGGAATTTGAGGAAAGATGATATGGCAAAGCTGACAGAATACGCAAAATGCGCAGTCTGTCAGTTTTGTCATTATTGGTGGTTTTCTTTCCTTGGGCCAACAGCGAGAATCGGCGGCTACTCAAGGATTTTCCATTGGCCTCCGTATGTCGGTGGTCCTATGCGGACAATTTTGCCAGTCTCTTTTAGTTTTGATATGTATTTCTTTATCGTTGTCGTGGATTTTGAGAGAGTCTTTGATATTTTTTTAGATGAAATTTTCGGATTTTTCTCCCACGCCCGCCTCTTGGCAGCTGTCCGCTATCCTGCGAAAATCTGACTTGATTACGTCGTTATGCGTTAAATTTATTGCATATTGAATTAATTTGTTGTATTCGTATAACATATCAGTGATTATGGCTCAAGTTTCAATGACGGTTAAGATGGACGCTAGTCTCAAGTCTTCATTTGATGCGCTTTGTTCCCAGTTCGGGATGAGTGCCAATACGGCTATGAATGTGTTTGCCAGGGCTGTGGTTCAACGAGGAAAAATCCCTTTTGAGATACGTGGAGACAAGACGGAGGCTACCTCTGATGGCCTGAAGGCTTTCAAAGAACTTCGTGCTATGGCGGAGTCCGGTCGATTCCTTGAGATGGCCCTTGACGAGATTAATGAGGAGATTGCGCTGGCTCGGAATGGAAAATAAGATGGTGCTTGCGGTAGTGGACACGAATGCTCTGTATTTTATGCTGATAGTTGTCGCCGAATCAGCGGCAAATCACGCTTTCCGGAATGTCTTGCCGAACGGCATGGCGGAAAGCAGCGCCATCTTGAAATGCTGAAGCCCGAACGGGATCCCAACAATCGTGATGCAGCAGATGAGCCCGAAGACAAGGTGCGTCGCAGCGATCTCCCACCATCCCAGCAGAATCCAAATCACATTCATGAATATGCTGAGGCAGCCTCCGGC
>OHNM01000244.1_pt1 | contig 13551 bp, 11 predicted proteins | sample 1569661 | NCBI WGS metagenome assembly OHNM01 (sample SAMEA3879508, study PRJEB24766) | human gut metagenome | biome: human-associated habitat; feature: feces | place: USA | collected 1985/1987 | reverse complement strand
GGCAAAGGATAAGTACAATACTTACCTCAGACGTTCATATGGTAAGAGCTTTATGAAGAACATGTACTCAATACTTGTTCTTGGACCATCGGATTCATTTGGTGGATTTAAGGTTGACTTCAAGAAGGAAACATGTCAGTACATACTTGACTATGTATCAGCAGGAGGAGATTTATTCTTCTTCCATGATTCAATGTCACCATATGCAAATGCAGGTGCAGTTAACCTTACAAAGTCACTTTTATCAGTAGTAGGAATGAACAGATTCCATGTTGATATAACAGACAATGTTGTTAAGTATGACAATCCACTTAAGCTTGGTAAGTATAACGTTAAGAGTGTTTCTTACAGCAAGGCTTCTGTTAATACAAGTACACTGGAAGTTACATACACAGCAGATGGAACAGTTGATGATGTGACATATACATCACCGGATAGCAGCTTGTATTACCTGACACCATATGCAAATAATCCTACTGCAGGCGAAGGATTACTGAACAGTATGAATTCTAACATTATGGATGTATTTGTTGAGAAGAACGCATACTGGCAGCCATATCTTGGAAAAGATAAGAAGGTATATGTAAGTGCACTTGCAATGACAGCACTTTACTACAATGGTAATATGGCTGGTGCAACAACTACACTTCCATATGTATATGCACAGGAGTCATATAAGGCAGCAACAGCCTGGTCACAGGCTTCAAACCAGGATCAGTCAGCTTGTGCTGAGACAGTTAAGGCTACACAGCTTAACTCAGGTCTTGTAACATTGTATCCATACAACATAAGTTCATCACTGAACATATCGGGTACACATCAGCAGGCATTTGCACTTGATCTTGAGAGTGACAACATAACAGTATGGTATACTCTTGCAGGTTCAAATAACTCATCGAACAGTAAGATGCGTTCATCAAAGTATGCAGCGGATCCTGGAGATGCAATGGAGGCTTACTTCATCTACACTACAGCTTATGGCAGTGGTGCGATCACATATTGTGGTGCCGGACATTCATCAGTTACAGGTAGACGTACAAGAAACAATGATGAGAGAAAGCTGTTCATCAACGTTATTGTAAACAGTGCATCAGCAGTACCAGAGATGCCAACTATCAAGTGTTACGATCCAAAGCAGACATGGGCTGCAGAGGATGAGCTTCCAAAGGATGCAGAGGCACTTGCTTCATCAGGAAAGACTGTATATGTAAGTGAGGTTGACTCAAAGACAGATGATCCTGAGTTTGATTATAAGATTGGAATTCCGGAGAAGACAAAGGTAACAAAGGTTAACATTTACTATGATCTGGATTACGATGATTCCGATTACTCAATCAGACCAAGCTATACAGAGAATACTGATAAGATGATTAAGTCATACGATAAGATTGGTACAGCCAAGTTAACATCAATTGCAGGCGATATAAAGGATATTGTGAGAAATGGCAATGGTACAGCCCTTACACCTGATGATTCGTGTTATGCACCATATGGTGGAAATTACACATACATCGTTGTGGAGGTATATTACCAGGGCAAGACAGTTCCTGTATATACAATGATCAAGGTTAAGGCCGCAGATCCATTGTTCGACCTGACAGACAATACTATAGACGTTCCGGCACTTGGAGATTTCATTGCCGAGAAGAAGAATGTATTTGCATAATGCGTATATAGTATAAATAATAGCAATAAATATAGAAACCGGGGTGGTTATATACTCCGGTTTCTTTTTGTGTTATACTGACTCTGTTCAAAATAAGAGACTGAAGGATGGAGATACATATGGAGATAAATGGAAAGACAAGATTATTAGGTTTGCTTGGTGATCCGGTTCAGCACACCATGTCACCGCTTATACACAACACACTCAGCGATATATTGGAAATCAATGAAGTGTATGTGCCGTTCCACACCCATAAGGAGGGGCTGGCGGATGCTGTAAAGGGAGCGTTTGAACTGAATATATTGGGAATGAACGCCACTGTACCTCACAAGAATGAGATAATGGCTTCACTTGTGGATATAGATGAGGGGGCAGCGGCAATAGGTGCGATCAACACTCTTGTCAGGACTGCAAACGGTTATAAGGGATATAACACAGATATGATGGGGCTGTCCAGAGAACTGGAGTCCTACGGAGTGGAACTTGACGGTAAAAAGGTTATCATACTTGGCGCAGGCGGTGCAGCGAGAGCTGTGGCATATATGTGCATGAATAAGGGTGCGGATAAGGTATATATCCTTAACAGAACGATCGAGAAGGCACAGACGATAGCAGAGGACATGAATGGTCATTTTTGCAGAGAGACAATGACTGCCATGAGACTTGGTGATTATGGACAGTTACTGCAGGAAAATGTAGATAATAAGTTCGTGGTATTCCAGTCCACATCGATAGGTCTGGCACCGAAAAATGAGGCGGTAGTCATCGATGATCCACATTTTTACGACAGAGTCAGTGTGGGAATCGATCTCATATATAATCCGTTTGAGACAAAGTTTATGAAGCTTTGCAGACAGGCTGGAGCATTGGCGTACAATGGTTTGCGTATGCTCCTTTATCAGGGAATAATTGCATATGAGCTCTGGAATGATATATCTATATCAGAGGATGTTGCTGATATTGTGTACGACAGGTTGCTGCAGTCAATCAGAGAAAATGTGATCCTCATATGGGATGTGGTAAGACAACTGTCGGGGAAGCTCTTGCGAGAAAGCTGAACTTTGATCTGCTGGATGTGGATTCTTATATAGAGGACAAGGCTGGTTGCAGCATAAAGCAGATATTTGCCGACAAGGGGGAAGAGTATTTCAGACAGCTTGAGACAGATACTCTTAAGGAATTGAACAGCCGGCTGTCACATACGGTTATATCCACTGGAGGTGGACTTCCTATGAGACAGGCGAATGTGGATGAACTCAGGCGAATGGGCAGGATCATATATCTGGATGTTAAGCCTGAGGAGGTAGTAAGGCGACTTGCGGGAGATACGACCAGACCTCTTCTGCAGGGAGAAAATGTTGACCAGAGAGTGAGAGAACTTATGGAACAGCGAGGACCGGTATATGAGGCTGCCGCTGATATTATAGTTCCGGTTACAGGAATTGAAATAGATGAGATAGTACAGGAAATAAGTTCTTATATAGAAGGTGGGAGATGATGGTTATGGACACAGCAATTGCTTATGAAAAGGTCAGAAGGATAATAGATGAGATGAATCTTGATGCGATATTGATCACTGACAGGTACAACATGAGATATATAGCATCGTACCGCGGCGAGGGCGTTATAGTTCTGGCAGGATCAGGTAAGACAGTCATAACGGATTCAAGATATACGGAGCAGGTCCAGCGCGAGTGCGAAGGATATGAATGTGCGGATATTGCTGGAAAAGGATATGTTGCGTGTATTTCATCTATTCTTGATGGACAGAGAAAAAATTCTGGGAATCTGAGAGTTGGATTTGAGAATCTTAGCATCAGCTATAGAGAGTATTCGGAATATTCGACAGGAATATTCGGTGTGGAATGGATAAGCCTTGATGGTAAGCTGGATTCCTTAAGAGAGATAAAAACTGATGAGGAGATCGAGAATATCCATATAGCGGAGTCAATAGGAGACAAGGCATTTTCACATATACTGGAATATCTCAGACCTGGCATTACAGCCGCATGCTATTCCTACGGATAAGACTCTGAATAAGGGTGACTTTCTCACTATGGATTTTGGCTGTATATATGAGGGATATTGTTCAGATATGACCAGAACCGTAGCCATAGGGCAGGCATCTGATTCAATGAAATATGTGTATGATACGGTACTCAAGGCTCAGACGGAGTCTATGAACATGATAAAACCAGGAGTCAGATGTAACGATGTTGATGCTGTTGCTAGACGTATCATAGCCGATGCCGGATATGGAGATTGCTTTGGACATGGACTTGGACATTCGGTGGGATTGTTTATACACGAGAATCCGAGATTTTCACCTAAGTGTGATGACATATTGAAACCTGGCATGGTCATAACGGTCGAACCGGGAATCTATATTCCTGGACAGTTTGGTGTCAGGATTGAGGATCTGGTTGCTGTGACGGAGGATGGTTATAGGAATCTTACAGGATCAGAGAAGAAGTTGATAGAGATTTAGTAGTGGCGGCTATCACGATATAGAACTCAGGTATTATACCGCAGGTCTTATACCGGGAGCCATCGTGAGTGCCGTAGGAGTATGTACGTTTGTATTGCTGTGTATATACGACAGTAGAAAGCGCAGAAACGTAGACTTACCTGATAAAGGTTGATGGTATGGTAAAAAATAGTTGAAAATTTATTTCATATATTATAAAATGTGACAAGAAGTTTATATCTTTAAGGAGGATAAGATAGTTATGGCAGAGATGATCTCAGCAGGCGATTTTAGAAACGGCGTTACAATCGAATTCGAAGGAAATATTTATCAGATTATAGAGTTCCAGCACGTTAAGCCAGGAAAGGGTCCGGCATTCGTAAAGACAAAGCTTCGTAACCTTGAGAACGGAAGGATCCTTGAGAACACCTTCACCGCGGGTATGAAGATCGATGTCATCAACGTCGAGAGACGTCCTTACCAGTTCCTTTACTCTGACGAGGACGGATTCAACTTCATGCACGAGGAGACCTACGAGCAGATCCACCTGCCTCACGACGTAGTTGAGAACTCCGACCTGATGAAGGAAGGCCAGCACGTCGAGATGATGTTCGTCGTCGAGCCTGAGGAGAAGTGCCTCACCTGCGAGCTCCCTACATACGTTACCCTTGAGGTGACCTACACAGAGCCTGCCGTGAAGGGCAACACCGCCTCCACCAGCGCTTTGAAGGAGTGCACCCTTGAGACCGGCGCCAAGATTATGGTTCCGCTCTTCATCAACCAGGGCGACAAGATCACCGTCAACACCACCGACCGTTCCTACGGCCAGAGAGTGTAAGCGATCATCTCATAATCAAAAAGACAACCGGACGGCTCCGCAAAGCCGCCCGGTCTTTTTTTATCCCATGTTCAATTTCAGGTCACGGCTATTTGATTCCGTATTTCCTGAGGATTTTCTTGATCGGCTTTTCAATGGATCTTGCCCAAAGGGTGTAACCGTAGTCAGAAGGGTGGATCCCATCGACCGTTGCCTCGTGATCCTTTGACGTGGCACAGGTTGTCTTCACATAATAGACATCCTTGTACTTCTTGACGGCGATATTCATAAGGCTGTCAGCCATCGCTATCTTGGCGCTTTCGTTCCTGTCTCTGTCAGTGTTGTAGTTGCGGTACTCGCGGTAGATTGTGCGCTGGAAGATGAGCGGAACGCCAGGATGAGCCTTCTGCAGTTTCTCAATGAACGGGAAGAGCCTTTCCTTGATCATCGGAGCCTCAGGGTTTGAGAACCCGTCGAACACCAATGCGTCCACGTCAGCCGCACAGAGCACATCAGCAAAGTAAGTCTGCAACTTGCTGTTGCCGGAGCATCCAAGACTGAGGAACTGGAGTCCTGTCATACGGCTCAACTGGTCCGGGTAGGACATACCCGCCCTGGAAGTGCTGGTTCCGTGCGTGAAACTTGAACCGAATATTCCGATTCTATGTCTGAACGGATTGTCGATGGCCTCGATGCTGGCGTTTTTCTCCGTACCGATCTTTATGGAAGACTCCTCACTGAATACAGGCAGGTAAAGAAGGCACTCATGCATCGTTCCATCCATGTCCTTGATCAGAGTGACATTCTCGTCAGGCTTGTTGTCCTTTGCCACCGCGGACGCGGCCCAAAGCCATTCCCCGTTGTTCCTGATATACAAATCATAACCACGGGCAGACAGTCCACCGGTGTTCACAGGAAAACTCCGATCCTCATATTTTGTCTTGATTGTGATGATTTTCGAGTCGGTCCTGAAAGCCACCGCAAGACCGGCGGACATCCTTACCTGTCTGTTCTCGCTTTTTGTGAAACCTTTGAATTTCACCGTGTCAACCCTATGGTAAGGGTTAGGTGTGTCCGGCATGAGTTTGCCAACCATTGTGAGGTCAGAGGCCTCCGTGAACGTATAGTCCACCTTTTTGTTTTGCGCCGAGGCGGTCAGAGCAGTCAGAGACAACGCCAACGCTAATGTAATCCTATTCATATATTCAAAATATAAAACTTATTTTTTCTTGTCGAATTTCATGCTCTTGATCTTGGCGCCGGTCTCATCGAAGAAGTCCAGACGGATGCCGTCCTTGTCCACCACCGCGTCGATGCGCTGCCTGTTGGCGTTGCAAAGCACAGGGAAGTCCGCTCCGATGGTGTTCGCATCGTTGAAGCGGTATTTATGAATATGAGCGCACAACATCAGGTCCAGGCCTGTACCGTTCAACGTCGGCACAAAATATTTGCTGACCATCACATTGCCATGCCATCCCTTGTCTGACGACAGCCGGCCCGTTCGTGGTCCAGACCACCGTGAAACTGTCCTCCGTGACATTCTGCAGATAAGGGCCGCAGTTTACCTTCACCTGTGCACCTGACGCCACAGCGATGCCGACCAGCAGCAAGAATGATAATATGCGTTTCATGTGATTTGAATATTCACGCAAAAAGCAGCCGATTATATTCTTTCCACTTCCTTGTAGGCATTGACGATCTCAGCGACCATCGGGTCCCCGGCATTGATTCCGGTGATCTCGGAAACCGCCGCCTCAAGTCCCTTTGATTTGATCAGGTCGAGCATCTGGACGCTCTGCGGATCCTCTGGATTGTCGAAATGCAAGGCGGCTCCGACACCGAGCAGAATCTTGTCGTAAGGAAGACCGAAACTCTTGGCGGTCATGGCCGGCTTCACAAGTCTGTCATCCGGGGAGAGCTTGCGCATAGGTTCGCGTCCCACGCGGTTCACGTCATCCTGAAGATAAGGGTTGCGGAAACGTCCGATGATCTTCTCGATGTACTTGAAGTGAGCCTCATGATCGAAACCGAACTGCTTCACGAGAGCCTCGCCGCTCTGCTGCATGGCAGCATGAACGGTCTCATAAACCTCAGGAACAGCGATGCTGTCTGTGATTGTCGTGCAGCCCTTCATCTTGCCGAGGTATGCGGTGATGGCATGACCGGTGTTCAGAGTGAAAAGTTTCCTCTCGATGTAGGCCAGAAGGTTATCGGCCATATTCATTCCCTCAACCTTTGGAGCCGGACCGACGAAAGCCTTCTCTTCCACATTCCATTCGTAGAATCTCTCCACGGCGACATCGATAGGATTCTCGCTCCTCACCGGAGGGACGATGCGGTCAACCGAGCAGTCTGGGAAACCGACGTGCTCCACGCACCAAGTCTTCTGGGCCTCGTCCAGATGGGAATATACAGCCTCCTTGAGACGTGAGGACGCCATGAGCCCGTTCTCGCACGCGATGATGTTGAGCGGAGCCTCTATTCCGGAATCCTTGCGGGCGATGATTCCCTTGGCGATAGCCGGAGCGATGAACTGGAGGATCCTGAGACCTACGGCTGTCGTGATCAACTCCGCCTCCTTGATCTTCTCCACCACGGCGTCCGTTGACGAATCCACGGCAGAGACTCCAGAGATGAGGATATCCTCGCTCTCAACATCCTTGATGTGCACGGTATATTGCCCGTCCGCATTGATCCTGTCAACTATTTCCTTGTTGACATCCGCAAACACTACCTGATAGCCTGATTTTGAAAGCACGGCACCGATAAATCCACGGCCGATGTTTCCCGCTCCGAACTGAATTGCTGTTTTCATTGTATTTCTTGACTTTATCCGCCGGCGTATTCAGCATCAGGCAAAATGCGTCGGCACGTTACTGTAGTTAATTCACCGACATTGGTCGGTCATCATGCAAAGTTACGAAAAATGGCGGAATAATTGTCTCATAGCGATATTTTGGCTAATTTTGAGGGAAAATAACACTGACGAAAAATGACAAGAAAATCATTCTCTATTATTGCCGGAGCGTTAGCGGCGGTTTTGATGCCGTTGACCTCTACGACGGCTTATGCCCAGGGAATGCTGACAGAGCAGAACGCAAAGACAATCAAGGATGTGGAATTGAGCGCGGACATCGTTGTCGCCGGCGGCGGACTGTCCGGAGTGTGCGCCGCCGTGTCCGCGGCAAGGCACGGAGCGACCGTGATTCTCGTGCAGGACAGGCCTGTTCTCGGCGGAAACGCCTCCAGCGAAGTCAGGATGGGAATAGTCGGAGCCAAGGGCGACCAGAACGCCGAGGCCGGTCTGCTTGAGGAAATGCAGATGAGGAACTTCCGCTTCAACCCGCTCCTCCGCTACACCCTTTGGGATGACGCCATCTACTCCACAGTGGTGATGGAGCCGAACATCAAGCTTCTCCTCAACACGTCAGTCGAGGATGTCGTGATGGACGGTGACAGGATCGCCGCCGTGAAGGCATGGAACATCAACGCCTACACCAGATACCTTATAAAAGGTACAATCTTCGCCGACTGCACCGGTGATGGAATATTACGTCTCTCCGGAGCGAAATACCGCCACGGACGCGAGCTGCCAAGCGAGTTTGACGAGACCTTCCTTGACGAGGGCGGGGACGCAAAGACAATGGGCAACTCCATCCTGCTCCAGCTCCGCAAGACAGACGAGGATCATCCGTTCACCGCTCCCGAATGGGCCTACCATTTCACGGACGATGACTTCAACTACGACAAGCCTAAGTCCACAATCCCGGGAGTGAAGTTCAACTACAAGAAGCCTTACCCGAAAGACAACAACTTCTGGTGGATCGAGTTCGGCGGCAACCTGAACACGATCTTCGACGCCAACGACATCCAGTACGAGCTCAAGCGCATCGCCTACGGTGTCTGGGAATACATGAAAAACAACCCTGACGGCCGTTGCAAGAACTACGACCTCGACTGGATCGGCTCGCTTCCGGGCAAGCGTGAGTCCACCCGCTACATCGGCCCTCACATCCTGACCCAGAACGACGTGATGTCCGGAGGACATTTCCCGGACGTTATCGCCTACGGAGGATGGACATTGGACAACCACCATCCGGACGCTTTCCACAGAAAAGGAATATTCTCGGTCGAGCACACGACTCCGGAACGTTTCGGTATCCCGTTCGACTGCCTCTATTCGGTCAACGTGCCGAACCTGATGTTCGCCGGACGTGACATCTCCGCCACACACATGGGACTGTCCTCGACCAGAGTGATGTCCACCTGCGCCCTTCTCGGACAGGCTGCCGGAACCGGAGCCGCACTCGCGATCAAATACGGCACAACCCCGGCCGGAGTCCGCAAGGATCACATCGCCGAGCTTCAGGACATGCTTGAGGACGATGACAGCATGCTGCCTTACAGGTGGAGAAAGCCATCAGAGCTCACGATGTCCGCAACCACAGCCGACTCGAACCTGCCTCTTCGCAACGGAATCGACCGCAAATGGGACGGAGAGGACAACGGCGTGTGGGTGGCCCCGGGCGACGAGAGCATCGTTTACAGCTGGAAAAAGCCTGTGAAACTGACCGGTGTCCGCATCATCTTCGACTCCGACTTCAAGTACAGGAGCAAGAGGATGCGCAAGCTTGAAGCCACCACAGAGCGCGTGGAGATGCCTAAGATGATGGCGAAAGGTTTCAAGGTCGAAGCCAAGGTGAAGAACGAGTGGATCACCCTCTACGAGGACACCGACAACTACCTCCGCCTCAGGCACATCAAATTCGACGAGCCTGTCAAGGCCAAGGAACTGCGTCTCGTGGTGACATCCACATGGGGAGCCGAACAGGCGCACATCTTCGCGTTCGACGCGAAATAGGGAGATATTCATTGAATATAAAAACCGCCGTGAAGGATCACAACCTCGCGGCGGTGGTTTTTTTATGAATATTCAGAAGTAACCTCTTACTCCTGGTTTTCAGCGTAGCCGTCAGTCTTCTTGTTCCAGAGGGTCAGCAAGGTGACAAGACCGAGAGCGGCGACAAATATCATGATCTTGAACACCCCTTCCCAACCGAACTTAGGGTTGTCGGCGATGTGGCCGAACACGAATCCGGAGATGATAGGGCTGAGATAAGTCACGAAACCGATGATTCCGTTGGCTGAGGAAGCTCCACGACGGGTCACCTGATTGGACGCCACGACACCGATGAGAGCCTGAGGGCCATAGAGGAAGAAACCGATGCAGGCAAGCACCAGCATAAGGACAACAGGGTTTGTGGATGCCGGGAGAAGGCAGAACACGATGAGGAACGCCATAACGCCAACCATACACAACGCGCAGGTTCTCTGTGCCTTGCTGTGGAACAACTTGTCGGAGACCACTCCGGCCACAAGCATTCCGACAACGCCGAAGGCCTCAAATATGGCGACCGTCCATGCTGAAAGCGCCGGAGACAGTCCACGGCTTTCCTGAAGGAAGGATGGTCCCCAGTCAAGCACAGCCATACGCACGATGTACACAAAGAAGTCAGCCAGCGTCAGAATCCACACGATAGGGTTTTTGATGACTTTGTTGATGATGAACTGCCTGAACTCTTTCTTCTCTGCCTCATCATGTTTGTCCGCCACCTTCGTGCCCTCAAGCTCAGGAAGCCCCACCGACTTAGGAGTATCCCTCAAGGTCACGATGATGAAGATCACACCGAGTACAGCGATAGCGGCCGGAATCCAGAAGGCCCACTGCCAGGACCCGATGTGCCGCAGAGCGGAATCGACATAGGCCTGGGCCGCGGCCGGATCCATCGACGCGGTGATGTTCGCCGTGTTCTCGGCGACACGTGCGCGGACCTCAGCGTCAGCGCTCATGTCCACTCCGGTGTGCCCCATGATGTAGCCGCAAAGCACGGCGACGAGGAAAGCTCCGACAGAATGCGAGGTGTTCCAGATGGACATCTTGGTAGCGAGCTCGTGAGGTGGTACCCAGTGGGTTATCAGACGGTTGCAAGGAGGGAATCCGCATCCTTGGAACACATTGTTGACAACGTAAAGCACAGCGAACAGGATGACAAGGTAATTGACAAACTTCGGCCCGTAGTCCGCCCCGACAAAGTAGGCGCAGATCATCGCGCCCGCTCCGAACAGGATGTTCACGAACGCGCTGACGGACAATCCGGTGACAAGATGCCAGCGGCCGTTGAGACGGTCGGCCAGAAAGCCGTTTATCAACTTGGACACGCCATACATGAAACTTGCGATGGCGAGGATAGCTCCGAACGTGGCCTTGGTGATGCCATATTCAGCGGTCAGACCAGGAATGGCGAAAGAAAAGTTCTTACGTACAAGATAGAAAATAGAGTAGCCGATCATCGTTCCGATGATTGTGCGCCACTGCCAATACTGGAAACGTTTTTTTTGTTCTTGTGTCATCATATTACAGAATCCCGCCTATTACGAAATTCCGACAAAGATAGCCTTTTTCGGCCAATTATTGAATATCTCCGAAAAATCCCTACATTTGCCGTCATATCGCACAACACCGGCGCCGCCTTCTCCAGCCCCCAGGCAACAGTGACGCGTGCCGGACAGGGATCACATATTAATGAACGAATATTATGGACAAGCAGACAGAAAAGAAGTATAACTACTGGCAGTGGCGCACTCTGATCACATTGATGATAGGGTATGCGCTATATTACTTTGTCAGGAAGCATTTCAGCGTGGTCATGCCGGCGCTTGAGGCGGAATTGGGAATATCCAAGGTCCAGCTGGGTATATTCCTGACCCTGAATGGCATCATCTATGGAATATCCCGCTTCGTCAACGGTTTTCTGGCCGACAGGTTCAGCCGCAGGAAGCTCATGTCCCTCGGCCTCGTGTTGTCAGCCGTGACCAATCTTGTCATATGCTTCAGCCCGTCCATGAACTCGTTCATGAATGTGCTGGACACCGAGGGCAAGGCCACGATGACGCTGGTCTATATCATAGGTACATTATGGGTTCTCAACGGCTATTTCCAGGGCATGGGAGTGCCACCGTGCATCAGTCTCATGTGCCACTGGATCAGGCCTTCCGAGCTTGCCACCAAGCAGTCCATCTGGAACGCTTCCCACTCCATCGGAGCCGGACTCATCAGCGTGATCTGCGGATTCCTCCTGAAGCACTACGGCTACAGCGCATGGCAGCTTTGCTTCGCTGTTCCCGCCGCCATCGCCCTCGTGGGCGCCGTCGCGTTGTTCTTCACATTGAAGGACACCCCATCGTCCGTAGGACTTCCTGAAATCGAGGACATGAACAAGGACGAGAAATCTGAAGATAAAACCTCCGACGCTTCATTGGCCGACAATATGTCCGGAAAGTCATTCAAGTCTTTCGTCAACCGTATGGTGTTCGCCAACCCTCTGATCTGGATCCTTGCAGTGTCCAACTTCTGCATATATGTGGTCCGTTTCACGATCCTTGACTGGGGCGCGACCTTCCTGACACAGTACAAGGGCATGGAGATCTCCACCGCAGGCACTGTCGTGGCCGCGTCCGAGCTGGTCGGAGGCATCGCCGGAATGCTGCTGGCCGGATGGTTCACGGACAAGTTCATGAAGAGCCGCGCGCACAGGACCTGCTTCATCTGCACGGTCGGCGCCACCCTGTCGTTCTTCCTGTTCTGGAAGTCCCCTGCCGGAATGCCGTGGCTCTCCGCCATATTCATCTGCCTTTCCAGCTTCTTCATCTACGGTCCACAGGCTCTTCTCGGCACCTCCGCCTCCCAGCAGGCCACCAAGCACGCCTGCGCCACCGCAAACGGCATCTTGGGAATATTCGGGTACGCCAGCACAGCCATCTCCGGTGTGACATTCGGCTACCTCGCCGAGCATTTCGGCTGGGACTCCGTATTCCTCGTCTCCGTGATCATAGGCCTCGTGGGAGCCGCCGTTGTGGCCTTTATGTGGAAGGCCCCCGCTGATGGTTACGCCAAAGCCGAAAAGGTCATGGCCGAAATCACCGAGACGGAGAAATAATAACCAATCAATGAGGACGGCCTTTGACGGTATACACGAGGCCTTCACATCTCACGACGGCAGCATTTTCTCCTTATAATGCTGCCGTCGTAGGTGTTTTTGCCCTCAACTGGAGCACTATCACATGTTTATGATCCTCTGACCGTACACTTGATCTGGCCTTGTCCTTAATTAATAACGTGAAGATTCAAGATAGACTTTGAGGAGTATGATGCGTTCCACAGACGAGGAGACGAAGCGTACCATAGCGAGGAAGGTGGTGGAGCCCCTCTCCAACCTCGACCGTCTCTCGAAGAAGGCGGCCTGGTTCGACAAGGAGCGCTTCAAGGACGATGTGTTCAGGGTCTTTCAAGCAAGGCCTGTTGGGATAAAGCGTATGAATATTACCCCTCAGCCGAGTCAGCGGCTGAGGCTGCCTTGGCGGCTCGTGCGACCTCAAGGGCAGCATGTTCGGCTTTGGCGCGCTCTACGGAGACGGACTTCTTCAGGACGAAGCCGGAACCGAGGTATTTGGTGCGGACGTCCTCGTCGGCGGCGAGGGCTTCCGGAGTGCCCTGCTGGAGGATTGTGCCCTCGTAAAGCAGGTAGGCGCGGTCCGTGATCG
>OHNM01000236.1_pt1 | contig 13671 bp, 10 predicted proteins | sample 1569661 | NCBI WGS metagenome assembly OHNM01 (sample SAMEA3879508, study PRJEB24766) | human gut metagenome | biome: human-associated habitat; feature: feces | place: USA | collected 1985/1987 | reverse complement strand
TGCCGCCAAAGACGCAGTTGCTGCCGATGGTAATATGACCGACAGTACCAACCTGACCGGCAAAGGTAACATTGTTGCCTACGGTTACACTGCCGGAAATACCTACATGAGCAACAACCAGGCAGTTTTCACCTAAGATATCGTTGTGGCCGAGATGTACCAAGTTATCAATCTTGGTGCCCTTGCCAACGATAGTGCTGTCAACTGTAGCACGGTCGATACAGGTGTTATTGCCGATTTCTACATCATCCTGCAGCACTACATTACCGGTCTGCAGCACCTTGCTGTGCTTGCCGTTTTGGGTAATATAGCCAAAGCCGTCGCCGCCGATTACAGAACCGGACTGCAGAATAACTCTGTCACCCAGTACACAGTCCTCACGGATAGTGGTATTAGGATAAATGGTACAATCCTTGCCCATTTTTACGCGCTTGCCGACATAAGCATGCGGATAGATTACGCAGCCGTCGCCGATTTCGGCATCATCCTCAACAACAGCAAAGGGCTGAATAGCAACATTGCTGCCAATCTTTGCCTTCTTGGATACATAAGCATAAGGACTGATAACACGCTCAACCTCTTCCTGCGGACGGAACAGCTCCAGCAGTGCGGCAAAGGCTGCACGCGGGTTGGCAACTCTGATAACAGGGCGTCCGTCAAGCTCCGGATCCTCGGAACTGAGAACCATTACGCCAGCCTTGCTGAGATGACAGTGCTCTACATGCGGCGGCACCGCAAAGGAAATATCCTTCGGTCCTGCCTCAACCAGTCCGTTAACGCCGGTAATGCGCAATTCGGGGTTATCATGCTCTACCGTGCCTTTTAAAAATTCTGCTAATTCTTGTACACTCTTCTCCATTTCATACCTCCACCATAAAGCCGCTTACGCAAAAAGCGGACGGACTATCCGCCCGCTTCAGGGTGCTGCTTATTTCATTTTTGCAATTACGTCACCGGTAACATCGGTACCGCCCTGAGGAACGGCACGCTTGTCTAAAATAGCGCCCAGCTTTTTCTCGTCGGCAACTTGCTTCAGAGCAGTATCCAGACTTGCCTTCAGCTTATTTTGAGCCTCGCTTTGAATCAGCTTGGCTTTAGCGCCGTAATCTTCGGCAACCTTTTTTGCATCATCGCCGGTTTTACCTGCCATGTCCTTATCCATCTGGGTTTTCAGATCGGTCATTTTTTTAGTTACATCTTCCTGAGTGGTTTTTACGATAGGAGCTTCAGCTTCAATCTTGCTCATATCAACAGTACCAAAATCGGAATTACGTCCGCTGCAGCCGAAAGTAAACATAGCTGCTGCAATCATCAGACCGGCAATAATTTTTTTCATAATTTTTAACCTCACTTAATTATAGCTCATATCAGGCCCGGGCACTTAACAATGTCATGCCTTTTTCAGGGCCTTTATTATAGCAGCGGTAATATCCTCTGCCTTCATATTAACTCTAAACTTATTGAAAACAATAGTATAGCCGCGCTCATGCGCCAGCTTCACAGCCTGGCTTTCGATATCCTGATTGATTTGCTTCTTCAGGCTATCGTTCTTTTCCTGCTGCTTATCAATTTCTCTGTCTATAATACTCAGTGCATTATTTAAAGCCTTCGGTGCCGCGTCAAGCATTTCCTTGTCGCGTTCCTCCGGTGATTTAAGCTGCTGCATAGCCTGAGCATGCTGCTGCTGCGCCATATCGCGCATCCGCTGCTCGGCCTCTGCCTTGTACGGCAGTACCTTGGCATCAACCAGACGGCGTTTTTCCGCCTGCAGCTCGGCAATCTGCGCACCACGCTCTTTCTGCAGCTCCTGCAGCTGTTTTTCAACGGCCTGACGTTCATCAGGCTTCATTTTAACAGCCTCCAGGATAGCCCGCAGATTAAATAATTTAAGCTTATAGGCTTCTTCAACATTCTTTTTGCGTTCTGCCAGCTGAGCATCTGCTTCTGCCTCAGCCTGTGCCAAAAACTTCTGCAGCTTGGCATTTTCAATCTCCCTCTGTTCTACCATACGGGTATTGAAATCAGCCTCCATAAAGCTTTGCTGGCTGAGCTGCCGCAGACTGCGCAGCTTATTCAGGCTGCTTAGCTGCGCCTTGGCCAGCTCTTCCTGACCTTTACGCTTATTAAGCAGATCCTGCAGAATCTTTTCGCCCTGCTCCAGCTTAGCATACTGAGGATGGGCGCTTACCGCCTGCTCCCAGTTGATAACAGCAATTTTTTCCTGCGGTCCCCGGACATTGGTACTGCATGCCGAAATCAGCAGAGCAGCTGCAATAATAGCACTTATTTTTACCAGCTTGTTCTTCTTCATGCCTGCCTCCAATAACATTGCTGTACATCCGTAAATACCGCGATTAAATTGACATTACACAAGGCAATCTGCCAACTTCAGAGCAGCAATGCTGCAGAAGCTGTTATTTGCCTGCCTGCATAGACTTGGCAACCTCGTCGGTAATATCTACACCGCCGAAAACAACAGTGTTCTTATCTACTACAACTGCCAGACCTTTTTTGTCGGCAATCTTTTTGATGCTGGCTTCGATTTTCTTCAGCACAGGGTCCATCAGCTCTTTTTGTTTGTTGGCCAGACGTTCCTGAGTCTGAGTATAATACTTTCTCTTTTCTGCCTCGTTCATGGTCTTGCTTTTCTCATTGAAATCCTTTTGGGCAGATTCGATTTCTTTGTTCATAGCTTCGTTAACTTTGCTCAGATCCGGGCTTTGTGCTACCAGCATCTGATAGTTAACTACACCGATAGCGGATTCGCTGGAAGCGGCAAAAGCACTCTTGCCTACACCACTCTGCGTTACGGAAAGCGCAAAGCAGCCCAGTACGAAAATAGCTGCAATAAACAAGGAGATCAGCTTTACATTTTTAGGGTTACGCAATTTCTGCATCATAATCTAAATCCCTACCTTCTTTTCCTCATACAAAAATTCAGAAGCTACAACAGCAGAAAACAGCAGCAAGCTACCGTCATCCGTTTTTGTACTGTCTGTTGCAATAATATATCTTATTATATCAGCCTGCGCTAATTCTTTCAAGAATTGCTAGAGATTTCCTATAAGACGCAGGTAAAATTCACTGCCGCCGTAAACATATTCCGCGCTGAGGAACTCATGAATGCGGTAGCGCACCGCAAATTCATTACGGTTATCACCAGAAAAATGCTCGGCCCGCAAACGCCATTTAGGACTCAGGCTGTACTCCAGGCGATAATTGTTGTCGCCTATCGGTATGCGTCGTACGTAGCTCCAGCCGCTCTTGCCCCAATAATGCGTATAGCCGGTGCCGAAGCGCCATTGGACGTCATCCAGGATAATCTCCGCCTCGCCGAAAATCTCATCGCGCGGCGAAATCATTTTGCCAAGATGGGACTTGCCGGAAAGGTTTTCCTTATTGCGGCCGATGTCGCCATAGCCCTCAAACCAGATTTTATAATCATCCGATTCAATCATAATATTTACGCCCAAATCAGCACCGGGCGTAATTTTAACCTCCGGGCGCAGCTGATAATTTTTAACCTCCGGCTCAGTCATGAGCTTCTCTAAAAGCTGCTGCTCCAACTCCTGGCGATGCCTTTGCACATAAGCAACAGGCAAACCGCGCAGCTTATCGCATTCGCCGGCATATTTGTACTTCATATGCATCAAAAGCACATTAGGAATAGCCTCGCTGCGCAATTCGTAGCGGATATTACGCACCAGCTGTCCTACGGGATAGATAACCACCTGCACTACCGTGCGTCCGTCCTCCTGCAGCACATCCACCGCCGGCTTAAATTCCGGCAGCTGTGCCTGCACCTCGCTGCGTACCAGCTTGCGCAATACGCCGCCGGCCCAGTCACCCGCATCCACCGAAGCGCCGCTGATAGCCTGCTCCAGCTGAGCATGCAGCGCAGGAATGCGCCGCTCGAGCAGCGCCGCCGTCTGCGGCTCCACTCCGGAAAACTGCAAATCGATAAGCGGCTTTTCGATAACCTTGTTCCAGGGACGTGCATACAGCTTCACCTGTGTAGTTTCGCCTACAGCCAGCTTAACATCAGTCAGCTCGTAGCCGGTGAATACCCTGTCGCCGATTTCCGTCAGCAGGCGGGCATAGTCCTCCCCGGCCGCGGCAATCATCGCCGTATCCTTATCAATAAACAGCTGGTCCGCCACCACCTGCATGCTGCTACTCATCTTCTGCAGCAGCAATTGGCTGGTGCCGCCGTTAGTATCTATAACTTGTACTTCTACACTGTTAACCGGTGCAGAAAAAGCATGCTGCAATGGCAAGATGCTTGTCATTGCAGCACAGAACAGAATCTTATTCAGCTTCATAGCCTAAATATTCTCCGCAAAATCAGAACTGTCCACCAAAGCTGAAGTGGAACTTGCCACCATCCTCGCCGTAGCCATAGTCCAGCTTAACCGGTCCCAGCGGAGAGTTGATACGCAGACCTACGCCGTAGCTGTTCTTGAGCAGTCCCATATCAAATTCATCCTCATGTCGTTTATCCCATGCATAACCGTTATCGGTAAAGAGTACGCCCTGAACCTTCTTGACAATCGGGAAGCGGTATTCCAGAGTTGCCTTCAGCATGCTGTTGCCGCGGAACTGGTCATCCTCATAGCCGCGCAGAGTATCACTGCCGCCCATGGTGAAGCGTTGAGACAACGGCATATCACCGCTTGCATAGCCTGCGCCCAGGTTCAGTGCCCAAACGCTTTCGCCGCCTGCACGGAAGTAGTAACGCCAGTCAGCAGTCCATTTAGTGAAGTCAAAGTCACCGCCCATGCCGCCGGCCCATTCTACGCTGTAACCGATACGCTTGCCTTCATGCGGATCATAGATGTTGTCGCGGGAATCATATACGCGGCCGAAGGTAATACTGCGGGTAACACCAAAGTTTTCCTTACGGCGCTCTGCAGCTGTCTCAGGCATCCAGGATTCATATTTATCACTTTTGTTGATAATTTCACCTTTGTCATTTTTCTCGAAGAATTTATTCTCGTAATACTGGTTAGAGTCACCTTCGTAGCCGTCAGCTTCGCCCTTATAGATATCATCACGGTTTTTAATCGTAATATAGTTGCTGACAAATTCATTATGGGTTCTGCGGCTAAAGGTAATTTCCTGACCGCGACGCTTTTTGTCATAGCGGGCAATTTCGTCACCGTCGCTATTGTAATCGGCATATTCGTTGGTGATATCGTAAAGGTTAATGGTAGCACTGGTCTCTTTATCATCCAGCCAGGGGCGGGTATAGCTGAAGTCATAGTTCTTGTTATCCTCGCCGCCGAACTCCCAGCGCAGGTTAATCTTGTCACCGATACCACGGAAGTTCTTATCGCCGATGGAAACCATGCCTACAAAGCCGTCGGCATTGCTGTAGCCTGCGCCGATGCCAAAGGTACCGGTGTTCATTTCAACTACGGAAATTTCTACTTCAACACCGTTCGGCTCACGGCCCGGATTCAGCTTAATGTTAACGTCTTCAAAATAGCCCAGATTATATACGCGCTGCATGCTGCGGCGGGCAGCCTTGGCATTGAACGGCTCGCCTTTTTTCAGCTTCATTTCACGGGTAACAACATAATCCTTGGTTTTTACGTTGCCCTTAACCTTGAAGCCTTCAACAATACCTTCGTTGACAGCAACCTTCAGAGTACCGTCCTTTTCCATATGCACGTCGGTAACACGCGCCAGTATGTAGCCGTTGGAACGGTATTCCTCTTCCAGCTTCTGTACGCATTTATTAATATCCTTCAGGTTGGCAATTTTACCCTGCTCCAGGTCAAAAAAGCTTGCAACTCTTTGCTTGTTCAATACAGTGTTGCCTTCAACATCTGTTTTTTGGTATACAGGGTTTTCCATAACATGGTAAATTACCTGTACACCTTCCGGTACCGTCTTGAATTCCGGACGCAGGTCATAGAACCAGCCCAGATCATAAATAGCGCTCAAATCCTCGCTCAGGCCTGCTTCGGTAAACTGCATGCCGGGTTTGGTTTTCAAAGCAGCGGCAATTTCAGCCTCAGGCACAGTAACATTACCCTCAATAATCTGCTTGGTAATGGTCTTGCCAATGTAAGGAGCCAGCTTGTTTTCCTCCTGATGGGATGACGGTGCAGTCTGCGTTACAGAGGTATCAGCACCCATAGCAGGTGTCTGAATTTCTTGGGCATAGACAGGTGCGGCCAGCATCATTGCTGTCAGGCCTACTGTCAGAGGCCGCCATAATTTTTGTTTCTTCAATTGATATTCCTCCTCATATTTCATTTAGAGTTACTCAACTCAACTCGCGCTGACTGCACTAATTTGTGCATATCGGCTTTAGATATAGTAACACGGTCGGGAGCGCCTTGTTTCTCCTGTACCGGTGTATCCTTAGCTTGCTGTTCCTGTATAGCTGCAGTCTTGGGCACCACAGCCTGCACCGGCATTTTCTGCTCCGGCTTGACCACAGGTTCTGCCACAGGCGGCGGCAACGCGACCTGCGCCTTCGCGCGGTAATGGTTTCTGGCAAAGCACCAGCCGCCGAAACCGGCAACTACCAGCAAAACAGCTGCACAGACTGCCAGAACCTGCCGGTTCCAGCTCCAGGGGCGGTCCTTCTTCCGACGCAGATTTTTCAGCTCGGCCTCCGCCAACATCAAATCAAGCTCGCCTCGTATATCCTTATTATCCATAAAGCTTTGCTCCGCCTTATCCAGACTGCTCTTTATGCAGCGGATGCGTTGAAACAATGTACGGCTTGACTGCGTCATGCTTTTACCCCTTTCTGTGCATAATTGTTTTTAATAACTATGTCTTATATAATCGCCTGCTGCCTTGAGTTTTCACAAGTCATTTCAGATGATTACAACAGATTTAGTAAAGCTAACTTGCGTTTTCGCTTTTTTTCGTTATTTATCAGCCTAAATACTATTCCTTATTAAATTCATGTATAAAGCGGGAAAGCATACCGCGGATACGGCGCACACCCTGCTTCTGCAGACGGTAAACATGACCGAGGCTTACATCAATAGCATCGGCAACTGCCTGCGCCGGCCTGTCCTCCAGATACATTCCCTGCAGCACCTGCTGCTCCTTCAGCGGCAGACGGTCCATCGCCTGCGCCACCTTTTCGCAGAGCAGATGCTGTTCCGTCACCTCGCTGGGAGATGCCAGCTCCGAAGGCAGAGCATCACTTAAGGTAAAGCCCTTGGACAGCTCACTGTCCAGATAAAGCATGCCCTTATCCGTGCTGTGCCGCAGATAATCTACCATGCTTCCTCTGATACGGTATGAGGCAAACAGGCTGAAGGCTACCTGCCGCTTACAGCAGTCCCACCATGCCTTCCTGAATCAGCTCCATTGTATCGGCCTCAGGCAGCCTGAAGCTCGACGCAATTTTGAAAACCAACGGCTGGTAAGCTGTCATCAGGCGCTGATGCGCTGCTTCGTCACCGGCAGCGTCACGCCGCCAAAGCTCCAGCTCTTCTTCCGGCTCCAGCAGCGAAGTCTTGCGCAGCTCTTCCAGATATCCTTGCAGCATCTGTTCACCTCCTCTCGTAAAATATTCTTTGCTTAGAACGAAATCTTATATTCCAAGCCATACCAGTCCTTCGGATCCTTCGACATATCGTAGCTGCGTGAATAAGTGATATTCATGTGCTTACTGATATCGTACTGTCCGAAAATGCTTCTGTCAACAGCATCAAAGCTTGTTGTATAACCAATCATAAAATTATCATTAAGATATTTGCTTACTAAAACATTATACTGGTTTTTCTCATCTGCCGTCAACTCTTTATTCTGGTCGTAAGCGCTTTCAAAGCCGATACCGGAGCGTGTTTTGCCGGTATAGATACGGAACTGGTCAAGTCCCAATGTCTGTTTGACAAACATCTCCACGTCACCCAGCACTGTCATCTGCAGGCCTACAGTCATCAGATTTGCCATATCATCACCGGTAACCTCGTTACTGCCTGCACTTTCGCGCTGCAGTGTCAGCATACGTACAATCGTATTTTGTGTCAGCGGCGGATCACTTGTCAGCTGTAAATCCATTTCGCTTACAGGACCGTTAATCTTCATAAAGATATTATAACGGCTGAAGCGCGCTGTGCTGTCCAGATTTACATTCGGCAGGAAGCTGCCGGGATCAACCCATACCAGACCGGCCTGATTCAGCTTAAAGTCTGTACGCAGATATTTTACAGTACCCTTATCAGCCTTAATCGTGCCGTCAATCATCGGGAATACTGTACTTCCCTTGATATCAATACCGCCCTTTAGCCAGATATCATACAGATAGCTGTTGTACAGATGTACCTTCGGGCCCAGTACAAGCTTCATATCGAGGCCTATGTTGCTGTCGCCCTCACCCAGCTCGGGCACTGTCGGCATATTAATAAGAACATCATCCAGACGCAAACTGCCGGCAAGCCGCGGGCGGAACGCCATAGGCGGCGCAGCATTACCCTTGCGGTTTTTCATATCGGGGTATTTTTCCGGCTGCAGAGTTACGTCACTCGTAATCGTACCGGTGAAAATCTTAGATGCCAGCTGCGCCTTATCTGCCTTGATATGCAGGCTGTAGGCTGTATCAGCATCGGTATGCAGTGCATAGCTGCCTTCGGCACTGAGCGTGCCCTTGCCTAATTTAGCAGACAGGTTCTTCAGCTGTATAGTATTACCGTTAAACAGCACATCCAGATTAATATCATCAAAGACTGTGTTGATATACTTAGCCTTAACACTGCCGCCGGCTATTTTAACAGAACCGAAAAGCAACGGCTCCTCCAGCGTACCGGTCAGACGGATTTTGCCCTGTGTATCGCCTACGCCCCATTCAACCATTTTGGTAAGCGCCGGCAAAATTCCCAGGCGCGCCTTATCCAGATCCATCACGATATTCATCTGTGCATCAGGATTACGGCGCTGCTTCTTATCACGGAACAAATCCAGCGGAATATCACCTGCCGCGCTGACGCCGTAAGCATCCTTCGTGGCAATCAGCTGCTGCAGCTTAATGTTGTCGTCAGCCAGAGCCAGCATTGCAGTCATGTCGTCCACACTTACGCCGGCAACAGAACCGTTGGCAATTTCCAGCGAAGCTGTTCCCTGAGGATTGTCAAAGCTGCCATGCACCTGCACCAGCATATCCGTTTCGCCTTTAATTTCCGGCGGGTCCTTCATGACTGCAGTTACGATTGCCGGATTAGCCTTAACTGCGGCAACCTCTACATCCAGCAGCTTTTTCTTAAAGTCAACAGAACCGCCGACGGCAATAATTCCCTTATCGCTTACGCCGTCCTGCTCCTGCAGTCTGACATTGTCAAAATGCAGTACGCCGCCCTTATCCACGCGTCCGTCAAAACGCATGTGGGCATAATTAAGATCATGAATTTTTACATTATCGGCTGCAGCTGTAATCTTGACGCCTTCACCGTGGCCTTTGTAGCTGAACAGCAGCTGTCCCTGCATCAGGCCGTTGATATCATAATCCAGACGCGCCATGCGCAGCAAGCCGCCGATATCACCCCAAATATTTTCCACCTTGCCCTCAATATAATGCTGTACAAGGTTAAGATTAAGATCTGCACTGTATAAGCCGTAATTGACAGGGTCGTCACAATAAGGCTGCTTAAAGGAAGCATTCAGCTTATTCTTATCACGTCCGTTGCTGGCAAGCGTTCCTTCCAGCTCCGTCAAAGCTTCACCATTGACAGTTATCTTTTCACTGCTGACTTCGCCGTCAAAGAAGGGAGCTGTGAGCGTACCGCTCAAATGTCCCTTGGCATTGACCTTGCCGCCTAAATCAATCGTATCATCACTTATCGGCAAATGCTCCAGATCAACATTCTTGACATCCATAACAAAGTTCAGTCTGCGGTCGGCCGTCATGGTGCCATCCAAGGTCAGGCTGCCGTAAAAAGCATTGACTACAAAATCCTGCAATCTCAGCAGGCCGTCCTCATAAGCATAATGACCGCTGATATTATTAAACAGCTGCTTGGCGGCACTGCCATCTGCAGCATGCACCTCGCCATGAATATAAGGATGGCTGAGGCTGCCCTTTATCTGCATAGTATTATCAAGATTACCGGTAACTATATCAGGCTTGCCCACAAGCACCATCAGCGGCTCAATGCGCACATTCTTCGTTGTCAGCGTAAGGTCCGCCACAGGCTCTGCACCCTGCAGGTTAACGGTACCGTTAAGAATATGCTGTCCCTGATCCATATGTGCGGCAAAATCCTTAAAGCCCAGGATATTATCCTTCATGCTGATAATGCCATGCGCTTCATTAAGCTTCTGCGACATAAATTCAGCCTGCGTCAGCTGTACCATACCGGAAAACTCGGGAGCGTCCAGCGTACCGCCTACATCAAAGCCGGTAGAGCACAGTCCTCGTCCATCCTGACCGGCCGCAGCCAGTACGGAATCAATCGGGAAATCTGCCATACGTCCGTGAACAGCCAAAGCGCCATCCTTGGCAATATGGCCCTTGGCAGCCAAGGTACCGCCGCCGTCGGCAAAAAAGCTGAGGTCGTCAATATTAAGGCCCTTGCTGTCATAGCTTCCGTCAAAGGCCAAGCGGTTAAGCTTCAGGCTGCGCCAGCTGATATCCATTGTATCGGCAGCGGCATGCAGCGTAAGCTTATCCTGCACCAGCTTGGCCAGAACAGCCAGCTTGCCGTTAATATGCACCTGCTCCTGCTGTTTGCCGGGCAGGCTCTGCGTAACCTGCTGCAGCTGTGCGTCTGCCGTCAGCACCTGCTCCTTAAGGTCATACGTACCATTAGCGGTAATCGTACCGCCGCCGTATTGCGCACTCACGTCATGCAGCTGCACAACGTCCTTAGATACATCAAACGGCACACGCAGCTTTTCCGCCTTATAGCCTTTATAGGCCAAGGCATCACTGCTCAGCACGCCAAAGCCGGAAGGCGCATCGGTGTTGCGCAAATCCGCTTCACCCTCCAGGTGCAGCTTCTGCCCGTCAACCAGAGCGTCAAGACTGCTGACGCTCACCAGGTTTTCATCCGCGCGTACCAGGCCGTCAAGCTGCAGGCTGTGCTGCTCGCCTGCCAGGCTCAGCTTGCCGCTGAGTGCTGCCAGCTTCACTTCACCGCTAAAGCGCTGCTTGCCGTTCTTATTCACATAAATCAGAGCGAGCTTGCCTAAGCCGCCCTGCAGCTCATCTATATTACCGTATTGCTTAGCCAAAGCAGCATAGGGTGCCAGCGCCAGCTTATCGCCGGTCAGCTTCATGCGGCCCTCGCCCTTGGTAGTCATCGTACCGGCCAGCTTCAGCTTATCGGCACCGCTGGTCACAGCCAAATCAACGGCAAAATCCGGATTGGCTCCGCCGTTGATATTGCCTTCCACGCCAAACTGCCACTTGCCCTGCGGCATAGTTACCAACAGCTCGCCCTTGTCCACCGCCAGCGTACCGTAAAAGGGCGTTTCCTCGGAATCCGACGGCTTCAGCAGATTCTGCATATTCCATTTATTTTTGTCATTCATTGTGAGATATATTTTCGGGCGCATCACATCAATCCTGCTCAGAGCACGCTCAGGCTTCTGCATTGCCAGCCAGGGGCGCAGCGTAAGCACAGTGCGCGGCAGCTCGGCCACCTTCTCGCCCTTGGCATCCTTTACGACAACGTCCGTCAGCTCGGCCGTCAGGCCGCCTTCCCATTTCAGGCCGCCGATAGAAACACTGCCGTTGATGTATTTCGTTGCCAGCTGCTGCATTTGCGGTATCGCCTGCTTAATATACTTAGGCATCACCGTATGGACTAAAAAGATATAGCCTGCCGCAAGCAGTATGATTAACGCTCCAACAAATTGTAGATATTTTTTCATGACACTTCACCATTCAATAGTTTAACAAAATTCTATGACAAAAATATGACAAGACTGTTTTTTATATACTCCGACTTTTATTTATTCGACATTATCAGAAAACATCCTCTTATTGAGAAGAAATTTCTTTTATCCGCTGAAATCTCGGCAAAAAATATATAAAAAAGCCGGTGAAGCTTATGCCTCACCAGCTTACTTGTATCATCAAATATTAAATTAAGCCTTAATTATTTGGCAGCTTCTTCAGTTGCTTTTGCTGCTTCGGCAGTTTTGGCAGCCTGTACCTTTACGGCAGTAGCAGGATTGCTCATCGGTACGCCGATAGAGGTTTCCAGTGCTGTCTTGGAGGTATTGTAATCATACAGAGCCTTAGTATAGTTGGTCTTAGCCTGAGTCAGCGCAACCTGAGCATCGAGAACGTCAGTATTGGTGCCAACGCCAGACATATAACGCAGCTGAGCGATACGGTAATCCTCATCAGCCTGCTCTACAGCCAGCTTAGTAGTGCTGATGCGTTTTTCTGCTTCGCGCAGTCCCAGGTAATTGCTGCGAACGTCCAGATTTACAGAGTCCACGGTATTGCGGTAGGTTTCCTCAGCCTTTTTCAAATCAGCCTCGGCACCATGAATCTTGGACAGGGTTACACCGGTATCGAAAACATTCATACTGACATTTACGCCGACACCCCATTTGCCGTTGTCATCACCGGGCCAGCTGCTGTCACTCCATTGCTGAGTAGCGCTGGCAGCAACCTGCGGCATATGACCGCTGCGGGCAACCATCAAAGCACCCTTGGCAGCATCCACATTATATTTAGCCTGCATCAGCTCAGGACGGTGCTCGGCAGCATAAGCCAGGCAGTCATCCATGTTTTTATCATAAGCATTATAAACAAGCAGATTATCGAGCTTCAGATTGGTATCCATCGGCAGCCCGACGATTTTGTTCATGTTCGCTTCGGAAACCTGATAGGCATTTTCAGCCTGAATCAGGGTCTGCTTAGCGTTGGCCAGCTCAACCTGAGAACGCAGCACGTCAACCTTAGCTACAACGCCAACGTCATACTGTGCCTGAACATTTTTCAGATGGTCCTCCAGACGGGTAACGGATTCCGCACTGAGTTTCTGGATATTATCTGCCTGCAGCATATTAAAATAACCGTCGGTAACGGTAGAACGCATTTCGTTATAGGTACGCTGTACGCCAACCTCATTGTATTGATAGTTAGCCTTTGCCTGTTTAATAGTACCGCTTAATTTACCGCCGGTAAAAATCGGCAAAGAAGCACTTAGGCTGTTGGCATGATTGTTGCCGATACCCTTGGTCCAAATGCCGGGAGCAGCTTGCTGAGCATCATCATAACCGCCGCGTTGAGTAGTATGGTTAGCACTGATGCTGATGCCACGGCTCTGGCGCGCAGCATTGTAGCTGGCACGGGCGCTGTCAAGCTCGTATTGGGCAATACTTACAGTCGGGTTGGTCTGGAAAGCACGCAGCATAGCGTCATCCAGGTTTAAAGCAACGGTTTCGCCGGCAAAAGCACTTTGGCCCAGTGCCATGGTCAGCGCTGCAGATAAAAGCAAGAAACGTTTTGTTAATTTATTTCTATTCATCCGAAAAACCTCCATTTTCTAAAACTGACTAACCAGTCAGTAGTAAAATTATATATTTATTTAGGGCTGTTTGTCAAATATTTTTTAGAAATAAGTACGCACACCCATATAAGTATTAGCTTTATTACCGCGCACATCCATGGTTTCGCCGTAAAGCGACAGGTTATCATGCAAACGGAATTCGCCGCCCAGACGCACCTTGAGATCATCAAAA
>OHNM01000233.1_pt1 | contig 13754 bp, 9 predicted proteins | sample 1569661 | NCBI WGS metagenome assembly OHNM01 (sample SAMEA3879508, study PRJEB24766) | human gut metagenome | biome: human-associated habitat; feature: feces | place: USA | collected 1985/1987 | reverse complement strand
TAATATTCGAAATTTTTCAATAAAAAAAATCATGTATTAAAATAAAATATTCATATCTTTGGCTCGGACGCTAAATCTTCAAAGCCATAACTCTGGACAAAATACAAAAAACACAATAAAAGTATGCTAAATCTAACGAGTTAAAACCTAAAAGGTTCAACAGGTGAACGCCACTTTTAATAAAACGTGTTATTCCTTTAAATCATCAAAGTCCTGTTAATACCGGGACGATTCAATATAAATCGAACAAGACCCTAATAAGGGGAAAAGATAGCTCTTTGACTTCGTTGAAATCAGTCCTATCAAACAGTTGTGCCTTCGTTTCCATTCGACATGCTCGAACCATATCGCAAGCATTTGATTCCGACAAGGGAAGTACTTCGTATTGCGATAACTTCATACCGGCAAACAGAGTTACCATTCTATTGGCAGGACTCTATTTCAACCTTCAAAGAACAATCCATCCTCCTTGAGACGGGCATTAACTTTTAAATACATTCTCTATGTTGAAAAAAACTAAATTCATCAGTTTGATTTTGCTTTCGGGAGTCTTGGCTTCTCCCCCAGCAGATGCTTTTACTGAAACGTCACCGTTTAAGCAAGAGACGAACACTTCCCAACAAAACGGGAAAGTATCCGGTACTGTAATTGACGAATCAGGTCCTGTTATCGGTGCTTCAGTGTTGGTAAAAGGGACCAACAACGGTACGATTACCGACATAGACGGTAAATTCACCTTGGATGGTGTGAAGAAAGGAGCGATTATCCAGATTTCTTTCATCGGATATGTCACTCAGGAAATTAAGTATGCAGGTGAATCCTCATTGACGGTAACACTTGTCGAAGACACACAAAGATTGGACGAAGTGGTTGTTACCGCTTTGGGCATCAAACGTGAGAAAAAGGCGTTGGGTTACGCCATGCAGGAGGTGAAAGGAGATGCTTTGGTGTCTGCCCGAGAAACCAATATTGCCAATGCCTTGTCCGGAAAGGTTTCCGGTGTACAGATTATCCGTTCCAGCAACGGTCCGGGCGGTTCTTCAAAGATCCAGCTCCGTGGTAGCAACTCTGTAACCGGTCTGAACCAGCCATTGATTGTTGTCGATGGAGTCCCAATGGACAACTTCACCGGAGCAAGCAACAACGACTTTTGGAATCCATCGGCGGATATGGGTAACGGACTTTCGGATATCAACGCGGAAGATATTGAATCCATGTCCGTATTGAAAGGTGCATCAGCCGCAGCTCTTTACGGTTCACGGGCTGGTAATGGTGTCATCTTGATTACAACGAAGAAAGGACGCGAAAATCCGGGATTGGGTATCACTATTTCTGCATCCGTTTCAGCCGAATCCATATTCATGAAGCCTGACCGCCAAAATATATTCGGGCAAGGAAGCAACGGTATCTACGATGCCAAGTCGTCAGCCAGCTGGGGACCGAAAATCGAAGGGCAAACCGTAACGAATTGGAACAACGAGCAGGAAGTATTGACATATTATGACAACGTTTCCAATTTCTTTAATACGGGTACCAATGTGAACGAGAACATCTCGTTTGCACAACAATATGGAAAGACCGGAGTCTATACATCCCTCACCCGTATGGACGACTTCAGTAAGATTCCGGGAGCGGAACTCTCTCGTACCAACTTGATGCTCCGTGCCAACTCCACATTCGGCAAGGACGACCGTTGGAGCATCGATGCCAAGGTGCAATACATCAATTCCAACGCCACCAACCGTCCGTTGTCAGGCGTGAACGACAACAACTACTTCTACACCATGTTCAGTATGCCTGCCACAGTGGACATCACCCGGTTCAAAGATGCGGTAAATCCGACGACAGGAAAGATGTTCTGGTGGCAAGAAGGTGCCGGCTTAAACCCCTACTGGGCAAAAGATTACAACACGAACAAAGACTCCCGTAACCGTTTCTTGCTGAACGGGTCGTTGAAGTATAACTTCACGGATTGGCTGAACGCAGAAATCAAGGGCGGTAGCGATATGTATTATACAGAAACAGAGAACCGCCTGTACTCCGGAAGCCCATTGTCCACCAATGGCCGTTACAGCTTCGGGGAACAGAAATTCTATGAAAACAACTTCAGCTTCTTGGTGTCAGCCCAGAAAGACCGTTTCTTAGGAGATTGGGGCGGAACAGCTACATTCGGTGGGAACATGATGCAACGCAAATCAACCGGCGTTTCAAACAGCTTGGGCACGCTGATTGTCCCTGACTGGTTCTGGCTCACCAACGGTGACAAAGGCGATTTGTCTGTTTCACAAACATACAACCATAAGAAGATAAACTCATTGTATGGTTCATTGGGTGTAAACTACGACGGTTGGATATTCTTGGATGCCACCTTCCGTAACGACTGGTCCTCTTCGTTAAGCAAAAAGAACCGTTCGTTCTTCTACCCGTCCATCAGCGCATCATGGGTAATCAGCGACATGGTCAACAATCGCTTTAACGGAATGCCGGAATGGTTTACTTATGCCAAGACACGTGTTTCATTTGCAGAAGTAGGTAACGACATGGATCCTTACCAACTCTACAATGCCTATTCCATCGGTTCGGATGGAAACACGGGCGGTGTGACCGCAAGCCCCTCCTCTTCTACCTTATATAATGAAGATGTAAGGAGCGAGTTAATCAAGTCCTGGGAAGTCGGAGCCGAGATCCGCTTCTTCAACAACCGTTTGGGATTGGATTTCACATGGTACAAATCAAACGCTACCCGCCAATTGTTGAACATCCCGATGAATGCCCTCTCTGGTTACACGGCTAAGAAGGTGAATGCGGGTGACATCGAAAACAAAGGTATCGAAATCATGTTGAATGCCACTCCTGTACAGACGAAGAAATTCGTTTGGGACACGCAGTTGAACTTCTCTAAAAACGATAATAAAATCAACGAACTGCTTCCTGGAGAAGAGAACAAGGGGATGACTTACACGTTGGGAGGCTATGACAACTTGTATATTTATGCGGTTGCCGGAGGAAACTACGGTGAAATCTGGGGAACGAAATTCCAGCGCGTAAAAGAGGGCGAGCACAAAGGCAAACTGCTGTTGAACTCTGCCGGTCTGCCACAAGGCACCTCTACTCCGGAGAAGATCGGAGACCAGCAGGCTACTTGCCTCTTAGGTTGGACCAACACATTCTCATACAATGGATTTAGCTTGAGCTTCCTGATTGACGGACGATTCGGCGGCGACATCTTCTCCGGCACGAACCGCATGTTGCAAGCCAACGGTGTGGCAGGCTGCACGGTAGTGGACGGGGCACGTAACGAGTTTGTTGTCGATGGCGTGATTGCCAATGAAGATGGAAGTTATACACAGAGTACCATATCCGTGACCCCACAACAATATTGGTCGGCTGTCGCCTCTTCCAGCGGCAACTTAGGTATCGGCGAGGCCAACTTGTATAGTGCGACAAACATCCGCCTTAGGAATTTGTCCTTGAACTATACACTTCCGAAAAAGGTCCTAACGGGTACACCGCTCCAGAGAGTCAAATTGGGTGTGTCATGCAATAACGTATGGATGATCTATAGCGACATGAACGGCGTGGATCCGGAATCAGTCTTTGCAACAAGCACCAACGCTACCGGTTTCGAGAATGCATCGTCTCCGACTTCTCGCACATTCTTGTTTAATGTCACACTTGGGTTCTAACTATTAATACATTTACAGTAATGAAAAAATATAAATTATTTTTCAGTCTGGCACTGGGGGCAATCCTGACTGGTAGCTTTGTCTCTTGCGACGACTTTGATGAAATCAACGAAAACCCGTCTATTGCCGGCATAAACGTTGTCCAACCCTATTATGCGTTGAACAATTCAATCATAGGCGCCCAACAGTCGCCACACGAAGCAGAACGTATCTTCGTCTATAACTGGGCAGGTGCAGCCCGTATTTCCGGTGAAAACAGCACCTTCTTAGCGACAGGACGTTATAGCGACAGCTTCAACCAAGATTATTTCAATTCCTATTTGACGCAATGGATTAAGAACGCAAGCTTGGCCATCACGTTGGCAGACGAGCGTGCCCCGGAGCTGACATCGGAAGAAGAAATCAATCTCAACAGCAACATCAAGGCTTTCGCCCGCATCTGGAGAGTCACCATGATTGCCGAGTTTACCGACAACTTCGGTCCTTATCCGTTGGATGCCTTCAACGGCACGAACCCGACATTCAGCAGCGAACAAGAGGTGTATCATTTCATGCTGAACGAATTGAAAGAGGCGGCTGCCAACATCAATCTGTCGGTGAAAGTAAGCGATGCCGTGGCAAAGTGCGACCCTGCTTATGGTTACAATGCCGAAAAGTGGCTGAAATATGCCAACAGCATGCGTATGCGCATGGCAATGCGCCTCTCCGAAGTTGACGCAAGCACAGCCAAATCCCATTTCGAAGATGCTTGCAAAGGTGCGACCATCACTTCATTGGAGGATATGTTCGCCGTGCAAGAGTATAATCAATGGAATGCTTGGGCGGGAGTGTACAGCCGTGGCTGGAATTACATCACATTGACCTCTACGATGTCGAACATCTTGACGGGATTGGGTGGTATTCCTATCGCTGAACAACGTCCGGACTTGGCTCAATATGCGAAGCCGATGAACTATTTGGGATTGAAGTTCGACCAGCATTATGCAGAATGCACGGACAACCCGACCAAACAATATTGGTTGGATGGCGTTCCTGAAAACTTGGACCCGCGTGCATTGAGGATTTATTGCCTTCCGAATGACGTGAACGCAAACAATTTCCAAGATTATGGTTCAACCGCAAACCACGCCAACTTCACATTGAAGGATGACAGCGGCAATGACCTGGTTAAAATAGACGGGCAATTCACATGGAACTACTATCCTGCAGGAGCTCGTTCGGCATGGTCGCCCAAGTTTGCAAAGAACTCGCCGATTGCCGGTGCTTATCCGTATGTCTTGCCGGTATTGTCAAAACCGTATGTGGACTGCTCGGGCAAGAGGATTTGGTTTGCTCCTTGGGAAACTTACTTCCTGTTAGCAGAAGCTGCGCTTTATGGTTGGAACGTAGGCACAACGGCAGAAACCGCCTACGAAAACGGTGTGGGCATCAGCTTTGAAAGCTTTGGCGTAAGCCAGTTCTTGGAGGCTTACCTGAACTCTACCGAATACAACCGCATCGGCTGCTCTGTCAAGTTCACACATACGACAGAACCGGCAAGCTTCACGGCAGACTATGTAAACGGTTACACCAACGCTCCTGCTACCGTGGCTTACCAATATCCGGACGCGAACAAGGCTCTTTACAAAGGAAAGAAACTGAACGACCAGCTGACGAAGGTCATCACTCAAAAATACATTGCCCAGACTCCTTACGGGGCATTGGAAATGTGGAACGACCATCGCCGCTTAGGTTTGCCTTTCTTCGATATCCCGAACAACGAAACCGTACTTACCGGTTCGGATATGGAAAATACATGGACATCCACGACTTACATGACCGGGCAGACAAGCCAAGTGTTCCCGCAACGCTTGCGTTATCCGTCAAGCTTGAAGAATGCCGACCCTGAAGGTTATGCAAAAGCTCTTGGTTTGTTGGGTGGAAATGACAACACAGTGACTCCGTTGTGGTGGGCTATCCACTAATGGCGAGAGCCTAATGGCTTAGCGGTTCATACAGTTGGTACTTACGACCCACTCTGTTATCTCTTATGTCGTGAGTATTGACTGTGTGGACCGCTTCTAGTTGATAAATTGTTTTTCGCTTTCATCGGCGTTGCCATATTATTTGCTGAAAAAGGTAGTGGGAGTCACGTGCCCACCATTATAGTTTAGCTATGGATACTCCGGTTCATGCGTTCTAAATCCAGGCTGGAAGGCTTTTGGTAAACCCGTAGTCCAAAGGTGCCGATGACAGCAAACAGGTGTTCAAAGACCTTGGCCTGCAGGCGTTCATAGGGAATCCAGTCCTTATCTGTCGAGAAGAAGTAGAGTTCGACCGGTAGTCCTTCGGGCAGGGGCTGCAACTGGCGGACCATCAGTGTCATTCCGGTATTCACTTCCTGCAGGCTCTGCAAGTAGTGCTCGATGTAATGGCAGAATACATGGAGATTGACGATTTGGCCATCGGCCTTTTCCGCTTCGCTGATCCAGCCTTGTGCGGCGAAATAGTCCACTTCATCGACTGTACAAAAGCGGATAGAGTTCATATCAATGTGAAGCGACCGTTTGATGCGCCTGCCACCGCTTTCGCGCATGCCACGCCAGTTCTGGAAGGAATCGCTGACCAAGGCGTATGGAGGAATCGTTGTTATCGTTTTATCCCAGTTTTGTACCTTGACCGTATTCAAGGTGACTTCCTGCACGACACCGTCTGCTCCATACTTCGGCATTGAAATCCAGTCGCCCGGACGAAGCATATCGTAGGCACTCAGTTGCACGCCAGCCACCAGTCCCATGATCGTGTCTTTAAACACCAACATCAAGATAGCCGCCGAAGCACCTAAGCCGGTGAGCAGTCGGCTTGGATCTTTATCCAGCAACAAACTAAAGATAATGATAGCTCCGATTCCAATCACAACCATTTTCATCATCTGATAAACCCCTTTCAGCGGACGGTCTTTCAGTTTGTCGCTCCGGTTCGACAATTCGTAAAGCGAAGAAATGACAGCATTGATCAACCGCACCGTGACCACCACAATATAAATCTGCAAGAACATCAGCAGATAAGATAATAATGGCGACAGCGGCGGAAAGGCAAGGGGAAGCAACAGATATATGACAATCGGCGGAATCAGATGACAAGCATTGTTAAGCACCTTATCGTTCAGCAGATAATCATCCCATTCAATCTTGGTCTTGCGGACAATTTTCCGGATTATCGGAATAATTCCCCGGCGGCAAACATAATCGAGTATAAATGCGATTATCAAGATTGCTACCACTGTTACTATCTGCTGCATGACAGCATGAATTCCCCAATCTAACCATTTGTTTGATATTTCCATCATCGTTTTCCTTTTTCCGACAAATTTATCATAAATACTGATTCAATCGTCAACGTCGGGACTTAAAATAAAAAAAGGAAAGAGTTTCGTGTTAAAAAACAAAATCAGCAAGCCACATAATATAACTTGCTGATCTTCATAGAGAGCGGCAAACGGGACTCGAACCCGCGACCCTTAGCTTGGGAAGCTAATGCTCTACCAACTGAGCTACTGCCGCATTGCGAGTGCAAATATAACAATATCTTTCTTTTTTTCTTAACTTTGGCGCAAAATATTTCATAATTAATTCATCATGGAAAAATTAACCCTTATCAAAGTCGGCGGTAAAATCGTCGAAGAGGCTGATACTCTGAAACATCTATTACGTGATTTTGCTGCCATAGAAGGCTACAAAGTATTGGTTCACGGAGGCGGACGATCAGCTACCAAAATCGCATCACAATTGGGAATTGAAAGCAAGATGGTCAATGGAAGACGGATTACAGATGCCGATATGCTTCATGTCGTAACAATGGTCTATGGCGGTTTGGTCAATAAAAACATTGTCGCAGGATTGCAAGCGTTGGATGTAAATGCACTCGGACTGACAGGAGCGGACATGAACATCATGCGTTCGGAAAAAAGACCAGTGGCAGAGGTGGACTATGGATTCGTAGGAGACGTAAAAGAGGTGAATGCCGACCTGCTCGCAACACTGATCAAGCAGGGAATTGTCCCGGTCTTGGCTCCTCTTACTCATGATAAAAAAGGGAACATGCTCAACACCAATGCCGACACCATCGCAGGAGAGGCGGCTAAAGCGTTGGCAAAGCATTTTGACGTGACCTTGATGTTCTGCTTCGAGAAAAAAGGAGTCCTGCTGGACGAGAATGATGATGACAGCGTCATTCCCGAATTGAGCCGGGAAGAGTTCCAACACTATGTAGAAGAGGGAGTCATCCAAGGCGGCATGATTCCAAAACTCGAAAATGCTTTCCAAGCCATTGATGCCGGCGTAAAAGAGGTCATCATTACCAAAGCTTCGGAAATAGAGAAAGGCAACGGGACACACATTGCTTGAGAACTATAAACATGGAAAGAGAAATTGCACACATTCGGAACGTAGTCACCCGCCTGCCGGAACTACGTTTCAAACAACCTGTAGAATGGATTATCAAGGAAGGTGAACAATGGGCGGTAATCGGACCGAATGGAGGAGGAAAGACTCTGTTGGCAGATATCCTGCAACGCAAATTCGCCTTCAAAGAGGGAGAAGTCACCTTCGGGATGGAGGGGAAAGTAAGTGAAATCATCCAAAGCATAGCCTTCAAAGACATCTATTCCTTGGCAGACTGCCGGAACAGCTATTACCAACAACGATGGCACGCCACGGAAGCGGACGAAATGCCCACAATAGAAGAGACGCTCAAAGGATTGCCTGATTTCCATGAAATCTTCCACTATTTTGGCATTGAAAATCTGCTGCACAAGAAAATCATCTTCCTCTCCAGCGGCGAATTGAGGAAGTTCCTCATCATCCGCACTCTGCTTTATCGTCCGAAAATCCTAATCCTGGACAATCCTTTTATTGGGCTGGATGCCCCTTCCAGAACGGTTTTGGTTGATATGCTCCAACAACTATCCCATTTACACGGAGTCCAAATTGTCCTGCTCCTCTCCAATCCTGCAGACATCCCGGAGATGATTACCCATATTCTCCCGGTAGCAGGCAAAGAGTGCCTCCCTCCGGTGAGCCGGGAAACATTCCTCCGTGACACCGCACTCATCCAACAGCTTTTCCCTGAACAAAAGCGAAACGGCATAGAGTTGCCTGTCTCACCGGACAAACAACCGTCCACCCACCATGTGACTTTTCGAATGGAACACGTTTGTATCCGGTACGGGGAAAGGACTATCCTAAAAGATTTGGACTGGGAAGTCCTGAACGGGGAAAAATGGGCGTTGTTCGGTCCTAACGGTTCTGGCAAATCCACCCTGCTGAGCCTTGTCTATGCAGACAACCCGCAGTCGTATGCCAACACTCTTTACCTGTTCGACAAGAAGAGGGGTTCGGGCGAAAGTATTTGGGACATCAAGAAGCGAATCGGCTATGTCTCTCCGGAGATGCACCTTTACTACATGGAAAATGTCCCGACATTAAGCATAGTCGGTTCCGGCTATTTCGATTCCATCGGGCTTTTCCGCAAATGCAACGATAAACAGGAGGAAGGAGCATTGCAATGGATGAAGCTTTTCGGCATCGACCATTTGAAAGAGCGTTCATTCCTGACCTTGTCATCGGGCGAGCAGCGTTTGGCTTTGCTCGCGAGGGCATTCGTCAAAGACCCGGACTTAATCATATTGGACGAACCTTTACATGGATTGGACATCAGCAACAAGACAAGAGCTGCCGCCATCATCGAACAATTCTGTTCCCGTCCGGGAAAGACTTTGATTTATGTCACTCACTATCCACATGAACTTCCGTCCTGTGTGGACAAACAGTACACTCTTCCATTCTCCAACTGATATGTCTGTCCGCTTTCCGGGCAGACAGCTCGGTTGGAGGTGCCGAAGTCCAATTTGCAACCCCGTTCGCTTACCCATCCTACTTGGCGGGAAGGATTGCCGACAACCAAAGCATAAGGCAAAACATCTTTGGTGACAACCGCTCCCGCTCCTATCAATGCGAACTCCCCTATCGTATGCCCGCAGACAACCGTCGCATTCGCTCCTATCGTAGCCCCGCGCTTCACCAAGGTCTGTTTAAATTCATGTTTCCGGGAGATAAAACTCCTTGGATTGGTTACATTCGTAAAGACACAACTGGGTCCCAAAAAGACATCATCTTCACAAACGACACCGGTATAGACGGAAACATTGTTCTGTATCTTTACCCGGTCACCTAAGCAGACGCCGGGCGAAACAACCACATTCTGACCGATATTGCACTCCTTTCCGATGGTACAACCGGACATGATATGGGAGAAATGCCATATACGAGTGCCTGCTCCTATCTGACAACCTGCATCGACCACGGCTGTCGCATGTATTTCCACCTCATTCATTTTATTTATATATTAAAAAGATAGTCGGTTTCTTTGACAAATCGGGCAACTTCCCTGCCCACTCTTTTACCGGACGGGTCTGGATGAACTCATCCTCACAAGTGATGTCCGAAGCAATGCACAATTTGGTGGATGGGCGGCAGGTCCTTATCAACTCCTCCACCAACTTCGCATTGCGGTAAGGAGTCTCTATAAAGAGCTGCGTCTGGTTCTCCGAATAGATGCGCCCCTCCAATTTCTTGATGGTGTTGGTTCGCTCCGCTGCATCAATAGGCAAATAGCCATGAAAGGCGAAACTCTGCCCGTTAAAACCGGAAGCCATCACGGACAGGATGATGGAAGAGGGACCCACCAACGGAACTACCGGATATCTCTTCCTTTGTGCGATTGCCACGACATCGGCTCCCGGATCCGCAACAGCAGGACAGCCGGCTTCCGAGATAACGCCGACCGACTCCCCTTTTGCCAAAGGAGCCAAATAACCGGCAACCATCTCCGGAGAAGTATGTTTGTTCAATTCATAAAAGGTCAAATCGTCTATCACAATCGCCGGTTCCACTTTTTTCAAGAAGCGACGGGCAGTCCGCACATTTTCAACAATGAAATGTTTGATTCCCAATATAATTTCACGGTTATAATCCGGCAAGACCCTGCGATGTTCCGTATCGCCTAAAGTAACCGGTATAAGAAATAGAGATGCTTGCATAATCATAAATTTCTGCAAAATTACTACTTTTGTTCATAAGAAAACAACGAGTAAAATAAAAATATGACAATAGCTTATTCTACACTGGTTTCTGACAGTTTGCATATCCCAGAGAAACAGGTCAGGCAGACAATTGATTTATTGGAATCGGGCGCTACCATCCCTTTTATCAGCCGATATAGAAAAGAGGCGACGGGAGGACTGGACGAAGTGCAAATCGCAGACATCAAGAATTGCTTGGAGAAATTTCAATCCTTGGCATCCCGGAAAGAGTTTGTCTGCAATGCCATTGACAAAGCTGGCAAACTGACAGAGGAGCTGAAACAAAGATTGGATAATTCATGGGACAGTGATGAGATTGAAGATATCTATTTGCCTTACAAGGCGAAAAGAGCGACTCGCGCGGAGATGGCCCGAAAGAATGGATTGGAGCCTTTGGCGAAGATCTTATTGGCTCAAAACCGTTCTTCCCTCAAAGGCATCGCAGATTCTTTCGTCAAAAACGAAGTGAAGACGGAGAAAGCGGCATTGCAAGGGGCACGGGATATCATTGCCGAATGGACCAATGAGAACGAAAGGGTGCGCAACACGGTACGCAGGGCTTATAAACAGGCGATTATCTCCTCTACTGTCGTTTCCGGGAAGGAGGAAGAGGGCAATAAATACGCCAATTACTTCCAGTTCCAGGAGAAGTTGTCCCGCTGCCAATCGCATCGCATATTAGCCATGTTGCGAGGCAAAGAGGAGGGCATCTTGCGCATTAGCATTCTTCCGGCAAATGAAGAGTCTTGCTTGGACGCACTTTACAGGATTTATCACAAACAGGACAATGATTGTTGGCAGGAAGTGCAAACCGCCATTGACGATGCCTATAAACGTTTGCTGAGGCCTTCGATAGAATCGGAGTCTTTGCGCGACAGCAAACTAAAAGCGGACGAGGAGGCCATCAAGGTTTTTGCAGCCAACTTACGCCAACTATTATTGGCTCCTCCTTTGGGGCAATGCCGTGTATTAGGTATCGACCCGGGATTCCGGACAGGTTGTAAAGTTGTCTGCTTGGACGACCAAGGGAATCTATTGCATAATGAAACGATATATCCGCATCCGCCCAAGAACGAAAAGAGACAGGCGGCTTTGAAAATACAACATTTGGTTGAGGCTTACAGCATCGATGCCATCTCCATAGGAAACGGGACTGCCAGCAGGGAAACGGAACTGTTCATCACCAATATCCGTTATTCCCGCCCCGTGAAGGTGTTTGTGGTGAGCGAGGACGGAGCCTCTATCTATTCCGCTTCTGCTTTAGCACGGGCAGAGTTCCCACAATATGATGTGACAGTACGTGGAGCTGTAAGCATTGGACGCAGATTGATGGATCCTTTGGCGGAACTGGTAAAAATAGACCCGAAGAGTATCGGAGTCGGCCAATACCAACATGCCGTGGACCAAACTTTACTGAAAAAGAGTCTTGACCAAACGGTGGAGAGTTGCGTAAACAATGTGGGAGTCAATGTCAATACAGCCAGCAAAGAGTTATTGGCGTATGTGTCGGGAGTCGGGCCATCTTTAGCCACCAACATCGTCCATTACCGGGCAGAGAACGGGCCGTTCAAAAGCAGGTCTGAATTGAAGCGTGTCCCCCGTTTAGGTGAAAAGGCTTTTGAACAATGTGCCGGTTTCTTACGCATCCAGGGAGGTGAAAACCCGTTGGACAATTCTGCCGTCCATCCTGAACGATATGCGATAGTAAGGCAAATGGCCAAAGATCTGAATTGCTCCATCGAGGATTTGATAAGGAACAAAGGGTTGAAGCTGCAACTCGATTTGAAGAAATACATGAGCCAGTCGGTCGGAATGCCCACCTTGCAGGATATCATGAAAGAGTTGGACAAACCCGGTCGGGACCCACGGAATAAAATTGAAGAATTCAGTTTCAACCAAGACATCCATACATTGGAAGATGTACAGGAGGGAATGGTGCTCCCCGGCATAGTTACCAACATCACCAACTTCGGGTGTTTTGTGGATATCGGCATCAAGGAGAACGGATTGGTGCATATATCTGAAATGAGTGACCACTTCATTAATAATCCGGCTGAAGTGGTTTCTATCCACCAACACATCCAAGTGCGCATATTACAAGTAGATAAAAAGAATAAAAGGATACAACTATCAATGAAAGGGATTGAAAAATGAAAGAGAAAATCAATAAGACAAATGTCGCCCGTTTGCTGGACAAAGCCAAAGTCGCCTACGAGCTGGTTTCCTATGAAGTGGACGAGAACGATTTGAGTGCGACCCATGTGGCAGAGCAATTAGGTGAAAACATCGAACAGGTATTCAAGACATTGGTGTTAAGAGGCGACAAAAGCGGCTATTTCGTTTGCGTAGTCCCTGGAGACACGGAGGTGAATCTGAAAAAAGCGGCGAAAGTTTCCGGGAACAAAAGTTGCGAAATGATTCATGTAAAGGAGTTATTGCCATTGACTGGATACATCCGTGGAGGTTGCTCGCCCATCGGCATGAAAAAACATTTCCCCACTTATATCCATCAGAGCGCGGAACAGTTTGACCATATTTATGTCAGTGCGGGACAACGTGGATTACAAGTCCGCATCGCTCCGGCAGACTTGATTCGTGAAGCAAGGGCGGAAGTTGCCGACCTGCTTTCTCTTTAAAACAAAAGTTAGCGTTTAAACGGTATTATAACAGCATTAAAACAGTGTTTAAACAGCATTAAAACAGCGGTGTGTCAGGATCAGGAATCACAGTTTTGCTAATTCCGACACACCGCATTGGAAAATATCATTTATACTCCTTGCGATAAGAGACCTCCTTTTCTGTCGGGAAATCAGCCGGGACTTTCTGTGTTACTTTTCCGGTTGCAGCCCATTCAGCCCCTCTCAGGAGAAGCACTTGGAATCCTGTGCATTGCATGGCAGGATTATCATCCAATGTATCACCCGCATGTCCTAACATGATATGGAAAA
>OHNM01000225.1_pt1 | contig 13884 bp, 10 predicted proteins | sample 1569661 | NCBI WGS metagenome assembly OHNM01 (sample SAMEA3879508, study PRJEB24766) | human gut metagenome | biome: human-associated habitat; feature: feces | place: USA | collected 1985/1987 | reverse complement strand
ATTGATTGTTATGGGTAATTTTTTAGTAAAGATTCTCTTATCGTGTATAGGAATAGGCTATGCCATATCCGTGAACGCTCAAGACAACATAACCGGAAGAATCTTGGATGAACAAGAACAAGGGCTTGATGACGTTGTCGTCATGTTAGCATCTTTGCCGGAGAACGTCCTGATTGAAACCGCAGTCACCGATAGTAACGGGCATTTCTATTTCCCAGTCCACAAAGGGGAGTTTCTCCTATGCGTAAGGACATTAGGCTATAAGGAGATTAAGAAGGACATCACCATTGCAGGTCCTCAGACCCTTCCAGACATTCAGATGGTCACAGCACGGAAATCCCGTCCTATGGCAACTTCTTCAAACGGCAAGATTCAGATTCATATTGCCCAATCCTATCTGACCGATATAGGAAATGCTTTGGATGTCCTGAAGCATACCCCTGGTGTTTCCGTAAACAACAAAGGCGGCATTTCCTTAGCTTCACTCGGCGGGACAGCCATATACGTCAACGGAAGAAAGCTCATGCTGCAAGGAGACGAGCTCTCAACTTACCTCCGTTCTCTCTCTTCAGAGAAAATATCACAAATAGAAATATCTCATAATCCTAATGCCAGTTTCGGATCCGATGGTGCCGGCGGTATTATAAACATTATGCTGAAAGCATCTGAAAAATCCGGTTTCTTCGTAACGACATCGCATAGCATGGGTTATTGGGAAAACCTGAAACAGAATTCAGATATCGCTTTATCTTACAATACGAACAAATGGCAACTTGGCATGAACTACAATCATAGCTTAGGGCACTATTCGATGGATTATGGTTACGAAAAAATCCAGAACGGGGACAAGAACATATCGGAGACAACAGATACCGACAAGCGCAACACTTACTCGGCAGGCATCGACTTTTCCTGGCAGCCTAATCAAAAGAACAAACTCTTTATGAGCAGCACCGTGAACTTACTTGCTGGCCCCGGAGAAACACAGACAACAACCTATATCTATCAAGGGACAAACCTGCTGGACAATATCCTTAAGGCACGCAATAATTATATCGAGCAGAAAAACCTCCAATACAACAACAGCGTGAACTATCTGTACAAACCAACATCCAAGGCACAATTCTCATTCTCGGCGGACTGGACGCACTTTGATGGCAAAGCCCGCTGCGAACAGCCTAATGAATACTTCTCGCCAGCCAATACACTTATCCGCTCCGACTTCTTCTATTCAGAACCTGACAAGGATATTGATATCTATGCGCTCTTGGCAGACTATAAATACAACCCTGACGAACAGAACGAACTCCTTGCAGGCATCAAGACAACTCTCATCAAGAGTCATAACGCATTCCTCTTCAAAAAGAACGGTGATGTAGACCCGCAACGTTCAAACAGCTTCTTCTACAAGGAGAAAAATCTTGAAGCTTATGCACAATATACCCATACTTGGAATAAAACAGAACTGAGTGCAGGAGTACGCATGGAATATATGCACACATACAACAGGCTACATTCGCAGACCAACCAAGATGCAGAGGCGAACAGTCAAGATCATCTTCGGTTATTTCCGAACCTGAGTGCAACATACACCATCAACGAAAAGAACAAGATAGCATTAATCTACAGCAGACGGCAGGACAAACCTCGGTACGAGGACCTGAACCCATTTGAATATCTGCTTGATGAATTAACTTATTGGAAAGGCAATCCCTTCCTCAAACCCCAGATAAGCAATAAGGTCATGCTGTCCTATACATGGAGCAATCTGTCTTTGAACCTCTATTACAACAAACTCGATGACTATTTCACATCACTCACTGATGTGTATGGGGACAACAAGACCATCATGACAACGAAAAATATTGGAACGCAGCAACAAGTCGGACTGGATGCCGTTTTCTCAAAACGCCTTACTTCATGGTGGGACTTCAGTACAAATGCGGGACTCTACTACTTCATGAATAAACTGGACTACGAAACATACAAACATGAATACAAGCGTCCATCCTGTTTCTTGTCTGCGACCAACAGTATTCTACTGCCATTAGGCATCAACTTTGAAATATCCGGACGATACTACTCAAAGCGGCAGGGCGGAAGCTATGAGGTCAGCAAAGCAACGGGAGGCATGGACTTAGGCATAAACAAGAACTGGCATGAGGGAAGTATGCGCCTCTCCCTACTAATGACAGATGTCTTCCATACCGAACGTTGGGACAGTTATGGGATAAAAGACGCCTTGGACCTGTCATCCTGGGGTTATGGAGAAAGCCGTAAAGTCCTGTTACGGTTCAGCTATAGTTTCGGAAAGCAAAAATTCGAGAAAGCAGATAAGAATATCGAAGAATTAAACCGATTATAAATTCCGTCACGGCAACATTAAAAAGTCGGTGTATCAGAAAAGCAAACCGATATTTTATATTGTCACTTCATCAGCATAATATGTGCAATCTTTCATTTTGATAAAGACAAAACGTAAAATGGCAATTATGCCGTTAATGGAGGCTATATTTATATATATATGCGAGTGCAATGAAAAATCGGCAGAACGGCCTGTGTGTAAAAATCGCCATTACACAATACGTTTTTTACATTAAATTCGCCAATTTAAAAAACAATGATTATCTTTGCATCAGAATTGCAAAGTATGGAAACAATAAATAGAATACTTCAAGAAAAGATTACAACACGAATCGCTCCTAATAAAGCGGTATTGATTTTTGGTGCCCGTCGTGTCGGTAAAACAGTAATGATGCGTCAAATTGTAGATAGTTATTCCGGTCGAACAATGATGCTTAATGGCGAAGACTACGACACGTTAGCATTACTAGAGAATAGATCGGTTGCTAATTACCGACATTTGTTGGATGGTATTGATTTGCTGGCTATTGATGAGGCTCAGAATATTCCGCAGATTGGCAGTATCTTGAAGTTGATTGTTGATGAAATACCGGGTATAAGCGTATTAGCCAGTGGTTCGTCTTCTTTCGATTTGCTGAACAAAACGGGAGAGCCGTTAGTTGGTCGTAGTACACAATTTCTGCTGACGCCATTCTCGCAACGGGAAATTGCACAAATGGAAACAGCACTCGAAACCCGCCAAAATCTCGAATCTCGTTTGATTTACGGTTCTTATCCCGAAGTGGTAATGATGGAAAACTATGAGCGTAAAACAGACTATCTGCGCGATATTGTCGGCGCCTATCTGCTTAAAGACATATTGGCGATTGATGGCTTAAAAAATTCGAACAAGATGCGTGATTTGTTGCGCCTCATCGCCTTTCAGTTAGGCAGCGAGGTGTCTTATGAGGAGTTGGGAAAACAACTCGGCATGAGCAAAACAACTGTTGAAAAGTATCTTGATTTATTGGAAAAAGTCTTTGTTGTATATCGATTAGGTGCTTACTCGCGCAATCTCCGCAAAGAAGTCACGAAAGCCGGGAAATGGTATTTCTATGACAATGGGATTCGCAATGCGATTATCGGAGCATTTTCACCATTAGCTATTCGACAGGATGTTGGCGCACTGTGGGAGAACTACATTATCGGAGAGCGACGCAAAGCTAATTTTAACGAAGGGCTTCATAAAGAGTTCTATTTCTGGCGTACTTACGATAAGCAAGAGATTGATCTTATCGAAGAGAATCCTAATAATCTGACCGCATTGGAGTTTAAATGGGGGGATAAGATGCCTACTGCTCCAAAAGCATTTCAAGAAGCATATCCACACGCTGAGTTTCATGTGGTGAATAGGGAAAATTATTTGGAATTTGTATAATGTCAAAATTCATAAGAGCATATATTCAAGCCTGTTGCATATTAGTAAGGTCTTCCATACCGTCGGAATACGACCTCGGCATTGGAGATTTTACTAAATTCCGTCACGGCAAAAAAAGGGCTGCATCCAAACTTTCATTTAGGCGCAGCCCCATCCTATCCAATAAATACAAATGTATTCCTGATTATTTCTTGTTACGGTTACCGTAGCGGCTCATGAACTTATCAACACGTCCGGCAGTATCGACCAACTTAGACTTGCCAGTATAGAACGGGTGAGAAGTGTTAGAGATTTCAACCTTAACCAACGGATAAGTCACGCCATCGATTTCGATAGTCTCTTTCGTATTAATAGTTGAACGAGTGATAAACATATCATCGTTAGACATGTCCTTGAATACAACAGGACGATAATTTTCAGGATGAATACCTTTTTTCATTTCTTTATTGCACTTTTAATTTAAACTTCAAATTATCCATAAAAAGCGAATAAAAAAAGTTTTCCGGCTCTTTTTTTACCCCAATGTGTTTTTTGCTTTATTTCACAGAAGCAAAGGGATTATTTTTAAGATTTTCCAGATAAAAGTAGTATCTTTGCGCCCGATTTAAATCGTTTAATATAATACAATCATGGTAAGTTACAAAGAATTGGGCTTGGTGAACACTAAAGAGATGTTCGCAAAAGCTATCAAAGGTGGTTATGCTATCCCTGCATTCAACTTCAACAACATGGAACAGTTGCAAGCAATCGTCAAAGCTTCTGTTGAAACTAAATCCCCGGTAATCTTACAGGTGTCCAAAGGTGCACGTAACTATGCAAACCAGACATTGCTTCGTTACATGGCAGAAGGCGCTGTTCAATTCGCAAAAGAATTGGGTTGTGAAAATCCTCAGATTGTTCTCCACTTGGACCACGGGGATTCATTTGAATTGTGCAAGTCTTGCGTAGACTTAGGTTTCTCTTCAGTAATGATTGACGGTTCCCATCTCCCATACGAAGAAAATGTCGCTTTGACCAAGAAAGTTGTTGAATACGCTCATCAGTATGATGTAACTGTAGAAGGTGAATTAGGCGTATTGGCTGGTGTTGAAGACGAAGTTTGCGCTGAACACCACACTTACACAGACCCTGAAGAAGTTATCGACTTCGCTACCCGCACAGGCTGCGACTCACTCGCCATCTCCATCGGTACCTCTCACGGTGCCTACAAGTTCAAGCCGGAGCAGTGCACAAGAGACCCTAAGACAGGCCGTCTCGTTCCACCTCCACTCGCTTTCGACGTTCTCCACGAGATCGAGAAGAAGCTCCCTGGATTCCCTATCGTACTCCACGGATCATCTTCAGTTCCTCAGGAATATGTCGATATCATCAACCAGTACGGTGGCAAGCTTCCTGACGCTGTAGGTATCCCTGAGGAGCAGCTTCGTGAGGCCGCCAAGAGCGCTGTCTGCAAGATCAACATCGACTCTGACTCCCGTCTCGCCATGACCGCCGCTGTCCGCAAGGTCTTCGCCGAGAAGCCAAGTGAGTTCGACCCAAGAAAGTACCTCGGACCAGCCCGCGACGAGATGAAGAAGCTCTACGAGCACAAGATCGTTGACGTTCTTGGTTCAAACGGCAAGGCTGAGTAATTTGTTTGTGGAGCGTAAGCTCTTGACAATCAGTTAGAAATATGATTCCCTCTGGTCGATGTCGACTGGAGGGAATTTGTTATATATTCATTTATAGTTATTTACTTATCACGGTGGAGCTGTGGTGGGTCACTTCGACAGGCTCAGTGACCGGAGCGACCGAAATTCGGTTCTCGAAACCGTCGGGACGCCCATAATCGGCTCAGTGGGCAAAAAAAGGTGAGACAAAAAGGTTTGGGATTATCATTTTTATGCTTAATTTTACCGGAAATTTGAACCACATAATTGAGTATGCGTATCAAAAAGACGCCGATTGCGGTGATTTTGTTGCTTTTTGTAAGTCGGACTGCGGGAGCGCAGGACGGTAACTTGGTGAATATCGGGCTTCAGGCCAGGGTGGATTACCAGCGGGAGTACCTGGGCGGGGATGCCGTCAAGGGCAACTGCGGCTTCAAGGGCAAGAATGTCAGCATCCTGATAAACGGAGAGTTCAACGAACATTTCTCCTACAACTACCGGCAGCGGCTCTACCGCGGCCACGGCAGTGAAAGTTTCTTCAACGCCACTGACTTCCTCTACCTCACTTATAGGCCGGACGAGCGTTGGAGCTTCTCCGGCGGCAAGCAGATTGTCGAGATCGGAGGGTATGAATATGACATCGCTCCTATCGACATCTACTTCTTTTCCGAATATTGCAGCAACATCTCCTGCTACCAGATGGGAGTCAACGCGGGATATTCATTTGGCGGAGGAACTGACCTGCTGCGGTTCCAGCTCTGCCAGAGTCCATTCCGGCGGGAGAACAGTGACATGTATGCCTACAACCTGATGTGGAACGGCTCCCATGGCTGTTTTGATTCCATCTGGTCACTGAATATGATTGAATATCTTCCCGGAAAGTTCATCAACTATCTCGCCCTCGGCAACCATTTCTCTTTAGGGAAGTTAACTGTGTTCGCAGACTTTATGAACCGGTCGCTCGTGGACAAGATGTCGTTCCTGAGGGACTTCACGCTCATCGGTAAGGTGGCATATTCATTCAATGACAAGTTGAATGTCTTTGGAAAGGCGAGCTTTGACCATAACGATCTTGACAGGGAAGGGGATTGGTGTGTCATGCCGGGCACATCGATGGGAAGAGTCGGCTGCGGTGTGGAATATTTCCCGCTTGCTGACAAGAGCATCCGCCTCCACGCCACATTCTGCCACTCATTCGGGGACAACGGCAACCCTGCCGGTGTCTTGCTTGACAACCAACAGATCGCCAGCGTCGGCCTCACCTGGAGGATGAGCCTGCTCAAACGATAGTTTCTGAATATTCCGCCTCTAAAGCGTTAACAAGCCTGTTATGAATAAGACCAAGAAAAAGTCTTCGAGCCCCGCCCTGAACGGGGTGATCTGCCTTGTCATCGTCATCGGTTTCTTCACCTATCTTGGTGTCTCGATGGGCATGGCCAACATGCTCAACACCGTGATGAAAACCGCACATGATCTTTTGATCAACACCGTGTTCTACCTGATGTCCATCTGTGTGCTGATGGGAGCGCTCAGCCGCCTGTTCGCCGAGTTCGGGGTGGTATCCATTCTGGAGAAACTGCTCCGACCGCTGATGAAGCCGCTGTTCAACCTTCCGGGAGTCGCCTCGCTGGGTGCCGTGATGACATTCCTGTCGGACAACCCGGCGATCATCTCGCTGTCAAAGGACAAGAGATTCAGCAAATATTTCAAGAAGTACCAGCTGATTTCCCTGACCAATTTCGGAACGGCGTTCGGAATGGGACTCATCGTGATCGTCTTTATGATGGGGCAAGGCTTCTTCAAGGAGTCGCTGATCGGCCTTTTCGGGGCGTTCTGCGGCTGCATCGTCTCCACAAGGCTTATGCAGAGATTCACGCTGAAAGCTTTCCCTCAGTACCTTACCGAGGAGGCTTGCGAAGGCATTGAGGAAGAGGAGGCCGAAGAAAAGGAAGAGGAGAAGAAGTCGCTTTTCACAAGGATTCTGGACTGCCTTCTGGACGGCGGCCGTTCGGGAGTCGAGGTCGGAATGTCCATCATTCCTGGTGTGCTCATAATATCCACATTCGTGATGATTCTGACTTTCGGCCCTTCTGCCTCAGGTGCTTACACGGGCGCGGCCTACGAGGGCGTGGAGATCCTGCCTTGGCTGGCCGACAAGATCGATTTCGTGTTCAAGGCTCTGTTCGGATTCAATGACCCTCACCTTGTGGCGTTCCCGATCACATCTCTCGGAGCTGTTGGGGCTGCCCTCAGCCTCGTGCCTAACTTTGTGGCCAACGGTTGGGCCGACGGCAACGCGATCGCTGTCTTCACGGCCATCGGAATGTGCTGGAGCGGATTCCTCAGCACCCACACGGCCATGCTCGACTCGCTGGGCTACCGTGAATTGACCCCGAAAGCCATCCTCGCGCACACAATCGGAGGACTCGCCGCCGCTTTCGCGGCGCATTGGAGCTATGTGCTTGTGTCGCTGATTTAGGAGCTGTTTTGATTTGTTTCTGCCATTGGTGCGCTTCGGCGCTTTGACAAGCTCGGCGACCGGAGCGCTTCATTACGACTCCGTTATTTCCCCAGATTGAACGAGATGCCGAAGTTGATGTCTGCGTTCAGCCTCTCGTAAGGGTAGAGCAGCGAACCGTTTGCCTTAGCCAACTTGAAGTTGAGATGATCGGAGCCGACGAACATGCTGAATCCGCTCGTATGGAATCCGATTACGGCACCAATTGTCGAGCCGAACTTTGACACTGCGTAGTTCACGCCACAGCTGAACCATCTGGCCGGCTTGAGGTTGGCGAACAGACGCGCCTCCGTCCATGTGTAGCCTCCATTGATGTGGGTTGAGCTGAGGACACCCGCGGTCAAATCCCTGTAGAATGGCATGGAATATTCAACTCCTGCATTGATCGTGGCGGAGATCATTCCCCCGTTCGTGCCGTCTTTCTCCGTCCTCCTGAAGTCGAACATGTCCATCATGTCATCTGTCAGGTCTTCGAACTGCTTCTTGAGCGAGTTCTCCTTGTCCCCGTCAAGCGCAACCTCGTCGAACCCCTCGAAAGACCATCCTTTGCCGCTGGTCTGCGCGGAGATTGTGTTCTTCCATGACATGTAGCCCAGATCATTGACCGCGAAAGAGATTTTCAGACCGTCGATGACTTCCATCTCGGCTCCGAGATCGATGGCTGCGCCGAATCCGCTTATAAGAGAGCCATCTTCCGTGGCCTCGATGCTGTCGAAGTCAAGCAGATCCTTGTCCGACGGATCCGAGATCTCAGCCCCGCTTTCTCCCTTTGTCTTGATGTCCATGAAAGAGGAGGACTTCAATGTTCCCTGAGATTGGATCAACCATTTGTCTTCGTTCATCTGGATGCTCATCCTGTCGATATTGGCCTCGATGTTCGCTATTCCGACAAGGAATTTAACTCTGGCTCCCACATTCAGACGGTCGGAAACCTGACGGCTGTAGCCGAGGGCGAACTCCAGTCTGCTGTCAATCTTTGCGGAGATGTCTGAAATCTCGTATTGCTGGTATTTTCCTGCGTTCTTCATGAAGTCAAAAAGACCATAAGGCAGATTGACATCCGTTGTGGTCTTCATGCCGGCATCGAAGGTGAGGAAGGATTTCCGGCTTTTGATTCCGAGAGAGAAAAGGGAAATCCTGTTGTTCAGGTTGAGGCGGTTCTCGGGATCCAGTTTTCCGAGGAATTCATCCGCGCTGACGGAAGAATTCATGAAAGTGGTCAACTTGCCGTTGACAGGATAGAGGAAGGTACTGACTCCCAGGTTGCTCTGCGTCTCCAGATTGAAGGCGCTGATGACCGGAACAGAAAAATAGCTTGTTCTGGAGGCAAAAGCCGGATTGAACTCGTGCCTGTGGTTATAGCCGTCGAGGAAGTACGCCGACCTGAATGATTGCTGGGCGAACGCGCTGCCGGCAGCTAAAACAGAGGCTGCCATAAGTATGATGATCTTTTTCATTTTCTCGTTTTGATTAGAGTTCGGTGTTGATGGCACCTTTGATCTTAATCTTCATGTTCTCCAATTTGATGCTCTGCCTTTTGTTCAGGCAGACGCCTGAATGGTCATTGTCCGCTCCGGAGATTCTATTGTTCATCCTGATGCCGTCAAGTCTGCGCATGTCATCTCCTGATGAGGTTTTGAGGTTCAGCGTCATCGGGGTTTTGGACGGCTTGTCGACTGATCCTGATGAGACATTCCCCTCTATTGTGACGGTGATTTCAGGAATCACGTTGTCCTCCTTGTCAATGGCCGCGGCCGTCATCTCAATGCCAAAAGGTATCGTGTTCACGCAATCGAATGTCACGACCGCGCTGTTGATCTCATAGTCAACGTCTTCGGAATTGAAGATTTCGTTCCAACCGTCGTAGTCGCTGCAGTAGTCGATCCTCATGTCCTTTCCGAACGCAAGCGGGGCGATGATGCTGTAGCTGCAATAGAAATTGTAAGACTTGTCTGTCTGTACGGTGACGAACTCGTCGTCGGCCTTGACGTCGATGTTGGCTATCGAGATTCTCTCGGGCACGTTCTTCACGATGTCGGACAGATTTGAGACCTTGACATTCTGGTAGCCCGATGGCGCGCTCTCCCCAGTGCGGGACAGGTAAATCCTGGATGTCATTCCGGATTTCACGGTGATCTTGTCGGTGGCTCCGCCATTGTCACCGATATGGACGGTGTTCCTGGAAGCTCCCTTGTATGATTCGAGATCCGCGTTAAGGCTCATGGTCAAAGGACTGTCGTTGCCGAGAAACAGCATGATCTGCGGGTCGTACAGGTCGAGCACGGCCCCGTCTCCGTTGACAAAGTCTGGAAGTTTGCCGACATTGATGGCCTGAGGAGTGATGGCGACTTTAGGATCGACCTTGACTGTGACATCCTTGATGTCAAGAGAGTTGAGTTTGATGCCTGTGTCGATGTGTACTTCCTCTGGAATGTCGCCGAATGTGTTTCCGAGATCATCGGTGAGCAGGCTCACCTCGAACCCGGTTAGTGTGATGTTGTCATTCAGCAGCATCTTGTGCCTGTCCCGGATGAAACCTTGCCCGGCAGGAATCTTTGTGAGATCTATTCCTGTGATGTCCAAAGAGACTTCACTCATGACCCGGCCCACCTCGACCTGTCCGAACCTGAGAGTGTTGCTCTCCTTGTCAAAGTCGCAGTCAATCTGACCTTTGGAAATGCCCGCGAATATCAGATAGTCAGGAAAGTCAACGGTGAGACCGGAGAGTGTGGCTTTCCCGGTGTTGGCGAGGAAGGTGACCTTGGCGACGGCGTTCCCGTGGATGTCTTTGACATCAGTGACCTCTTCAGGAATATCCTCGTCTATCTCCAGAGGGGTTGTGGACGCGTCGAAAGTTCTTTTCACTGTGAGGCCTTTTGGGACAGGCAGACCTGTGCCTGACAGTCCTGGGACCAGCTCTTCCATTATGTCAGACCATTTTATGAGTCCGAGATGTCCTCCATTGGTCATAATGTCGCCGGAGAATCTGAAGGAAGGTACCGTGAAGCTGGCCTCAGTGCGGTTGCCCATGAAAGTCAGGACGTAGTTGTCATTGATGTCCAAAAACAGGACATCTGATTCGTCGCCGTCAAGATTCAGAAGATCCGTTACGAAGATTGTCTCCGAGTTGCCTATCGGGGCGCTGATTTCCCCGTCGATGCAAATTGTCTTGTCTATGTCCTTTGTCAGGTCGTAGTCTTCATTGACGCAGGAATTGAATGTGGCAGGGAGCGTTAGTGTCAATGCCACGAATAGTGCGGTTCTGGTTCTGAAAGACATAAATAATCTGTTTTCAACAAAAAATGATAGAATTTTCACAAAGTTATGCAAAAACGGATGATATTCAAGGCGAACTGTGTGAAAAATAACTATTTTTGCAGCCCATGGACATAATCGGTATAATTGAGGTTTTCGCTCTTGTGACGGGCGTGCCTTACATCGTTCTGGAGGTTCTCCAGAAGAACGGCATGTGGTATTTCGGGATAGCCACAGGCCTTGCGTGCGCATATTCATTCGCCATCCAGCATGTCTGGTCCAACATGTCGCTGAACATTTATTATGTGGTGATGTCAGTCTGGGGGCTTTACCAATGGCGGAAGGACAGCAGACTTCTGGAGGGTGACGGCGGCGGGCAAGATCCCGCTGTCCATCTTGGCAGGATGGACGGAAGGACTGCATTGTGGAGCGCAGTGACCTTCATTGCCGGCACGCCTCTGCTTGTCTGGCTGCTTCATGCGTTGGGCGGCTCAAGCACTTGGTTGGACGCCGCTTCAGCGATGATGTCCGTTGTGGCCACCTATTGGCTGGGAAGATCCATCCCGTACCACTGGCTCATCTGGATCGTCGCTGACATCATCCTGGTGGTAATGTGCTTCATGGAGGGGCAGTACTGGCTGACTCTGCTTTATGTCGCCTATGTGGCCGCGGCTGCCTACGGCCTGTTCCATTGGATGAGAAAAGGAAAATACATCAACTAATTGTTTCTGAATATGAATAATCATAAGAAAATCCTCCTTGCCGGCATCGCTCTTGCGTTCCTTGCCGGGCTTGCGTCCTCCGCTCAGGACAAGAATGTCGTCTATAATGAGGCTTCCGCATTTCCGCTCTATGGAAAATGTGTGGAGGAGACCTCGGCCCGCTACGAGCGTCTTCCTTCGGAACTCAAAGGCGTGGTAAGGGAGCCTGTTTGGGACCTTGGCCGCAATTCGGCCGGACTCTACATACGTTTCCGTTCCAACTCCACAAGAATATGCGCCAGATGGAAGTCCACCTCTCCGCGCCAGTACATGCCGCACATGACCGATGTTGGAGACAATGGTCTGGATCTATATGTTCTTACAAGGAAGGACGGTTGGCGCTTCGCCGGCAGCGGATTCGACTGGGGTGGACGCGACAAGGTTGTGAAGAGCAAGACAATAGTTGCCAACATGAAGCCTGAAATGAGGGAATATATGCTTTACCTCTCCATGTATAACGGTATAGATTCCCTTGAGATCGGCATCGACGAGGGTTCTGTCATCGAGGCTCCTGCGGTTGAAAGCCCGAGGTCTGACAGCCCGGTTGTCATGTACGGCACCAGCATACTTCAAGGCGGCTGCGCCTCGCGCCCGGGAATGGCGTTCACGTCGATTCTTGGACGGAAACTCGACAGGGAGGTCATCAACCTTGGATTCAGCGGCAACGCACGGCTGGACTATGAGATCGCTGAATATATCACCCGTGTCCAGAACCCGAGCCTGATCGTGCTCGACTATGTCCCGAACTCCTCCGCCGAACTGATAAACGAAAGGGGGAAGAAGTTCTTCAGAATCATCAGGGATGCTTTCCCGGATGTCCCGGTGATCCTCGTCGAGGATCCGACATTTCCTCACACCCGTTTTGATCAGAAGATGTTGGAGGAGGTTACATCCAAGAACGCCGCACAGCTTGCCCTGTACAAGAAGCTGAAAAAAGCTGGCGAAAAGAGGCTGTACTACGTCTCCACCGACGGCCTGATCGGCGATGACGGCGAGGCCACTGTTGATGGCGTCCATTTCACCGACCTCGGAATGATGCGCTACGTGGAGAGGGTGCTGCCTGTCATGAGGAAGGCGCTGAGGTAAGTGTCCTGTGAATTAATTATAGTATTTCGCTGGAAAGAAGTATCTTTGCATGATTTTCAACCACGGCGGTGGAAGCATCGCCGGGCATAAAAAGATTCGATTATGATTATCATTGTGGAAAGCGGGGCGACGAAGACCGATTGGTGCGCGGCGGCCCTGGACAAGGAACCTATTAATGTCAAGACCGCGGGCATGAATCTGGCCACGATGCCGCAGGATGTCATCGAGGGGATAGTGGCCGAAGCGATGGCCGAGTTCAAGGCCAAGGGACTGGACTCAAAGGTGTCCGAGGTCCATTTCTACGCCGCCGGCCTGATTGTGCCGGAAGGTGAGAAGGTGCCTCCGCAGGCGAAGGGGCTGGATCACGTGCTCAGGTCGTTGTTCCCGGAGGCTGAGATGGAATATGCCTCGGATCTTCTGGACGCGGCGCGTGCCGTGTGCGGCCACAAGCCCGGAGTCGCGGCCATCATGGGCACAGGCTCCAACAGCTGTCTTTTCGACGGGACGAATGTGGTGAAGAACGTCCGCTCTGCCGGATTCATCCTCGGAGACGAGGGCGGCGGCGCGAGGCTCGGCAGGCTTTTCATGGCCGATTTCCTCAAGGGACTTGTGCCGGAGCCGGTCGCGGGTGAGTTCGCCAGGGATTTCAAGGTTGACTACATGACCGTCGTGCAGAACGTCTACCGTGGCGAGGCCCCTTCAAAGTACCTCGGCTCATTCGCTCCGTGGATTCTTCAGAGGTACGGCACCTGTGAATATGTCCGCGGCCTTGTGGAGCAGAATTTCAGGGACTTCATCGAGAGGGCTTTGATGCAGTACGACATCGACAGGTAC
>OHNM01000223.1_pt1 | contig 13905 bp, 9 predicted proteins | sample 1569661 | NCBI WGS metagenome assembly OHNM01 (sample SAMEA3879508, study PRJEB24766) | human gut metagenome | biome: human-associated habitat; feature: feces | place: USA | collected 1985/1987 | reverse complement strand
TGAAGCGAGGTGTCCGTGGATCGGATGCGAGGCATACCACCACGGCACAGTATTATCGTAACATCAAGCGAGAGACGGAGAGACTTCAAAACTGCATGAAACTGTTGCAATCCGATGTGGAGGAAGCGGAGCGACTGCTCAAACAGACCAAGAGTGAAATCAACACGGAGAAGCTACAGGCTGCCAAGACGGAAGCAAAGGCTGCCTTTGTGTCGAAGATTGGTTCTCTTTTGGGCAGTGGAAAATTGAAGGAGGTGGAGCAACACAACCGAAAGTTGTGCGAGCTTGTGACTGACCGAGAGCAATACATTGACGAACTCCATGAGAAGGTGCAGCAAATGGAGGACAGTCACAGCAAACAGCTTGACGAGATGCAACAGATACACCAAGCAGAGGTCGTAGATTTGAAGAGCAAGCACGCAACAGAAGTTTCTTTGCTCAATGACATCGTCCGCAAAGCCAAGCATTGGTTCCCGATGTTGGAGGCACGCTTGCAAATGGAAGACCTGTGCAGGAGGGTTGGCTTTACCGTTGAACAAATTGGGGCGCTTCTTACAGGAAAGGCACTCAACTTTAGCGGTTCACTCTATTCCGAGGAGCACAGAAGAAAGTTCAATGTAGTGAATGCAGAAATTAAGGTATTCTCTGATTCTACCAAGCCGAACCAACTATTTTTGTATATAAATAGACAAACTATGGTTGAATGGTTTAAGGAACAGTGGAATAATATAAGGTTAAAAACACAGCGTCGTTTCAAACTTTAATATACTTTTTGCAAGAACAAAGAAGGCAGCTTACTTTTTTGGGTAAACCGCCTCTTTGTTGTTGCTTTTACAATTGATATGTTAGAGATAGCATAACATTTCCAGAATGTTGTTTGTATCTAACATAGGATGTGTAAGTTGGTGTAACATTTTGTTTTAACCAATTGATTCCGTTAAGGTGAAAGATATTCGTGCCAGAAAGTTTGCATGTGAATTTCTTGATTTTATAGGAAATGGAAAAATCAATATCTCGCAATATCTTACTTCCGCTTGTATTCTCTATCTTGTTCCACTTGCCGGTAACAAAACTGGCGAACTTGTTCTTCGCAAATATGAGCTTTGCAGTTCCACCAAATTCCTTGTCACTAGAATCAATGTTTAAGTCGGTGACTTTGTTTGTCAACTTGTTGTACAAGCCATCAACCTCAACATTGAAAGGAATCTTAAAGCGTGAGACGAAACCTAAGTCTGTCTTTAAGTTCCCTATCAACATTTTACACGGAATGAAATTGTATGCAATTTCGTTTCGATTCCATAAAAATGTTGTGGTCAGTTTGGCATCAATAGGCAAGTTGCCCAATCCTTTGTTGGCATATAAAGTTGCATTTACGGTTTCCTTTTTTCCTCCATCCATATAATTTTGGCTGTGTAATAAACCGTCATTCTGATAGTTCAGCATTTCGGTGTTATCAGCCTTCTCATAAGTCAAATACATAAATATAATTGTTCTGCTATACAAACTATACAACTTATAAGCAATATTCATGTTCAGGGCGTTGTTGCCCAACCTTGAATATGAGGAAGCATCTGTGACCTCATCGTAGCTATTGATGACAGAAAGTCTCGAAAGTGCTTCAATATCGGTTGGCACATATTTGTAACTCAGTCCAAATGCAACTGAGTGTTGCTGACTGAAACGTAATTCTGTTGCAAAGGATGGCTCCCACTTGATTACAGACTTTGTCGCTAGTCCATTAATGTTTGTATTATTCCCATAATCAGAAAATCTAACGCCTGCATCAAACCTAAAGAGACCTTTGTTCTTCATGAGCCCCCCATAAATCCCGAAATTGTGACTGTTCAAATGTTCGCTATCTACATTTTGGTCTATCCATGAATCGTAGTTCTGAGTGGACAACTCCCATTTCAAGTTGATTTTATGGGAAATAGGAAATACATATCCTACAGCACCTGCCACATTCAGCTTCTTCAAACCTCTATCTATATAGTAAGAACCATCAGCCTGTGTATATTCGATAGGCAATTCGTAAGAGGAAAGAATGTCCAAGTTTCTGTCTGACTTAGAAAAAGCGAAATCTACACTTCCATAAAGCAAGCCTTTGCCTATCAACGAATTTAAGCTGACCTGCTGTAAAGCATTAAATCCTTTGTTTTTGTCATTGTCTGTATTTCTATCGGAATTATTGTTGTAATAATCCATGATAGACATACTGTTTCTCATATCGCTATATGCCAACTTCGTTTGGAAACGCAAGCTTGTGTATTGATTGACATCCCATTTTTGGCTGAGGTTAAATGAACTGAAGCTGCCTCTTTTCTTGCCATTCTCTTCTGTTGACTTACGTATGTTTTCCTGCGCCATCTTTATATGTTGTTCCGTTGACAATGCAGACTTTGCATCCATTTCATTGTGGATTACACCTATTGTGGCCTTGTAGTGTGAAGACGGTTTCAATGTTAAATTGACATTGCCAATACCTGAAGTCCTTTTGTATTCGTCATTACTTGGCATCAAGACATTTCTTTCTGCACTGGAAAGGCTCAATTGCGCAAATCCATTGGTTGTTTTGACTCCTGTAAGACCGCCATTGGCATTGAGATAGTCCATTATAGAGAATACAGCCTCATTGGTGTTGTTCGCATTTGCTATAATGGATGCAGATACTTTATTGCCCATCTTTAAAGCTGAGTTCTTGCTGTCAAACTTGTTCTTCATACCGCCTCCTTCTGTAAAGTTGCCTGCCCATTTGTTATGGAAGTCCTTATTTATAAGGTTTAATGCTGTCGTCTCTTTTGAATTAAAAGAGTTGCCGACATTTCCATCATTATAGTTACTAAGCAACTCCACACCAGAAGCAAAGTCGGCGGACAAAGTTTTTAGTGCATGTCCTCCTGTAGAAAGCACATCTTCGCCATTGACCAAGAACTTATCTATTTTTTTTCCTTGGTAGGAAACATTTCCCGATTCATCGACTGTCATTCCAGGCAACTTTTTAATGACATCGCTCATGTTCTGTTCACTTCCGTTTTTAAACACATCTGGACTAAATTCAATTGTGTCATTCTTTATTTTCGCCCCTAAGTTTCTACCTTTTATTGTTACCTCAGACAATGTGTAGCTGTCGTCTTTCATCATTAAGTGTAATGGGGTTGCCGGCACTTCTTTATAATGTACTCTCAGTGTAGTATATCCGACACATCTTGCTGTCAACCAAAATGAGGACAAAGCCTTGTTGGATTGGATAGTGAACGAACCATCGTCTTTTGATATTGCATACGAAACGATGGAATGTGCCGCACTATCTTGTGAACATGTAACAGTACAAAAGGGTATGGCTGTATTTTGTGCATCAACAACCATACCCGATATATTCTGTGCTATAGAAAATCTACATATGCAGATTAGCATACATAACAGTAAACTTCTTAAACGTCCCATACATCCTTATGTTTTATCCTATAAAACTATGACATTGTCATTGCCGCTTTCCTTCAACTCTTCAATCTTTTTCTTCTGTAACTTTTCAAAAGCAGGTTTTTGCATTATTTTTCCTCTTGGTAACTCTATCTTGACTTGCCCTTTTATAGGCAAAATACTTTCTGCCTCATAAATTTCGCTTGATGTCGTCAAGCGGAGTATTGCCCCTGGCAGCCCTATATATCCACAAGGTCCTACGGGGGATGGTATTTCTTGACAGAACCATGCTACTACAGAACGATTTTTCTTATATACGGCCTTTGTACATTTCTTTCCTAAAACTTCTATAGTCTCATCAAAATACAAATCCCATTCATTTTTTAATGAATCAGAAAAAACGACAAATGCCTTATCTACAATGCTTTTTATACTTATTTCCTTATTATCTGTTGTATTTGTATAGTATGAGCCACTTCCTTCAAGTTTGATAACATTGTTATCTATGCCTGTGGTTGAAAATGCACATTCGTTGCCATTAGTAAATAAAGTATAAGTTTTATGCTGATTGGACAATTGATTTATAATCATTTGTCTTTTACTTAAATCACTCATACTATAGACCTCCTTCGGAATTTGCATCACCATATTATAATGTATGGATAATCCTATCTTTTGTGCAGAGACTAATAGACAAGAGACTAAGCACGAAAGCGTGAATAATATAATCCTTTTCATATTTGTACAGAATAGAAAGAAAATATTAAAGAGTAGGCACTCCAATTAAAAAGAGTGCCTACTCATGTAATATGCAGTCGTTGTTGATTAGCAATAGACTACGACATTAGAGAACAATAATGACTGTTCCATCTTTGGTAATAATAACGACAGGACCATTTGATGGAGTTGCTTGGAACGTTGTTGTTGCCTTAATGTTGTTTACTACTGGTGAAGATACTTCAGCCGCACTTGCTTGACTTGGCATGCATATAGCACCTAATGCCAAAGCCATAGAAAACAAAAACTTTTTCATGTTTTCTCCTTTTTAAATGTTATACATGTTGCGGAGGTATAAACCTCTTTGTTTTCGATTGCAAAAGTACAAAAAAAAATGATTGATAGAACTTTTTGATGGTTATTTTTAAACTGAATTAAACTTATTGACGGTAAAATTAAATCTGATCAAACATTATGCTGCTATTTTGTAAGGAAACTGTACTTTTTGTAACATGTCTTTCGGTTTGATGTTTTTTTTGGAATTAAAGATCTTAGATTCATTATTTTTTTGTATTTTTGCAGCCGAAAAGAGTTGTTAGGCAGCAAACGTATGCAGATAGCAGAATTTAGGACTGTTGCCAAATCATTACCTCTATTGAGGTGAGAAACTCATAAATAGCTCATTTTAAGCTATTCGGCAGTTTTTAGCGTAATTTTAGTTAAAAAGTTCCTAATACTTGGTTTGAAATAAAAAAAAAAGTAACTTTGCAACGACAAAAAGTTAGTGCATGTACGTTTAACCAAAGCGTATGGGCACTTTAAAACGGAAATAAGGGAGAGCGCTCATTGTGGTGTTCTCCCGTTTTTTTATTAATAAATAATGAAAAAAGCAACTACAATAGAAGAGCAAATTGCAAAACTCAGAGATCGCGGAATGTCTATTGGTGACGAGGAACGAGCTTCTGATATTCTTTTGGATATAGGTTATTACAGACTAGGATTCTATTGGTTTCCTATGGAAATTTCATATCCAAACAAAGACAAACGTAATCATAGGTTTAAAAGTGGAGCTAATTTTGATAAAAGCGTACGATTATATCAATTTGACAAAGAACTCCGAAGTATTCTCTCGCCTTATCTTCATGATTTAGAAGTAAATCTTAGAACCAAAGTTATTTATTATATTTCAAATAGATATAAAGATAATCCCATTTGGTTTACAGATGATCAAATTGTAATGCAATCATTTATATGTTCTTTTGCGAAAAAATACGAAGAAGAAATTAAAAATAATGATGTTATAAGTCGGCATCATACCAACCATCCAGAATTCAAGTATGCACCAGCTTGGAAAACACTGGAGTATATATCTTTTGGTGATTTAATAAGGCTTATAGAATGTCTTAAAAGCCCTGAAGTTCGTTTATCTCTTTATAATTTATATGGATTTAATGAAGACAAAACATTCCCTAATTATATTGAAATTATAAGACAGATTCGAAATAGCTGTGCACATGGTCACCCTCTTTTTGACTTGAAACTGTACAAATCATTACGTTCTGGTAAGTTCAAGAAAATCTTAAAGGGAGACCAAGGAGACTTATGGTCTTCCTTAAAAGGCGTTTTGCTTATAATCCAATATTTTTTATTTTATTTACCAGGAAATAAAGGTGTACAATTTAGTAAAGACATCAAGAAACTGATGAATAAGCATAGACAGGAGGATACTATGGAATATGTTGGTTATCTAAATTCTATTCCATGGTTAGATGAGAAATTATAAGTTGTTGAGCCCATTTTTAAGTGGACTCAACAATTAGACCTCTCGGGCAGAGTTGATAACAACTCTTTAATTTACTTCGCCTCGAACTCTCCGCCTGTTATCTCGCCGAGCGTATAGTCACGGAACATCATGTTGTATCCGCCCTTTATTTCTGACTCCTCATAGAAGAAGGCGATGTGCTTGTTGCGCATCTGTTCCATTGTGGAATAGGCAGAATCGGTGTTGCTCACACGGAAAGCCTTCCATCCCGACTGGAAGCATGCGGGAGAAGCATAATCGGCTGCAGACGCCAGCTCCTTATAGTAGATGCCAACATAGTTGCGCTTGCTGTCCATCGGCACGGAGAAGAGGAGGACGTTGGTCTTCTTGCCGTCCGACTTGCGCACAGCCTTCACCATCAGCACCTCACCGTTACACATAGCCGCCTTATACTGCTTGTCCAACATCACCGACTCCTGCCACTTGCCCTCAGCATTCTTGGCATTGTCATACTTGAAGATGTTGAATATTCTGCCCTCACCACGCTGATAACGGCTGCAGAGAAGAAGGTCGCCATTGGGCAGTTCCACAATCTTAGCCTCATCGCCGTAGAGCGCAGGACGTGCCTCTGCCCCACCGAGCGGCATCCAGTTGCGACCGAAGTCGTCCGAATAGAGCACCACGTTGCCCACGTTCGTACACAACGCCGAATAGATGCGATAATACTTGCCAGCCTTCACCTTGCTGCTCTGGCAGATTCTGCCCGAGGTGAAGAACAGCTTATGCACGGCACCGTTCATGAGCTTGTATATCTGGTCTGTGATTTCCTCACCCTCCCAGTTTATGCCGTCCTTGCTGTAATAGCGTCCCACGCGGTTGGGATTTTCAAGCGTAGACTGCCAATACCACACGTTTCCGGAAGCGCACATCATCATCATCTCGCCCGTCTTGCGGTCTGTCACCACAGCGGCGTCGCCATGAGCGACGTCGAAAGGCACGTTCTGACCGCCGCCCTTCACGACAGTATGCTCCTCGCTCCACGTCTTGCCATTGTCTTTACTGCGCTTTGCCACCACGTCGATGACACCGCCACCCACATCCGTGCGACACGGACGGTAGTCGCTGTAAGCAAACACGCTGCCGTCCTTGGCGTTAACAATGGCAGGGATGCGATAACAGGTGTCCGTAGAGTCGCTCTCGAACAGTACGGTCTGGGCTGAAGCATTGGAGGAGAAAAGAGTGGCAGCAAACACAGCAGCCAACAGGGACATTTTACTTTTCATACAATTTTTATCTTTTGTTTTAGTGATTATAAAGTTTGTTATTACTGTCTTTACGTTTGTAGTTATCGGATAAACAAAAGTAATCAAAAAACTTCAATTAACAGGCTTTCAGAGAGCAAAACATTCTATACCTTTGCATAATATACGAAACCTGACTAAAACATACTGATAATAATATGACACTAAAACAAATCATTCCGAACAAAACCCTATCCACCTTGTTGCTGGTATTATTATGCCTCACCACCCTACAACTCCCAGCTGCAGCCAAGCGCAAGAAAGGCGCTGCACAGCCTGTGCGTGTGGCTTGCGTAGGTAACAGCATCACTTACGGCACGGGCATCGCCGACCGCGAACACTTCTCTTATCCCGTTCAGCTGCAACAGATGCTGGGCAACGGATATGTGGTGGGCAACTTCGGAAAGCCGGGCGCCACGCTTCTCTATAAGGGCCATCGTCCCTACGTGGAGCAGCCGGAATTTAAGGAGGCGCTGCGCTTCAAGGGCGACATCGCCGTCATTCACCTCGGCATCAACGACACCGACCCGCGCAACTGGCCCAACTATCGCGACGAATTTGTGAAGGACTATCTCTCCATTATGGACTCGCTGCGTGCCGCCAATCCCAAGGTGCGCTTCATACTGGCTCGCATGACGCCCATCGCCGACCGCCATCCGCGCTTCCAGTCGGGTACGAAGCAATGGCACGAAGAAATACAGACTGCCATCGAAACCGTGGCACGCGTAAGCGGAGCCGAACTCATCGACTTCCACGAACCGCTCTATCCCTACCCCAACCTCCTCCCCGACGCCATCCATCCCAACCCCGAAGGCGCCGGCATACTTGCCAAGACCGTCTACGGCGGCATCACGGGCAATTACGGCGGACTGAGCATGTCGTCGCTCTACGCTGACTACATGGTATTGCAGCGCGACGTACCGCTCGACATTCACGGAACAGCCAATACGGGCGAGAAGATAACCGTGGAGATAGGCTGTCGGAAAGCCTCAGCCACTGCGGACAACCAAGGTAAATGGAGCGTCGTGCTCAGCCCAATGCAGGCTGCCGAAGACCTTACGCTCACCATCACAGCCGGCAAGCAGCGCAAGGTGTTCAGCCATGTAGCCGTGGGCGAGGTGTGGCTGTGCTCTGGACAGTCAAACATGGCTTTCATGCTCTGCCAGTCAGAAAGCGGCAAGGAGGACATTGCGGCGGCTCACGACCCGCAGCTCCGACTCTTCGACATGAAGGGACGATGGGAGACGTACGACGTGGCTTGGCCCGCCTCATGCCTTGACTCGCTCAATCACCTGCAGTATTTCCACGATACCACGTGGCAACCGTCCACTCCCGCATCTGCCTCACGCTTCTCTGCCGTGGGCTATTATTACGGCAGAATGCTGCGTCAGAAGCTCGGCGTACCCGTCGGACTTATATGCAACGCCGTGGGCGGAGCGCCGACGGAAGCATGGGTGGACCGCAACTCGCTGGAGACCTCGTTCCCCAACATCCTGAGCAACTGGCTTCAAAACGACTTCATACAGGACTGGGTGCGCGGACGTGCAGCCAAGAATCTCACCAACGACCAGACCAAGCTCGGTCGTCATCCCTACGAGCCTTGCTATCTCTACGAGAGCGGCATCCTGCCCCTGCAGCGCTATCCCATCAAGGGCGTGATATGGTATCAGGGCGAGTCGAACGCACACAACAAGGACGCTCACGCCAAGCTGTTCAGTCTGCTCGTCAACGGATGGCGACAGAACTGGAACAATCCCGACATGCCCTTCTACTTCGTGCAGCTCTCCAGCCTCAACCGTCCGTCATGGCCGTGGTTCCGCGACAGCCAGCTGCGTCTTATGAAGGAGATCAGCAACACGGGCATGGCTGTATCGTCAGACCATGGCGACTCGCTGGACGTTCATCCGCGATGCAAGCAACCGATTGGCGAACGCCTTGCACGCTGGGCTCTCGCCAAGACTTACGGACAGGACATCACTCCCTCCGGTCCCGTCTTCAGCTCCGTAACGCGTCAGGCAGACGCCCTCATCGTCAGCTTCCTCTACGCCGACGGTCTGCAGACCTCCGACGGCAAAGCCCCGTCATGCTTCGAGATAGCCGAGGAGGACGGACTCTTCCAGCCTGCCACCGCCACCATCGAAGGCAACACGGTTCGCCTCACCTCCCCCACCATCAAGCACCCTCGCTACGTCCGCTACGCCTGGCAACCTTTCACAAGGGCAAATCTCATAAACGCCGACCATCTGCCAGCGTCTACGTTCAGAGGAGAAGCGAGGAAGAATTAGGAATTTTGAGTTTTGAGTTTTGAATTACGAATTGTGCGCCATGGCGCATTGTGAATTGTTCAGTTTGGAATTAACAAGACGACATCTTCTAATTCACAACTGAATAATTCAAAATCGCAGGCGAAGCCGAGAATAATTCAAAACTCAAAACTCAAAATTCCTAACTCTTCGGCGGTTCCGCCGAAGACGATATTTGCATTTCTAACGCTCAATACTCCCAGTTGAGCGCACAACAAAATCTTTGGTGCGAAATTTTCGAGTTTTGAGCGATTTGCCTTATCTTACTCACACACTGCACGTTACGTCTTTCATAAGCATAACACACCACAAACGACGGTTCAAAACAAGCCCTTTCACATTGCCATAAAGCCACTTTAGCACTCCCATACAGCCACAGTTGCAAAGCAACAAAGCCTCGCTTTCCCTCTAAAAGCAGAACTATCAGCATGCAAAAGAGGCTTTATTGCTAACAGCAACTGTAAATAACGCAGCAAAACCCCACAAAAACAGCTTTTTAAATCTCTATAATCAATTTTTATTTTGTAACACATTTTTACCGTTTGTACGATATTTGCATACGTAAAAATCAGACATAAACAAACTCAGTTTTCGAGTTGCCAGTGAATGTTTGTCAGTATTAATTCGTATCTTTGCGAAATATTCACATAATACATACTTATCGGAAGTTGCTTATGATTGATATACATGAATTATCAGAAGAAGACATAAAGCTGCGTTACATTGGCATGGAGAATAAAGGTTTGACAAGCATAAATGATGCTGCCTATCAGAAGTTGATAGACAACATAACCACGCTATGGGGTGAGGCAAAGTCAAAAGCCATTACTGCAATCAATACAGAATTGCTTGATGCCAAGATGCCAACTGGCAAACAGGCAAATATATCGTAGAATATGAGTTTAAAGGTAAGGATAGAGCTGAGTATGGCAAGCAATTACTTGTGAACCTTGCCAAAGACCTAACGGCAAGAAATGGAAAAGGCTTTAGTCGTTCTAATCTTGTCTATATGCGTAAATTCTACCTTGCATTTCCAATTTGTGAGACAGTGTCTCACAAATTGACATGGAGCCACTATTTTGAACTGTTGAAGTGTGATAATGCACTTGAAATGCAGTTCTATTATAAGGAATCCATCAAGATATGCCTTAGAGGGTATAACAAATCAGTTGTTCGTGGCACGTTACCAACTTTATCTGCCAAAGCGTGAAGAACTGCAAGCACAACTTGACAAGTTGTTAGACGAAACTAAAGATTCTATATAATACATTCCACACTACACACAAAAAAAAGGTGCTTGCGACACATGATCGCAAGCACCTTTTTTTGTGTATATGTGGTAATCAACAGTTAGTTGCGGAACACCAGTCCGTTATTGTCGGCATCGATGGTGATGGGCTTCTCCCTTGAAACCTCGTCAGAGAGAATCTTCTTGGAGAGGTCGTTGAGGACGCAGCGCTGGATGGCACGCTTTACAGGACGTGCACCGAACTCGGGATCGAAACCCTCGTCGGCGAGGAAGCTGATGGCTGCCGGCGTTACGTTGAGCGTGAAGCCCTGCGGCTCAAGCATCTTCTTAACGGCGTTCATCTGGAGCGTCACTACCTGTGCAATCTCATCCTTTGTAAGCGGCAAGAACATGATGGTCTCGTCAATACGGTTGAGGAACTCAGGACGGATGGTCTTCTTGAGCATCTCCATTACCTTCTCCTTCGTGTCGCTGATTACATGGTCGCGGTTCTGAGGCGTGATGCCCGCAAACTGACCCTGGATGTACTGGCTGCCGAGGTTAGAAGTCATGATGATGATGGTGTTCTTGAAGTTCACCGTACGACCCTTGTTGTCCGTGAGCCTGCCGTCGTCGAGCACCTGCAAGAGGATGTTGAAGACGTCGGGATGTGCCTTCTCTATCTCATCGAAGAGCACTACGGAGTAAGGCTTGCGGCGCACTGCCTCTGTGAGCTGACCGCCCTCATCGTAGCCTACATATCCTGGAGGCGCACCGATAAGACGACTTACGCTGAACTTCTCCTGATATTCACTCATATCTATACGCGTCATCATCGTCTCGTCATTGAAGAGGTATTCAGCCAATGCCTTTGCCAGCTCCGTCTTGCCGACACCCGTCGTGCCGAGGAAGATGAAGGAAGCGATAGGACGCTTCGGATCCTGCAGTCCGGCACGCGAACGTCTTACAGCGTCGCTCACGGCACGTATGGCTTCGTCCTGACCGATGACACGCTTGTGGAGCTCTTCCTCAAGATGAAGAAGCTTCTCACGCTCGCTCTGCATCATACGCGTAACAGGTATGCCGGTCCAGCGGCTTACCACCTCGGCGATGTCGTCAGCGGTGACCTCCTCACGTATCATGGCATTGCCATCCTGCGTAGACTTCAGCTGGTTCTGTATGCTCTTGATGTCATCGTCGAGCTGCTTCAGCTTGCCGTAGCGGATTTCAGCCACACGCTCGTAGTTGCCTTCACGCTCAGCACGCTCCGCCTCAAACTTAAGCTGCTCAATCTGCTGCTTGTCCTGCTGAATCTTGTTGACGAGTCCCTTCTCGCTCTCCCACTTTGCGCGGAACGAGCTTTCCTGGTCGCGGAGTTCGGCAATGTCCTTGTCGAGCTGTGCAATCTTGTCCGTATCGTTCTCACGCTTGATGGCCTCACGCTCTATTTCGAGCTGCTTCAGCTTACGCGTAATCTCGTCCAACTCCTCAGGAACAGAGTCGCGCTCCATGCGGAGCTTTGCGGCTGCCTCATCCATGAGGTCGATGGCCTTATCCGGAAGGAAACGGTCAGAGATGTAACGCTCAGAGAGCTTAACGGCAGCGATGCAGGCATCGTCCTGTATACGGACCTTGTGATGGTTCTCGTAACGCTCCTTCAAGCCACGCAAGATGCTGATGGCAGAAAGCTCGTCCGGCTCGTCCACCATTACGGTCTGGAACCTACGTTCGAGGGCCTTGTCCTTCTCGAAGTATTTCTGATATTCGTTAAGCGTCGTGGCACCGATGCTACGCAGTTCGCCACGGGCAAGAGCTGGCTTGAGGATGTTGGCGGCATCCATGGCGCCCTCGCCGCCACCAGCACCGACAAGCGTATGAATCTCATCGATGAAGAGGATGATGCGACCGTCAGAATTGGTTACCTCCTTGATGACGCTCTTAAGTCGCTCCTCAAACTCGCCTTTGTATTTGGCACCCGCAACAAGCGCACCCATATCCAATGAGTAGAGCTGCTTGTCCTTCAGGTTCTCGGGCACGTCACCGCGCACGATACGCTCAGCCAGTCCTTCTACGATGGCTGTCTTACCAGTACCCGGCTCACCTATTAATATAGGATTGTTCTTGGTACGGCGTGAGAGAATCTGCAGCACGCGTCTGATTTCGTCGTCACGACCGATAACGGGGTCGAGCTTGCCTTGGCGTGCCTCCTCCACAAGGTTCTTGGCATACTTTGACAGACTCTGGAAGTTTTCGTCAGCCGACTGCGACTGCACCTTCTGACCCTGACGAAGTTCCTGGATGGCCTTGACGGTCTCGTTCTCCGTCATGCCAGCGTCCTTGAGGATGCGGCTTGCCGTGGAGCTGACCTGTAGCAAGGCGAGCAGAATGGGCTCAACACTTGTAAACTCGTCACCATTCTTCTGTGCGAAGTCCTGCGCACGCTGCAAGACGCTGTTGGCGTCGTTGCTGAGGTATGGCTGCCCGCCCTGCACACGCGGCTGACGCTGAATCTCAGAGTCGACCACCATGTCCACCTGATTGGCATTCACACCGAGCTTCTGGAAGATGTACGTGGCAACGTCCTTGGCCTTCACCATCACACCCTTGAGGAGGTGTATTGGCTCAATGCTCTGTTGTCCCTGACGCTGTGTAATGTTGACAGCCTCCTGAACAACCTCTTGGGCTTTGATTGTGAATTTGTCGAATGTCATATTATTGTTCTCCTTTCTTTATTTTTCTTGTTTTATATTGTTTTCATCGTCAATATAAACAAACTGCATACCCAAGCAATAAATATATGACAATATGTCAGAAAAGAACGCATTATGCGAATAAATAGCGACATATTGTCAGTTTTAACGTGATATACGATGAGGAGAAGTATGGATAAAATCAACATTTAAATAAAAAACACGCAAAAAACTTTGATATTTGAAAAATAATGCGTAACTTTGCAAACGCAAATAAGGAAACGACCCACACGGTCAATCATTATTTAGCGACAAACATATTGGGATATGGTGTAATGGTAACACTACAGATTCTGGTCCTGTCATTCTTGGTTCGAGTCCGAGTATCCCAACAAAGCTCCTCAAAAGAGCAACATCTTTATTTAGAACATTGGGATATGGTGTAATGGTAACACTACAGATTCTGGTCCTGTCATTCTTGGTT
>OHNM01000217.1_pt1 | contig 13999 bp, 16 predicted proteins | sample 1569661 | NCBI WGS metagenome assembly OHNM01 (sample SAMEA3879508, study PRJEB24766) | human gut metagenome | biome: human-associated habitat; feature: feces | place: USA | collected 1985/1987 | reverse complement strand
GCAGCGGCACTGCCTTGAATATTATGCCCGCCGCGCCGATGCGTGCATCGTGGAGCAGTTGGAAAGCGCTGCCGACTTGCTGCGTCAGGAAGCCGACGGTACCCGGTACGAGCTGTATCTCATCGAGCTGACGGCTTCCGGCCCGGCGGCGGGCTTACAGGCGGCGGCCCAGCTGCGCCAGCACGGGGTGCGCGCTCCGCTGGCCTTCTTCGCCCGCACCCCGGCCTACGCTTACGAGGCGTTCCGGGTGGACGCGATGCAGTATCTGCAAATTTCCTTCCGGCCTGAACAACTCACCGCCCTGCTTGACCGCGCCACCGAGCCGGAGTATGGCCCGGTCATCCCGGTCACGACGGCGGCGGGGCTGCGGGCCCTGCCCTTCGCGGACATCGAATATCTGGAGTGCACCCACCACATCGTCCACTTCCACCTTGCCAGCGGCGAGGACGTGGCCTCCCTTTCGCTGCGGGTGCCCTTTTCCGAGGTGGCAAAGCCTCTGCTGGCCGACGAACGCTTTTTGCAGCCCCACCGTTCCTATGTGGTGAACCTCGCCGCCGCGTCCCAGCTCTCCGCTGGTGAACTGTGGATGCGCAGCGGCGCCCGCGTGCCCATCCCCCGCAGCCGTGAGGCCGCCGTAAGGGCCGCGTTCCGGAAGTTTCTGGAACGGTAGAAGGAAACAGAACAGGCCCTGCCGTACAGTTTGAAATGCTGCATGGCGGGGCCTGTTTTTGGACGCATTGTCAAGGGTTTTGAAATGACCTTATAATTTCAGCTCCCCCCACTCCTGCAGGAACTGGTCGCTGACTTGGCGGAGGGCGGGCTCATCGGCGGCGCTGGCGGCGTCGGCGATGCCGATGACGTAGAAGCCCGCGTCGTGGGCGGTGCGGGCGGCGTAGAGGGAATCCTCGCAGACGGCGCAGGTACGGGGGTCAGTGCCGCCAAGGCGGTGGAGCGCCTCGAAGAAGACGTCCGGGCGGCTCTTGTGGAGCGGGCCCTGCGCCTCGATGTAGAACTCGAAATGATTGTCCAGCCCCAGCCGGGTGAGTACGGCCCTGCACTGGTCGCTCCATGTGTTTGAGCAGATGCACATCCGGGCTCCTTCGGCCTTGAGCCGGACCAGCAGCTCCCGCACGCCGGGCTTGAGCTCTACGCTCTCGTACAGCTCCGCAATGACCGACCGCATCACGCCGAAGTAATCCTCCGGCTTTAGGGGCAGCGCGTACTCCCGGATGAGGTACTGCGCGCCGTCGGCCATCCCCATGCTCAGCAGGGTGGTGCGCAGGTCGGCCTTCGGCTCGCGGCCATACCGGCGCAGCAGCGCCAGCGGGGCGTTCTCCCACACGGCGGTCATGCTGTCGGTCATGGTGCCGTCCATATCAAAGATCCATTGCTTGCAGTTCATGTTGCCATCCTCACAGTCAGATTTTACTAAATTATACCACGCTTTTTGTTCCAAAATCACAAAGTAATTTTTGATTATCTTTTCAAAAGTTCTTATATGCCGGTATAGCCTATTGTTACAGGCTTTTCCGGCATTTTTTGTTATGGAAGATACTCTCAAATCTTCTTATATCCCCGTATGTTTTGATGTTCAAAAGTAGTATGTGGAGTAGTAAATTCTCCGTTTACTACTTATGCAATTAGCCGCTTCATTTCTGTTATCGACGTTTCGGAAGTCGTATGCGCGTAATAGTTCAGCGTCATATTGATGTTGGAATGTCCCATGATGTACTGCAATGCTTTGGGGTTCATTCCCGCATTTGCTAACGTGGTGCAGAATGTGTGGCGTAAGGTGTGCGGTGTCATTACTTTTGGCAATGCTACCTTTTGCGTTTTGTTGTATTTCCTCACAAGTCCTCGGAACATACTTTCATAGTTGACCGCCACTTTTGGCAAGCCGTTCCGGTTAAGGAACAGAAATTTTGTGTAGCCCTCTAAAATAATAGGCTGTGCATATTTCCGTTTGTTCAGCACCCGCTGAAATGCTTCCAACACTTTTTCACTCATAGGAATAACCCGGTTGCCGCTTTTCGTCTTAGGTGTTTCCACATAGTAGCCCACGTCTGCAATTTTCAAAAGTTGGTGGTCTACATTGATAAGCTGTTTGTCTAAGTCAATGTCAGCTTCCGTCAGTCCGCAGAGTTCCGAAATGCGAAGCCCTGTCCCTAACAGTATGATAATCTCGTCGTAGTATTTCTGATAGACTTTATCATGCTGCACAAAGGACAGAAAAGCCGCTTCCTGCGTAGGGGATAGAGGTTCCTTTGGTTCCGTATCATCTTCAAGGACGGTGTTCAACTGGAAGTCAAATGGATTTTTACGAATACAATCGTCCTGTATGGCTGTGTAAAAGGCAGCCTTTAAGGAACGCTTGTGGTTGTTAATAGTCTTGAAGCCGTAACCTTTTTCTTTCATGCGTAACGCCCATTCCTTTGCGTCGGAGAGCTTCACATTTTCAATCCGACAGGCTCCAAGTTTATCCTCCTGCAAAATCCGCATGAGCTGTTTTCGCCCCTGCTTTGTACCATGCCGCACATTTGCCCGGTGGCGTATCTGCTTTGCGTAGAGTTGGCAGACCGTCATTTTCTTTCCGATATGGTCGATACCGTCGTCAAGGTCTTTTTGGATTTCTTTCTCTTTTTCCCTCAACGCTATATCGTCGCGCTTTCCTGCCGGGGTTTTGTCCGTAGGCACTAACTTCCAAGAATAAACAAACTGCGGTTTCCCAAAGGTATCTATATATTTGTAGGCATATCTTCCGTCTTTTCTCTGGCTCTCTCCGGTTCGGAGAATACGATTTTTATTATCCCGTCTTTTTTCCGACATCGTTATGCTCCTTTCCATAATGGAAAGAGCCTTGATATGCTTGACTACATTGTACCACATTCAAGGCTCGATTTCACTATCAGATTGCGTCCACCGTATCAATCATTTTTTCAAACTGCTTACGCTTAATCTGAATACGGTTTCCGTTCATCATTACCCAGTCCGGGACGGGATTTTCTTCTGCCAGTTTCCGCAGCTTGCTTTCTCCGATACGGAAATATTTTGCTGCTTCTTCTATGGTAAGCGTGTACTTTTCCCAAATCGGCACGTCGTTATTGTTCAATTTGTCGTCCCCCTTTCTTAACGGGTCAAAAATCAATCTGTGACATAGGCTTTAATCGGACGGCTATTAGCGTAACCTCATGGGAGTTGCACCCCTCCGGCGGTCTGCCGAAGCCCTACCCATTGCCTGCGACGCTTCTAACGCTCGGACTATGGCTGTAAGGAAGTATCATTATATATTCTGTGCGTTATCGCCCGCAGGGTGCTATCCCTACTTTACGGTGTGGTATTTCTCGCTCGCTTTTCGGTTAAGAAAAAGGTCATGGCGTACCCACCGCATGGCTCGGCACAAAAGGAACGTATCCGATTTGCCTTATGCTGCGTCGCCGTTCTCTTGCGTCGCTTTCTTTGTCAAGGTTCAAAATGGCTGTGCTGCCGCGTCAGCAGCGGAACGGAAAAGGGGGAGTAAAGACGTTCCACCGCCGATTGCGGTTATTTCTCTGTTCTAAAATTGAGGACAGCCATCATCAGTTTGGCTTGCAGCCGTTCCCGAATGTCGTTGTCTATACCAAAATAAACATTTCCACGCTCGTCATATAACTTTCGCATGGATAAACGGGCTATATAACCGCTGAAATGCTGCAAGACCATTTTCATAGCGTCCGGGTCGCCCTTTGTCGCTGCCACAATGACAGGATAAGGAACAAGGGCATTTTCAGGGTAGCCGGGTTGATTACCATTCGTCCCATTCATCAGCATTTTCCTCCAAATATTTTCTTAATTGTTCAAAAGAGCTTGTCCGTCTGTACTGTATTGTACTTCTCGGTGTATTGAGCAACTCTGCAATTTCTGTATCGCTCATTCCCTCGAAATAATACAGCAATATGGCTTTGCGCTTTTCTTCCGGCAAAGTACGGATTGCTTCAAGAAGCAGCTTCGGCGTGATTTTCTTCCCGGCTCTTTCAAAGGCGATTTCCCCTTTGAAATATTCATCAAAGGTATGAAGCTGCCGCGCTTCTTCTAAGGTCAAGTCGGAAAAGGTAATCTCCCTTGCCTTATGCCTGTGCAGCTCTTTGTGAGCGTCACACGCTTCATTGTGCAGTACCGTATTACAAAACTTCTGGAAAGCGCACTGTTTTATAAACTCCCTGCGATTAGGTTCCACATTCTCACCCCCTTTCTCGTTGGAAAGTTGGTGGTGCTTCCCCCTTTTCGCGGGGTAATACGGAGCTTTGAAAAAATGCCAAATATTTTCGGAAATTTTTTCAAAAATTTTTTTAAGCATACAAAATGCGCCCGTCCGCAAAAAAACGCGGACAGGCGCATAGGAATAATAAAAAGTATTTAGATGATTTAATAGTTCATATCTAAGGGTAGGAATATCCCCGGTGGCGGTCGGGCTTTTTTTGATAAATCAAAGAATGTAAGAATTTGTTGTTGTGGTTTATAACTCATGGCGGCTACCTCCTAAAGCCGCCATGTCTACATGGTTAAGGGTCGTCGTACAGACAAAAAGAAACGGCGGCTCTGAAAATCAAAGCCGCCGAAATAGAATAGGCGCGTGAAAATATGGCTGCTCTGCGACGGCTTTTTTTCTTTGCCGTCGTCCGGCAGATGTTGGTTGTATCATTACTTATTTTTGATTGTTTTTTTAGATATTAAAATCAAGACAGAAAACAATCCACAAAAGAACAAACTCATAAGGCTAATAATGATTTCTCCAAAGGTGGCAGAATAATAGCCGGAAATATTGAATGTAGCAGTAATAGGATAGCAAGCCGAAAGAACATCGGATATACTTGTGAATAATCCTGCAAAAGAATAAATTACTGTAAAAATCAAAGCAAGCCAATAGCCTTTCTTTATTCTTGATACAACCGCAATAACAGGTGCAATAGCAAAGAAAATCCCAATGCCGTCAAGTAAATAGATTTTGAAAAAACTTAAAATCATTTTGATAGACAAGCCCCTAAAATGTAAAATAACTTCAACTAAAAATGTAATGCCGAAAAGCAGCAAATAAAAGAGTACGCTAAATGCAAAAGTAATAAGTAATTTTGCAATCGTCATTTTAGCTTCACTTATAGGAATTAAACGTAATGATTTAATAGTATCTTCTTGTTCCTCACGACAAATCATATAGCTCCCCAAAAGTGCAATAACCGCAGGAAGAACAAAAAAAGTTGCTAAAGACTGTGCTGCGTTCATAAACCACCCTGCGTCATCTATATAGCGTTTTTCCCCAAAAGAAAACTGCCCTTGAGTAAAAACAATAATTGCAACCATAATAACTGCGAATATGGCGACCAACACAATTTTTGAACGTCGGAGTTTTTGATGTTCTGCCCAAATCAATTCTTTCATCATTCAATCACTCACTTTCTATGCTTTAAGGAAATGTACGCAAATACGATAGAAACAATAGTCCATATACCGATACAAAAAAGTGCAGCCGGAATATTGACTTCCTGTGCCAAAATAACACCGGGAATATCTCGCATGATAATTGCTGTTGCACTGGATAGAGGGTGTAGGTACATATTAACCATAAGCAAAATAAAGCTAAGAAAGGTGTAAACCAGTGTCACACATACAGGGAGTATATAGTTCTTCCCGGCAGCTGCAACCGCTAAAAGTGGTAATATGGAAAATGCGGTAAGTATGGCGATTTCAATACATTTCTTAAATAGATAACTGATACTATTCCATTCAAAGGTTATATAACCGGGAAGCATACCGAAAAATACAGACGCTATGGCTGTAAGCAACATAAAACAAACGGAATAAGACAGTACAACAATAAATTTGCTAAAAAAATATCCTGTCTTGCTAATCGGTATAATCCACAACTGTTTGAGCATATCGTTTTGATTTTCGTCATACATGAGCATAGTAGAAACCAAACCCAATACAACAGGAAGTATAATCCAAGCTGTATAGCTGAATGTAGTCCACTTATAAAATTGTAATGGTTCAATAACTGTTTTATCAGCACTTCTGAAATAAAAAACTGCAAGAAGTGGCATGAAAAGAGCGGATAACAGCATTAACACAATAAATTTTTTTCGACGCAGTTTAAGAAACTCTGCCTGTATCAGCCTAAGCAATTCCTTCTCCTCCTGTGATTTTTTTGAAATAGTCCTCTAATGTATCATTGCATAGCTGAGAACTGATAACAGCTATATCCTGTACCACAAGAGCTTTATTGACAGCAGCCATATCCAACGAAGTGTCATAAATCCGCAGGGTGTGTTCGTCCTGTACGGAATATTCGGTAACCCCAAACTGCCTTTCCAAAACAAGAGAAGTTTTCGGTATATCAGAAACTTGCAGAAGTATATACTTACTGTTTTTCTTTTGTAGCTCATTCATGCTGTTTTCTTCCAGTAGTACACCATGGTCAATAATGCCGATGTCATCAGCCAGTAGTGCAATTTCGGACAGAATATGACTGGAAATAAGAATTGTTTTTCCGCGCTCGATACTTAAAGTCTTAATAAAGTCCCTTACTTCTGCAATGCCTATCGGGTCAAGACCGTTTGTGGGTTCATCTAAGATTAGCAGTTCAGGGTCATGTAAAATAGCATTTGCTATTCCAAGACGCTGCTTCACTCCAAGAGAATACTTGCTAAACAATTTTTTGTCCCGATAAGGCAGACCGACAATCTCCAAGGCGTTTTTTACTGCATTTGGCGCAGCAGTACCGCGCAGTTTTGCAAATATCTCCAAGTTTTCCGTACCTGTTAAATTCGGATAAAAGCCGGGTGTTTCAATAATAGCACCAATCCGGGGATATACTCTTTTTTCCCTCCCTTTGATATTTTGACCGAATACGTCTACTTCGCCGGAAGTAATATCGGTCAACCCCAAAATCATTTTCATAATTGTGGTTTTACCCGCCCCATTACGCCCCAACAGCCCATATATCTGTCCTTGTTTCACATGGATATTAACAGAATTGACTACCGTTTGCTCTCCATAAGTTTTTGTCAGTTGTTTTGTTTCAATTACATATTTATTCATCATATATCCTCACTTTCAATAGGTCTGTTTCCGCAATGCAAGTACGGAAACAATGGCTGAAATACTTCCAATTACCAAAAGAGAAATTAAACAGATATTCGGAGATATAGTTATTTCTATTCCTCCCGCCCATTTCTTAACCATTTCTGCTGCGTCAGATGAAATATAGGGATAAATTCCCATAACACTCGCCAGTGGGTGCAGTCCCATAATCCCCGACGGAATAAGCACGACAGGCACAAGATAAAGTAATGCAGCCCCAATCGGTAGAACATATCCCTTTGCCAATGTTGCTAAAAAAATAACGGGGAGCATTGCAAGTGGAACTAACACGCCACCGGCTAAAAATAATAATCCCGCCTGTAAAATTGTTTCCGTATTCAAATCTGTAAAGCCGCCTGCAAGAAAGCCGCCAAGAATACAGATTGCAAAAGTAAGCAGACATAGTGCTAATGACATAAAAATTACCACTGCTATCTTTGAAAAATAAAGTTGCGTTTTGGAAATCGGAATAATCAGAAGTCCTTTTAAGGTATCATTTTTCTGTTCATCAAAGAACAATGTGGTTGCAAACATACTCAACACAATAGGCAGAAACAAACTTGTAAGGTTCTTAAATGCCAATGTGTATAAATCACTAAAACTATTCATTAGTGAGCTACTTCTTGATATACTGAAAGCACGTTCAACTGCGAATATTCCTAAAATTGCAGTTAGAATAAAGATACCTAAGACTGTCTTATTGCGTTTCCATTTCAGCATTTCAGTAGAAATGATAGTCATTGTCTTTTCCTCCTTTCTACCTCCCATTATATAGTATCAACCTTGCCATAACCTTGCCGAAACCTTGCTTTTTTCTTGTTTTATAGCAGGAAAGCCCCGCATTATTTACAGGGCTTTGGGAAGCAATATAGTAAATACAGTCCCTTTATCAGAGCTGTTTTCAGCGGTAATGGTTCCTTTGTGAACACTGATAAGCTCTTTAGCAATCGCCAGTCCTAAACCATTTCCCTTTGCAGACCGCGACTGGTCGCACTGGTACATTCTTTCAAAAATATGTGGCAGCTTATCGGGAGCTATTCCTTTTCCATTATCTGAAATTATAATTTTAGCTTGTTGTATATCTTCACAAATATGCAGTGCCATTTTATTTCCCGCACTATGGATAATAATATTTTGAAAAAGATTGTTAAGTACGCGGGTATATGCGTTTACATCTATGTGAATAAAATACTCTGTTTCGGGTATGACAAACTCATATTCAAAATGATTGCTTTCTAAGACGGGAATCCAATCCGCTATAATGTTGCGGGATAACTCGTTAAGGTCAAATTTTTCAAAATGAAAAATCTGCTCTCCGGAATCCAGTTTTACCCATTCAAACAAATTTTCCACAAAGGATTTCATATAGTGGGCTTTTTCATGTGCGACATGGATATATTCGTCCTTTTCCTCTCCAATAACAATTTTGTTTTCAACCGCTTCCAGATAACCTACAAGAGAAGCAAGCGGGGTCTTTACATCATGTGAAAGACTTGTCATCAGCCGTTTATATGCCTGTTCAGATTGTCTTTGCCGTATAAGCTGCGCCTGACTGTTTACTGCTATTTTGTTAATGTCATAGCAAATTGTTTTTGTCATATCGTTTTCGCCTGCTAAAATACGTCGGTTCAAATTCCCGCCCTTTATATCCTCTAAGGCGTCTTTTATCAGCGCAAGCTGTGTCCGCACACGCCGTAAGACAAAAAGGAGATACATAATAATAAGCAGCATAAGGGCTATCACTATGAAAAGATAAACATTTATATCCATGTTACGCCTCCTTGTTAAAACGGTAGCCGACACCCCGGACAGTTAAAATGTAAAAGGGGTGGTCGGGGTCTGGCTCAATCTTTTTCCTTAATTTGCTAATAAAAGACATAATATTGCTATCATCAAAAGCGTATTCTTCCTCCCATACCTGTGAATAAATTTGTTTTTTGGTAAATACTCGTCCTTTGTTGGAAGCAAGAAAGAGAAGTAAATCAAATTCTTTTCCTGTAAGCAAAACGGGAATATCTTTGACCGTAACTGTACGATTTAATTTGTCAATTACCATATCTTTCAACGATATGCTGTCTATGTCTGCCGTAAAGGGGTTTAAGGTGGTATATCGCCGGATAAGGGAATTGACACGCGCCAAAAGCTCGTTAATACCAAATGGCTTTGTCAAGTAGTCGTCTGCTCCCAGTCGCAGACCGAAAACCTTATCTTCTTCGCTGCTTTTTGCAGTAAGCATAAGCACCGGGATATTGCTTGTATCTCTAATTTTTTGGAGAATCTGAAACCCGTCTATATCCGGCAGCATTACGTCCAAAATAATAAGGGAATAGCTATCTTTATTTTCATCAATTAGACGAACCCCCTCAATACCGTTATATACAGTTACGGCTGATAATTTTTCCTGCTCTATGCACTTTTTCATAAGAGCGCAAAGCTCTTTATCATCATCTATAATCAAAACTTTATTCATGGTGCAGCTCCTTTCCTCGTTTTGTTCTCCCGTCAATCGGTTTTTCAGCGTCCTTTGGTATCAGCCACATATATCCAAGTTTTGAAACACCCGGTATGCGGTTTTCTCTGCAAAGTACCTGTACCCGCCTTTCAGAAATTCCCCATTTCTTCGCTGCTTCGGGGCAAGACATATATTCCATAACACCCAAGTCCTTTCTACAAATCATATCAGTATAATTATAGTCGGACATACGAATAATAGCAAGTATATAAATATGAATTATTATGGCTAATTAGTGGAACTGTATAGACATATCCAAGAAGAAAGGTGAACAGTAAAATGTAACTGGGTGAATAAATATGGCAAAAAGACCAGTAGAAAAATATGACTTCAAAGCCTTTGGAGAAGCGATAAAAGCTGCGCGGACAGGACGCAAGGAAAGCCGCAAACAGGTAAGTGATGAAATGTATATTTCCCCTCGCTACCTTGCGAATATTGAGAATAAAGGACAGCACCCCAGTCTGCAAATCTTTTTTGAGCTTATGCTCCGTTACAATATATCCGTAGACCAGTTTCTTTTAGATACGCCCGTCGGAAAAGATACAAAGCGGCGGCAGCTCGACGCTCTGCTTGATGATATGAGCGATAACGGCATACGGATTGTAACAGCAACCGCAAAGGAAATTTCAGAAGTCGAAAAAGAGGACAAATAGAAACGTCCGGCAAAATTGAATATGGATTTTCGGAAGCGTTGTAATCTTTTTTGAGATTGCAGCGTTTTTCTTTTGCATAAGTTCGGCAAAATGGTTTTTTCTCCGTAGAGGGAAATAAGGACATAAAAGATAAAAAACTTTCTTAGCAAGCATAGGAAAAGAGTACCCTTTTCCGTATTTTCGCCCTCCCGCCCTGCGGTGCGTCGGTTGAAAATTGCTTGTTGGGAAGTGTCCCAAACCCTCGGAATGGAAAGGAGCGATTGCATGAACGGACGCAAAAGAAAAGTACAAATCAAATTCTATGTAACAGAGGAAGAACGGGCATTGATTGAACAGAAAATGAAGCTCGTCCCTACCCAAAATATGGCGGCGTATCTTCGCAAGATTGCCATTGACGGGTATATCATTCAGACAGACCATAGCGACATAAAAGCCATGACAGCGGAGATACAGAAAATCGGGGTCAACGTCAATCAGATTGCAAAGCGTGTCAATGCGACAGGCAGCGTCTACCAAGAGGACATAGAGGAAATAAAGGGGGTGCTTGCAGAGATATGGCGGTTACAAAGATTAAGCCTATTAAAAGCACGTTGAGCAAAGCCCTTGATTATATCCAAAACCCGGATAAGACAGACGGGAAAACGCTTGTGTCCTCCTTTGGGTGCAGCTATGAAACGGCAGATATTGAGTTTGAATATACTTTGTCGCAGGCTCGGCAGAAAGGGAACAACATAGCCTTTCATCTGATACAATCGTTTGAGCCGGGAGAGGTGGACTGTGAGAAAGCCCACACAATCGGAAAACAGCTTGCCGACGCGGTAACAAAGGGACAGCATGAATACGTCTTGACTACCCACATAGACAAAGGGCATATCCATAACCATATCATTTTTTGTGCGGTCAACTTTGTTGACTACCATAAGTACAATTCCAATAAGCGCAGTTACTACGGCATACGGAACATAAGTGATAAGCTGTGCAGGGAAAACGGGCTGTCCGTTGTCATTCCGGGTAAAGGCAGTAAGGGAAAAAGCTATGCAGAATATCAAGCGGAAAAGACGGGAACAAGTTGGAAAGGCAAGCTAAAAATTGCCGTTGATACACTTATCCCCCAAGTAGCAAGTTTTGAAGAATTGTTGCAGCGGTTACAGGCGGCGGGCTATGAGATAAAGCCGGGAAAATATATCTCCTGCCGCGCTCCCGGACAGGAACGCTTTACCCGCTTAAAAACTCTCGGTGCAGACTATACAGAGGAAGCAATCAAAGAACGGATTGCAGGCAAGCGCACAAAGGCAGCGAAAGCTCCCAAAGAGCAGCGCGGCGTATCGCTGCTTATCGACATTGAAAGTAGTATCAAGGCACAAGAGAGCCGGGGCTATGAACAGTGGGCGAAAATCCACAATCTGAAACAGGCAGCAAAGACCATGAATTTCTTGACGGAACATAAGATTGAACAGTACGCGGATTTAGTCAGCCGGATTGAGGAAGTGGCGGCAGAAAGCGAACAGGCGGCAGACGTATTAAAGGGCGTTGAAAAGCGGCTTGCAGATATGGCGGTGCTGATAAAGAACCTCACCACCTACAAGCAGCTCCGGCCCGTGGTGCTGGAATACCGCAAGGCCAAAGACAAGGCCGCGTTCCGGCGCGAACATGAAAGCCAGCTCATTTTGTACGAGGCTGCGGCAAAGGCCATCAAGGACGCCGGAATCACAAGGCTGCCCGATCTGGCCGCCCTGAAAGCCGAGTACCGGGAGCTGGACAAGCAGAAAGCGCGGCTGTACGAACAGTACGGCGAAGTCAAGCGAGAGCTGAAAGAATACGGCATTATCAAGCAGAATGTGGACAGCATTTTGCGGGTGATGCCGGGAAAGGAATGGTCGCAAGAGTTATGAGCTTACCGAGAATGAATTACCCGCAATATCGCAAGGCCCGGAAGTTGACGCATGAGTGCTGCAACTACTGTGACGGGAACTGCCTTTTGCTGGACGACGGCGAGGAATGTGTGTGTGTCCAGAGCATTTCCTATTCGCTGCTGTGCAAGTACTTCCGTCGGTGCCATGATGGCAGACTGATATCCATTCTGTGCGCACCACGCCATTGCCAGAAAAGCCAGAATCGTTTTACCGGAACCCACGTCTCCCTGAATCAGACGCTGCATGGCATACGGTCCCTGCATATTTTCCGTCACATCATGCAATGCTCGTCTTTGTGCTCCCGTCAGTTCATACGGAAGCTTCTGAATCAGATCTTCCACGAACTCCGGATGTTCCATCACAAACCGGTTTTCCTGTCTGGTTCTCTTTTCTTTCTGGTACTGCATGCCCATGATAAATAAAAAGAACTCATCAAAAACCAACCGCTTTCTCGCCTCGATCAAACGTTCCATCGTATCCGGAAAGTGGATCTGTTTGACCGCATAATTATACTCACACAGTTTTCTGCGCGTACGAATTTCTCCCGGAAGAAAATCCGTAAGCAGTTCTTCCTCATCCAATGCCTGCCGCATCGTTTTTATCATGAGATTGTTGGTGATCCCGCTGGTCAGCGTATACACCGGAAGAAAACAGTTTTCGATTTCCTGATAGGCCTCCGGCGTATACACCACCGGCTGTTCCATCACAAATTTGCCATCCTTAATGTGAACATTTCCGTAAAAAACAAAATATTTGCCATGTGTCAATGTATTCCGTATATAAGGCATCCGATACCAGATCAGCTGGATCTGATGTCCAGGGCTTCCAATCACAAGAAGTGTCACCTGCATATGTCTGCCACTTCTCGTTACCGGTGTACGCTCAATCCGTGCAACAATCGCAAGCTTATCCTCTGTCTGCATATGTTCCGCTGTCATCTCATCGATCGGCACCGGATGGGGATACTGTATATAATTTCTGGGAAAATGAAGGAGTATATCACCTACGGTGTATACTCCCATTTTTTCGAACAATTTTTTTGTTTTTTCACCAATGCCTTTGATTTCCGTGATTGATGAATCCTGACGCATATCTGCTCCTTATTCGTTTCTGTGCTGCATAAATAGTAACTTTTATTCTACAGAAATAACAAAATAGTAAATCGGCTGACCACCACAGTTGATCTCTACCTCAACATCCGGATACTTTTCTTCGATCATTTTTCCGATTTCCTGTGCATGCTCTTCTGTCTCATCCGCACCATAATAAATGCTGACAATTGCAGAATCCTCATCTACCATCGCATCAATCATCTTCATGGTTGTCTCTTTCAGATCCGTGCCGACCGCAAGAATTGCCTTATCGCCAATTCCCATATAGTCATTCTGTCTGATCTGCATGCCATCAATTTCAGTGTCGCGAACCGCATAGGTCACCTGACCGGTCTTTACACTATCGAGTTCTGCCAGCATGGCTTCCTTATTTTCCTCCGCAGTATAATCCGGAATATAATTTACCAGAGCCACAATTCCCTGTGGCGTGAATTTTCCACCCAGAAACAGCCCTAATTTCGCAAGTTCACCGGAAAGCTTTTCATTCTTTGCAATATTCATGGGAACCAGACAGATTATCATCCAGACCGCCCATAAAATCCATAACACTTTCATGCCATATCTTAAAATAACTGCGCCGAAAAACATTTCCACTGCTGTAAATACGACCAGGACACCTGACAGATAGTTCCATGTAAAAAAGTTTGTCAGGTCAATTTCCATAACCGCCTGTGGAAATGCATTTTCCAGCAAAAA
>OHNM01000216.1_pt1 | contig 14015 bp, 10 predicted proteins | sample 1569661 | NCBI WGS metagenome assembly OHNM01 (sample SAMEA3879508, study PRJEB24766) | human gut metagenome | biome: human-associated habitat; feature: feces | place: USA | collected 1985/1987 | reverse complement strand
GGAAAAGTGAAACAAACTCCGTATAACATATCTGATGTTTCCTTGTGACTTAGAGAATAAACATGTCTTCATGTCTTCCTGTCTAAAGAACATGTCTTCCTGTCACCCCCCCCTCCGTCTACCCGTCAAAACTTCGAGATTGTAACCTTTCTTCCTCTTTTTGTTTTGACACAGGTCAAGAAACAGGGGTTTTGGTTTCATTTTCGTTAAATTTGTGGTACAAAAGCTTTGCCGTTTCATCAAATACCTATATCTTTGCAATGTTTTTCATGGTATTAGATTTAAGGTTAACAAAGGTTGGGACTCGGCGGAGCCCCTTTTTTTGTATATATACCCACCGTCAAGCCGTCGGAACCTATCGTTCCGCCGTCATTCTTTTCTACAGTTTCGCTATTTTTCCGAAGCATAATCCGAATATTCTCTTGTTATAACAAAAAATATATTGCATACGTCTTCTCATTGCTAACTTTTTCTTAACTTTGTATCACGCCTAATAAACCATACATTACATTTATATATAAGAACTTACAATACTTAAAAACCCTAAAATCATAAAAACCTAAAGATTATGAGTAAATTTCCTAAGATTGGCATACGCCCCACTATTGACGGACGTCAGGGCGGTGTACGCGAAAGCCTCGAAGAGAAGACCATGAACCTTGCCCGCTCAGTGGCAAAACTCATCACAGACAATCTCCGCAATATCGACGGTTCGCCAGTGGAGTGCGTAATCGCCGACACTACTATAGGACGCGTGGGAGAGAGTGCTGCTTGCGCCGAGAAGTTCGAGCGTGAGGGTGTCGGATCCACCATCACCGTGACATCATGCTGGTGCTACGGCGCAGAGACTATGGACATGAACCCGCACTGGCCGAAGGCTGTATGGGGATTTAACGGTACGGAGCGTCCGGGTGCTGTATATCTGGCTGCCGTCCTCGCTGCACACGCACAGAAGGGACTCCCCGCATTCGGCATCTACGGACACGACGTTCAGGACCTCGGCGACGACTCGATACCTGAGGACGTGGCAGAGAAGATTCTGCGCTTCGCACGCGCTGCACAGGCTGTTGCCACGATGCGCGGCAAGTCGTACCTCTCAATGGGTAGCGCTTGTATGGGTATCGCCGGATCTATCGTCAATCCCGACTTCTTCCAGGAGTATCTCGGCATGCGCAACGAGAGCGTTGACCTCACCGAGATAATCCGCCGCATGACAGAGGGCGTATACGACCCCGTGGAGTATGAGAAGGCTATGGCTTGGACACGCGACCACTGTATGACCAACGAGGGCGAGGACATCGCCAACCGTCCCGAGAAGGCAAAGACACGTGAGCAGAAGGACCAGGACTGGGAGTTCATCGTGAAGATGATGATTATCATGAAGGACCTCATGCACGGCAACCCGCGCCTTGAGGAGCTCGGATTCAAGGAGGAGGCCATCGGACATAACGCCATCGCAGGCGGATTCCAGGGACAGCGCCAGTGGACCGACTTCTATCCTAACGGTGACTATCCCGAGGCTCTTATGAACACCTCATTCGACTGGAACGGCACTCGTGAGCCGATCATTCTCGCTACGGAGAACGACGCTGGAAACGGTGTGGCTATGCTCTTCAACCACCTCCTCACGGGTCGCGCCCAGATATTCTCTGACGTGCGCACATACTGGAGTCCCGAGGCTGTGAAGCGTGTTACCGGCAAGGAACTCACCGGACGCGCTGCCGGTGGCATCATCCACCTCATCAACTCAGGCGCTACCACTCTGGACGGATCGGGCGCCGCTTCTGACGCTGAGGGCAACCCCATCATGAAGCACTTCTGGGAGATGACAGACGAGGACGTGGACGCTTGCCTCAAGGCCACAACATGGTATCCTGCCAACCGCGACTACTTCCGTGGCGGCGGATTCTCATCCAACTTCCTCACACGCGGCGGCATGCCCGTGACAATGGTCCGCCTCAACCACGTGAAGGGACTCGGTCCGGTTCTGCAGCTCGCAGAGGGATGGACAGTTGACGTCGATCCCGAAATCCACAAGATACTGGACAAGCGCACCGACCCGACATGGCCTACCACATGGTTCGCTCCGCGTCTTACGGGCAAGGCTCCGTTTAACGATGTATATTCAGTGATGAACAACTGGGGAGCCAACCACGGTGCCATCACATACGGCCACGTAGGTGCCGACCTCATCACTCTCTGCTCAATGCTCCGCATCCCGGTTTGCATGCACAACGTGGAGGAAGACCAGATCTTCCGTCCCGCTTCATGGAACGCATTCGGTATGGACAAGGAGGGAGCTGACTTCCGCGCTTGCAAGAACTACGGACCGATTTACAAGTAAATTTATAATTGACAGTTGAGAGTTGAAAGTTATGATACAGGACTATCAGATACAGGAATTTCTGCGTCAGGCCCATCGTGTGGGCGACGCTGGCTTGACCCTTTGCTCAAGCGGTAACATTTCATGGCGCATCGGCGACGAAGCGCTCGTTTCGGGCACCGGCTCTTGGGTGCCTACACTCCCCAAGGAGAAGGTGGCAGTCTGCCGTGTGGCAGACGGCGAGGTGCTTAACGGCGTGAAGCCTTCGATGGAGAGCGGTTTCCATCTCGGCGTACTCCGCGAGCGTCCCGACTGCGACGTAGTGCTCCACTTCCAGTCGAAGTATGCCACAGTGGTTTCGTGCATGCAGGAGACACCGAAGGACTTTAACGTAACAGCGGAGGTGCCGTGCCACGTGGGAAGAGAAATCCCCATAATACCTTACTTCCGTCCCGGTTCGCCTGAGTTGGCAGAGGCTGTGAAGGCTGCACTCAAGGATCACAATTCCGCCCTTATGCTCAAGCATGGTCAGGTGGTTTGCGGAAAGACCTTCGACGAGGTGTTCGAGCGTGCCATGTTCTTCGAGATGGCTTGCCGCATCATCGTCCTCAGCCAGGGCCACTACAATACTCTTACTCCTGAGGAAATAGACGACCTCGAGGCTTATGTACTCGGAAAGGTGACGAAGTAAAAACATATAAAGTTGAAGAATTGAGAGTTGAAAGTTGAGAATTGAGAGCGATGATTGGTTGATATTTAAAGCTGATAATTAGCAATCAAAGTAATCATAACTTTCAACTCTCAACCTTCAACTCTCAATTTAATTTATTTAATTACTAATCAAATGACATATTTGGCAATCGACTTTGGTGGTGGCTCAGGACGCGTCATCGCCGGAACACTCACCGCTGGAGAGGACGGAAAGAAGCGCCTTGACATGCAGGTGATACACCGTTTCACAAACCGGCAGGTGCGCCTCGGAGAACGACTCTACTGGGACTTCCCCGCACTCTTTGCCGACATGAAGGAAGGACTGCGCAAGGCGGCTGCCCTGAAACTGGACGTGAAGGGAATAGCCGTGGACACGTGGGGTGTGGACTTCGGACTCGTCGACCGCGACGGATGCCTCGTCAGCAATCCCGTCTGCTATCGCGACGAACGCACGAAAGGAATGGCTGCTGAGTTCTTCAAGGAGGTGGACGCCACCGCACATTATGCCGTCAACGGCACGCAGGTGATGGACATCAACACTCTCTTCCAGCTTCTTAGCATGAAGAAGGCCGGCAGCCCGCAGCTCGACATCGCCGACCGACTGCTCTTCACACCAGACCTCTTCTCCTTCTTCCTTACAGGAGAAGCCAACACCGAATACACCATTGCCTCAACGTCGGAAATGCTCGACGCTGAAAAGCGCGACTGGGACTGGGCTCTCATTGACAGTATAGGGCTGGACCGCCGCCTTTTCTGTCCTATCGTAATGCCCGGAACGGTCCGCGGACAACTTCGCGAGGATATCGCCGAAGAGACAGGACTGGGACGTGTGGACGTCATCGCTGTCGGTTCGCATGACACGGCGAGCGCCGTGGCTGCTGTGCCAGCCGCCAACGACGAGTGCCCCGTGGCATTCCTCAGCTCAGGCACGTGGTCGTTGCTCGGCGTAGAGACGGACAAGCCCATCCTTACCGATCATGCACGCGTGGCAGGATTCACAAATGAAGGTGGAGTGGGAGGTAAGATTACCTTCCTGCAGAACATCACCGGCATGTGGATACTGCAGCGTCTGATGGCAGAATGGAGCGAAGAGGGCGACCCGCAGGAATACGGACCGCTACTCGCAGCTGCTGCAGAGGTGAAGACCGACGCCCTTATTCCCGTGGACGACGAGGCTTTCCAGAACCCGCAGTCCATGCAACGTGCCATCAACGCTTACTGCGAGAGCCACGGCATGACCGCGCCGCAGACCAAGGCAGAGACAGCTCGCGTAGTGTTGCAGTCGCTTGCCGCACGTTATGCCAAGGCTGTAAGCCACCTTAACGATATGCTGCCTCAACCCATTCGCTGCCTCCACATCATCGGTGGCGGATCGCAGAACCAGCTCCTCAACACCCTTACCCAGCAGGCACTCGGCATCCCCGTCATGGCAGGACCCGTGGAAGCCACCGGTATGGGCAACATTCTTACGCAGGCACTTGCCAAGGGCGAAGTAAGTGGAGTGGGAGAGATGAGGCAGATAATAAGAGACAGCATGTAAATACTAACCTAAAAGAATGAAACAGTCAATACTTTCAAAGGACGGCGTCAGCTATGTCGTCCCCTTTATCCTCATCACGTCGTGCTTCGCGCTGTGGGGATTCGCTAATGATATCACCAATCCGATGGTGAAAGCATTCTCAAAGATATTCCGTATGTCAGCCACTGACGGCGCTCTTGTGCAGGTGGCGTTCTACGGAGGCTACTTTGCAATGGCGTTCCCCGCCGCCATCTTCATCCGTCGTTTCAGCTATAAGGCTGGTGTCCTCGTCGGTCTCGGTCTGTACGCGCTCGGCGCTTTCCTCTTCTATCCCGCCAAGATGACGGGCGACTATTATCCTTTCCTGCTTGCCTACTTCATCCTTACCTGCGGTCTTTCGTTCCTTGAGACGTCCAGCAATCCCTATGTTCTCTCTATGGGAACGGAGGAAACAGCCACACGCCGACTGAATCTGGCGCAGTCGTTCAATCCTATGGGATCGCTGCTCGGCATGTTCGTGGCGATGAACTTCATCCAGGCAAAGCTCAATCCGCTCGATACGGCATCACGTACGCAGCTCAGCGAAAGTGAGTTTGAGGCTGTAAAGGAATACGACCTTTCCGTGCTTATCGGACCTTACCTGGTCATCGGACTCGTAATCCTCGCCATGTTCCTCGTCATTCTCTTCTGGCGAATGCCGAAGAACGGCGACAAGAACCACGCCATCAACTTCATTCCCACCCTGCGCCGCATCTTCTCATTGCCCCATTACCGTGAGGGAGTCATAGCACAGTTCTTCTATGTGGGCGTTCAGATTATGTGCTGGACCTTCATCATCCAGTACGGCACACGCGTGTTTATGGCTGAAGGCATGGCAGAACAGCAGGCAGAGGTGCTGTCGCAGCAATATAATATTGTGGCAATGGTGATATTCTGCTGCTCACGATTCATCTGCACCTTCCTCCTCCGCTACATTAATACGGGACGACTGCTGATGCTTCTCGCCATCGCTGGCGGTGCTTTGACAGTCGGCGTGATATTCCTGCAGGACCGTATGGGCCTCTATTGCCTCGTTGGAGTAAGCGCCTGCATGTCGCTGATGTTCCCCACGATATACGGCATTGCATTGTCAGGGCTCGGCGATGACGCCAAGTTCGGTGCAGCCGGACTCATCATGTCCATCCTCGGCGGTAGCGTTCTGCCCCCGCTTCAGGCTTCCATCATCGACCGCGGCACCCTTATCGGCATGCCAGCCGTAAACGTATCCTTCGTCCTCCCCTTCATCTGCTTCGTGGTTATAGCCATCTACGGCTTGAGAACATGGCGACGCAGCATGAGTGGAACGGAATAGAATAGAAAGATACATATTAGTATATTGAACTTGCTGAAGTTCGGTTAGTATATAAACAAATAAAGACAGCAAAGCCAACGAATTGATATGGTATGCCATATACAAATCGTTGGCTTTGCTGTCTTTTATGTTTGTCTGAAGTTACTTCAGCCTTACAGCCTTCAGTATGGCTTCTGTTGCTCCCGTATGCTTGTCCACAACCTCTGCTGCAGCCTTGCCACGCTCCTCTATGAGCTTCGGGTCGGCGATGAAGCGGTTCATCATAGCAGCGAAATCGTCGTACGCCGTTATCTCGATGCCACCCTGCGATGCCTTCAGCCATTGCGCTTCCTGGAAGTGTGCGTTGTTAGGACCGAAGAACACCGGCATGCTCCATACTGCCGCTTCCAGCACGTTGTGGATGCCAACACCGAATCCGCCTCCCACGTAAGCCACGTCGCCATAGTTGTATACCGAAGAGAGAAGGCCGAAACAGTCTATGATCAGACATTCCGCCTGTGCTGCCTCCTCGGGTGTGGTCTGCGTGTAGCGCACGGTCTTGCGGTTGAGCTTTGAGAGAATCTGCTTCAGATGGTCCTCGCTGATGACGTGCGGAGCTATTATCAGACGCCATTCGGGATGCTCATTGAAGTAGCGGATGAAGATATCCTCATCCGGTCCCCATGACGAACCAGCCACGAACACCTTATGTTCCGGTCCGTCTCCGCCGTCCGTCCTGCCCTTGCGGAACGCATCCACGATGGGCAATGGCTTGGCAGCGTCGCGAATCTGGAGTACACGGTCGAAGCGGGTGTCGCCCACCACCTCCGAGGCATCTATGCCAATGGTGCGCAGCAGACGGCCGCTCTCCTCGTTCTGCACGAAGAAGCGCGTCACGCAACTCAGCACCTTGCCGTACTGCTTGCCATACCAACGGAAGAACACCTGGTCCTTTCGGAATATGCTCGACACGCTGTAGATGGGCACGCCACGATGCTGAAGGATGTGGAAGTAATTGTACCAGAACTCGTACTTGATAAAGAACGCCATGACAGGACGCACAGCCCTCAGAAACCTACGCGAATTGCGGATGGTGTCGAGGGGCAGATAGCAGACGATGTCGGCTCCCTTATAGTCCTTGCGCACCTCATAGCCCGAAGGCGAGAAGAAGGTGAGCAGAATCTTGTATTCGGGATGAGTCTGGCGCAGACGCTCCATAAGCGGGCGGCCCTGCTCGAACTCGCCGAGCGAAGCCGCATGAAACCATACATACTTAGCGTCGGGGTCGACCTTCTCGCGGAGCAGCTTTATGGTCTGACGTTCCCCTCGCCACATCTTCTTCACCTTCTCGCTGAAGAGGCTGGCTATGGCGACGCCGGTCAGGTACAAGTAGATGACTATGTTATACATTTCTTTGTTTGGTTGTGGATGGATGTGTGCTTATTCTTACTTAAGCACCTCTACGGCTTTGCGGAGACGAGCGAGCGTCTCTTCCTTGCCGAGGAAGGCTGAGATATCGAACATTCCGGGACCCTTGCCGATTCCGACGAGGGCAAGACGGAAGGCGTTCATAACGTCGCCGAGCTTATATCCCTTCTCTTCCACCCACTTCATTACGATGGGCTCCTGACCTTCTACGGAGAAGTCGTCGATGCCCTCAAGCACTTCTGCCAGTTCGGTCATCACCTTAGCCGAGTCTGCCTTCCAGCGCTTCTTGACTGTCTTCTCGTCATACTCCAGCGGAGCGATGAAGAAGAATGAGCAGAGAGGCCAGAGTTCCTTTACGAAGCTCACGCGGTCCTTCATCATTGACACCACCTTGGTGATGCGCTCCATGCTCTCGTCCACGCCGTTGTTGGCAACGATGGGAGCGAAGAGACGTGCAATCTCCTCGTTAGACTTGCGGAGAATATACTCATGATTGAACCATATGCCCTTCTGATAGTCAAACTTGGCGCCTGACTTCGAGCACTTGTGTATGTCGAACTGCTCCACAAGCTCGTCCAGCGAGAATAGCTCTTGCTCCGTACCGGGGTTCCATCCGAGCAGAGCCAGGAAGTTTACGACTGCTTCGGGGAAGTAGCCGCTCTCGCGATAGCCTGAAGAGATGTCGCCGGTCTTCGGGTCGTGCCACTCCAGCGGGAACACGGGGAATCCGAGACGGTCGCCGTCACGCTTCGAGAGCTTGCCCTTGCCCTCGGGCTTGAGGAGCAGCGGCAGGTGAGCGAAGGTCGGCATGGTGTCTTCCCAACCGAAAGCACGATAGAGAAGCACGTGCAGCGGAGCTGACGGAAGCCACTCCTCGCCGCGTATTACGTGTGTTATCTCCATGAGATGGTCGTCCACAATGTTGGCAAGGTGGTATGTGGGCAGCTCGTCAGCGCTCTTATAGAGCACCTTGTCGTCCAGAATGTCACTCTTTATCTTGACGTCGCCGCGGATCATATCGTTCACGTGCACCTCTATTCCGGGCTCCACCTTGAAGCGTACCACATACTGTTCGCCGTCGGCGATGCGGCGCTCCACCTCCTCCTTCGGGAGAGTGAGCGAGTTGGTCATCTCCTGACGTGTGCGTGCGTCGTACTGGAAGTTCTGCACAGCGGCACGCTTGGCTTCGAGCTGTTCGGGCGTATCGAAGGCGATGTAAGCCTTGCCGTCTGCAAGGAGCTGGTCAACGTACTTCTTGTATATTGCGCGACGCTCGCTCTGACGGTAAGGACCGTGGTTGCCGCCGAAGCTCACACCCTCGTCAAACTTGATGCCGAGCCAGCGGAACGATTCGATGATATATTCCTCTGCTCCGGGAACGAAGCGGTGAGAGTCGGTGTCCTCAATGCGGAACACCAGGTCTCCGCCGTGCTGGCGGGCGAAAAGATAGTTATACAATGCTGTACGCACACCACCGATGTGCAAAGGTCCGGTAGGACTCGGTGCGAAGCGCACCCTTACTTTTCTCTCTGACATAAATGAATATATATATGTTTATGTATCTGTATATCGTTTATTTTTACAAAGGTAGTACAATTTTTCCGATTCTGACATTTTTTTCGTAATATTGCAGTCTAAACATAAGAATATAAGCACAAACGTCCACAGGCAAAGCCCGTAGGACACCTAAACGACATCCCAAAGACAACACCATTATGGAAAAATTCTATTCAAGCAGAAAGCTTAAGTGGCGCAACTTCCTCAGCCGCACGCTACTCGTGCTAATCACCGTTCTCCTTATCGTATGGGCGCTGCCGCGAAACGAAAGCAAGCAGTTCCGCTACGACATCGGAAAGCCTTGGATGTACGGATCGTTCATCGCCAAGTTCGACTTCCCCATCTACAAGACCGACGAGGCCATCAAGGAGCAGGAAGACTCGCTGCTGGAGACCTATCAGCCTTACTACAACTACGACCCGGCGGTGGAGAAAAAGCAGGTCAGCAAGTTCCTGGCGGACTATCAGAACGGCATCCCCGGACTGCCCCACAATTACGTGCGCCTCATCGCCGACCGCCTGCACCGGCTCTATCAGGCTGGCATCATGGACACGCCGGAATATAACGAGGCTTACCGCGACTCCACTTCGCAGGTGAGGCTGGTGAGCGGCAACAGCGCACAGAGCATATCATTGGGCTGCGTCTATTCCACGCTCTCCGCCTACGAGCAGCTCTTCATAGACGAGCAGATAGCCATGCAGCGCCCCATCCTACAGCGATGCAACCTCAACAACTACATCGAACCTAACCTTATCTATGACAAGGGCAGGTCAGAGACCGAGCGCAACGACCTCCTCTCCTCCATACCGCCCGCCAGCGGCATGGTGATGAGCGGACAGAAGGTCATCGACCGTGGCGATATCGTGGACGAATACACGTACCGCGTGCTCAGCTCGTTCGAGCGAGAGATAAAGAGAAGGTCGGCAACGCAGACGCAGATCACCAACACCATCATCGGTCAGGTGATATTTGTGACGCTTATGGTGTTCCTCTTCACGATGTACTTGGGACTCTTCCGCCGCGACTACTTCAACAAGCCGCGATCCATAGCCATGCTCTATACGCTCATGACGCTGTTCCCGGTGGTGGTTTCGCTCATGATGCGCCATAACTTCCTCAGCGTCTACATGCTGCCGTTCGCCATGGTGCCCATCTTCGTGCGAGTGTTTATGGACTCCCGAACGGCGTTTGTATGTCATGTTACGATGATATTGATATGCACCACCGCCGTGCGCTATCAGTACGAATTCATAATCATACAGCTCGTGGCAGGACTCATCGCCATCTATTCGCTGCGTGAGCTGACAAGGCGTGCGCAGGTGTTCAAGACCGCCATCCTTGTGGGAATAGGCAGTACATTTGTTTATTTGGCTTTGCAGCTGATGCAAGACAACGACTTCTCAAGCATGGACCATGACATGTATTACCACTTCGTCGTTAACGCCGTGCTGCTGCTCATCGCTTATCCGATGATGTACATCATAGAGAAGATGTTCGGATTCGTGTCGAGCGTGACGCTTTTCGAGCTTTCCAACACCAACCGCGGTCTGCTGCGCGACCTCTCCGAGATTGCCCCCGGCACCTTCCAGCACTCCATCACCGTGGGTAACCTCGCCGCCGAGATTGCCAACAAGATCGGAGCCAACGCGCTGCTCGTGCGTACGGGTGCCCTCTATCACGACATTGGCAAGATGAAGAATCCCGTGTTCTTCACCGAGAATCAGGCTGGCGTCAATCCGCACGACACGCTCACTTATCAGGAGAGCGCCCGCATCATCATCTCTCACGTCACGGAGGGCGTGAAACTGGCTGAGCGCGAGAACCTGCCGACCATCATACGCGACTTCATCGTGACGCACCACGGCACGGGCATCACCAAGTTCTTCTATATAAAGTATAAGAACGAGCATCCCGAAGAGGAGGTCGATCCGGCTCCGTTCACCTATCCAGGTCCCAACCCGTTCACCCGCGAACAGGCCATCCTTATGATTGCCGACGGCGTGGAGGCTGCTTCGCGCTCCCTCCCAGAATACACGGAGGAGAGCATCTCCACTCTCGTCAACCGCATGATTGACCAGGACGTGACGGACGGCTACTTCAAGGAATGCCCCATCACCTTCCGCGACCTCGCCATTGCCAAGCTGGTTCTCATAGAACGCCTGAAAGCCATCTACCACACCAGAATCTCTTACCCGGAGATGAAGAAGCAGAACGAGGAGGAGAAGAACTGAGAGGATGTGTATTCTCAACTCTCAACTTAAAAAAACAGCAATTTATTCCTCCACCGCATTCCCAATTGTCGCCTTCACGCGTTCTGCCGACGTATACATCAATGTGGACTCGTCGGCGTCCTTGGCTCCCATGAAGACGTCGGGATTGGCGAACTGCATGCGACTGCGTACGGGGGTGCGGGCAGAGAAATGAAATTCGCGCACGCCGGTCTCTTCACGTATCTGACGGATGTTGTTCTCGTTGACGCCACATCCGGCGAGGATGATGATGCGTCCTGCGGCGAGTGCGTTGAGGGTGCGCAGCAAACCAATACCTTCAAGGGCGGTGGGCTGCTGACCGGAAGTCAGGACACGGTCAACGCCGAGCTGGATGAGTTGTTCGAGAGCGAGGTGCGGGTTGCGGCAGCGGTCAAAAGCACGATGGAACGTCACGGACATTCCTTCGGCAGCCTCAACGAGGCGACGGTTGGCATCCATGTCTAACGTACCGTCCGCATTCAGACAGCCTATCACCACGCCGTCAACGCCAAGCTCACGGCATACGCGGATGTCCTCCAGCATACGCTCCACCTCAAGCGGCGAATAGAGGAAGTCGCCGCCACGCGGACGGATGATGACGTGCAGACGGGTGGTGGTGAGCAGACGGCGTGCCACCTTTATCTCTCCGTACGATGGCGTCGTGCCGCCCTCGGGAATGCCCGCACAAAGTTCCACACGGTCAGCGCCTCCTTCCTGCGCTGCCAGACAACTCTCCACGCCATTGGCGCATATCTCAAACTTAAAGTCTTCTCTCATTATTATATAATATAAGGTTGATTGATTTGTTTATCTGATTGGGTCAGCAAATTTACATCAATTTATGTAATATGCCAAGAAGAACCTATGGATTTATAGGTTATGAAAGAGCTAAGAAACAGCGGCTTTTATTGCACAAACCTAATTCTTTGTGCAATAGAAGCCGTTTGTTTTGTTAATAGACTTTAAATTGAAAGTCGCAAACACGGAAAAAGAGAACAATTTGTTTACCTTTGCAACCAATTTATTAAAGGTTATTTAAGATGAACAAATTAAAAGCAGCTTGTTTGACAGCAGCGATTGCGTCAAGCAGCGTCTCGTTTGCAGGAGGATTCCTCACAAACACCAATCAGAATGTAGCGTTCAACCGAATGATGAGCCGTGAGGCTTCTATAGGAATAGACGGCGTTTACTATAACCCCGCCGGCGTAGTGTTCCTCGGTGACGGCCACCACCTCTCCATCAACTGGCAGCTCGCCTATCAGGACCGTACGATAAAGAACGACTACAGTCTGTTCACCAATAACGTCAACAACCCCATCACACCACGCGAATTCAAGGGTGAGGCGTTCGCGCCCGTCATCCCCTCATTCCAATATGCCTACAACAAGGGCCGCTGGTCGTTCCAGGGCAACTTTGCCTTGACCGGTGGCGGCGGCAAGTGTACGTTCGACAACGGTCTGGGCTCGTTTGAGCGCATCGTGGCTGAGACAGCCATGGCAGCTTGCGGTCTTGCACGCACCGTTGACGGCGTCCTCGGAAGCGAAATGTTCTCTTCAGACAAGGCTTTTGGCAAAACAGGCAAGTACAGCTTTAACAGCTATATGCACGGCCGTCAGTACTACTTCGGTCTTTCGCTCGGCGCCGCTTACAAGGTGTCTGACAACTTCAGCGTCTTCGGAGGCGTTCGCGGCATTTACGCCACAACCAACTATTACGGATACGTGGAGGACATCAAGGTGGGCAACATGCCTCTCTATATGGTGCTCGACCCCACTAAGAAGGACGCTGCCAACATTGAGCTTAGCTGCGACCAGAGCGGCATCGGTTTCACTCCGATTATCGGCGTTGACTTCAAGACCGGCAAGTGGAACTTCTCAGCCAAGTATGAATTCAAGACCCGTATGCGTCTGAAGAACAAGTCGGTGAACCTCGTGCCGAGTATCGGTAACCTTCCCGCCAACCTCTCTTCTCAGATGACTCAGATTCTCACTCAGAAAGGTATACCCGCTGAGCAGGCAGAGGCAACAGCAGCTGCAGTACTTGCCAACCAGACTGTGCAGAAGACAATGCTGGGTCTGAAGAATCAGTTCGACACAGAGCTGGATGAGGCTATCGGCGAATATGCTGACGGCAAGAAGATTGCCGCTGATATCCCCGCATACCTCAGCGTAGGCGTAGGCTACAGCCCCATCGATCCGCTCCGCATCAACGTGGGCTTCCACTTCTTCGATGACAAGAACGCCAAGGCTTACAACAACCGTCAGGAGAAGCTCGACCACGGCACACTGGAGTATAACGCCGGCGTGGAGTATGACATCAACAAGAAGTTCACGGTCAGCGCCGGATGGCAGAGCACCAACTACGGTCTGCCTGAAGAGGAGGCCACAACATCGAAGGACAAGCGCTTCATGGACGACAAGTCGTTCGTGACCAGCTCCAACTCTGTGGGACTCGGTGGCGTATGGCACTTCAACAAGAAGATGAGCTTCACCGTGGCTTACTTCCACACTTTCTATCAGCACAAGAAGACAACGGAGTCTGTGGAGCTCATACCGGGCAACGCCATCAACTACTCCGCCGACTACTCGCGTAACAACAACGTCTTCGCAGCTGGTATTGACATCAACTTCTAAAAGAAAATGTCATAAATATAAAAACTCAGTTCACTCAAAGAAATATGGACAGCCCCAATGGCTGCCCATATTTTTTTTGCTTGTTGGCTGAATTATAAACAGAAAATTATCGGTGAGACCGTCTGCTGTGTTAGGCAGGGCTTTGACAAAAACCTTTATCCACATGCCGCTTATGGGCGCAAATCCTATCGGATTTAAATAAAAGGCTTAACATTAGGTCTTACGAGAACCATGTTCTCGACAACCTAACGTAAAGCCTTTTATT
>OHNM01000213.1_pt1 | contig 14149 bp, 9 predicted proteins | sample 1569661 | NCBI WGS metagenome assembly OHNM01 (sample SAMEA3879508, study PRJEB24766) | human gut metagenome | biome: human-associated habitat; feature: feces | place: USA | collected 1985/1987 | reverse complement strand
AGCGCTTAAAGCCAAAATCTGTATGTGGATTTATGTATTTTTCTATCATAATGCTGTATTTGTTATTCCATCAGCAAATTTACTGCATTTTCGTTAATAAACCAACGTCGGCAGTTGGAAATAATTTATACATGCCTTATCAAACCCATATCTCTGTTAGTAAGTTGCTGAAAACTTGATGAATGGCACAACCTTGATGTTGTGTCCGTCCTTGTTTATTTCCCTCTCGTCATTGTTGGTGATGATTATGAGATTGTTGCATTTTAGTTCTTCTGCACATTCTATAAGACTTGTAACCTCGCGTTTTTCTGTTTTGGGTGAAGTCATATCGTAGCACACCTGAATCAGTTGGTGGATTTGTGTTCCCTTACGAGTCACGAAGTCCACTTCGCGATCGTTACGTGAACGATAGTAGAACAATGAAGTCTCTACTTGGAATCCCTGACGTAACAGCTCTACGAAAACCTCGTTCTCCAACAACCGTCCCAGATTCTCGCTTATATTGAAAGCCTTAGACGTAACAAATCCATTGTCGATAACATACACCTTGGTAGCAGCCTTCTTCATCAGCTTCAGTTTGTTATTAAAGCGTGGCAAGTAATAGAACAAGTACGGTTCGTGCAGATAGTCCATAAACTTGCGTGTTGTCGTTACGCTCGTCATTGCCAGTTCTTTGGCGATATCATTGGCAGAAAGCGGATTGCAGAAGTTAGACAACAGATAAAGGGCGAGGTTGCTCAGGTCTGTTATGTTGCGTATATTGTGACGTTTAGCCACGTCTTTCCAAATTATTGAGTCGAACAACGTAGACAGATAGTTGCGTGTGATGCTGCGCATATCAATGGTTTCTGGATAACCTCCATTGCGCAGGTAGTCGTCAGCTGTTACGGTGGCTTCGGCAAATTGTGAATCATTGTCGCCATGTGTGCTGATACCCTTCCATTCCATTGTTTCAGAAAGGCTGAACGGTAGCATTTCCACTTGCAGGTATCTGCCCGTAAGCACAGTAGCCATTTCGCTGCTTAGCATCTTGGCATTGCTGCCTGTGATGACAAGATTCTTGCCACGGCGGTATAGCTTTGACACCCATACGTCCCAGTCTTTCAGGTTTTGCACTTCGTCAAGCAATAGGTATTCATAGTCAGGATACACTTTGTCGAGAGTGCGCATAACAAGTTCCTCGTCCCAACCCGACAGAAGGAGATTATCGTCAAAGTTGAGATAAGCAAAGTTTTTGCCTTGCAACATCAGCAGGGCATATGTGGATTTGCCTACACGCCGTGGACCGGTGATAAGTTTTATCATCGGATTGGCGAGAAGATCAGACGTGTTTGTATTTGATTTGCGTACAAGATATGGACGTGCCAACAGTTCGTCGCGTTCCTTGCGCTGATTTTGTATGATAGTATTCATAGTCGCTCGATGTATAGTTGCTCGTTAATAATGGCAAATATACAGTTTTTTATCCAATAAATACGCTGTAGTGGATAAAAAAGCCGTTTTTTATCCACTACGATGTAGTATAATGGATAAAAAACGGCAATCAAGCGCGATTATAGAAGGTAATTGCATGCTCGCCATAGCCACGCACCCTTAAATACAAGCTAAAATCAATTTGCCTTACCTGCTTTTACCTTTCTTACTACTGATTATTCTATTGTCGAAATGGAGAGTTATGGAGAGAAAAACTTGATAAGTTATATGGTATTATGAGAAAAAACAATTAATTTTGCAAAGCATACTTTCGCAGAAAGTCCTTAGGGATGATCGGGGAGGGTGCAATTACTTTATGGAAAGAGCGTTTACTTAAAGCTCTTGTTCTTGACGCGTCCTAACTTCGCAACTTACGACCATTCGTCTGAGAACGAGACAGCGGTAGATGCTCACGGTAGGTATATCCATACCCTGCCGCGAATTGTCGTATATATACCAAAGGTATGTCCTTTAGGTATATATACGCCTTTTCGCGCATGGGTAAATTATATGCCATGCGTGGGCTTTCTGCAGTTGTCCGTTTCGACGAATTGAGGCAATGCGAAGGCCTGGACGCGTGGAATGGATAACGGGCAAGTTCCACGCTTTGAACCAGTATGTATTTTGTAAGTATCTGTAAATCAGAAGAAACTTTACAATATTAAACGTAAATGATACCATAAAGTTCCCATTATCTGCAAGAAATTGATTTTGCGTTGTTTACATCAGAAAATGAATCGTTTGCTGCAAATTAGCGATTAACATCCATTAACTCGGACTTTGCGGTTTCAATGGCAGTTATCTTCAATTCATCTTCACCATCCAAAGCATCCAATATCTTGTCGGCAAGCCAAATGGTAAGCATTTCTTTCTCATCCACCTTGAAGTATGTTGCCATTTGAATTACTTGGCTTCTCTTGGCTCGTCTGTCGCCACGTTCAATCTTGCTGAACATAGGGGTATCTATTTCTAAGTATGCAGCCACTTGGCGTTGCAATATTCCTTGTTCGTCTTTAAGAGACCTTATCTTGTTTCCTAATAACATATTCTTGCTGTTTTTTATTTCGACATAAACCTATTCAGCGACTTTCCATTCGCCTCCATTCCGAGAACCGCCAATTCGGATGAGCTTACCTATTTGTTTCAGTTTCTTGATATGGTAAGCAACACCATCTTCAGTAATTCCACAAACGGCAGCAATTTCTTTGGTTGTTATTTTAGGATTATTCCGGATTGAACCGATGATAGTTTCCGTAGTGGTTTCGGTAGTTTTTGATGGACTTTCAGTAGTAGTTTCCGTAGTATATGAAGAAGTTTCCGTAGTTGCAACTGGTGTTTCCGTAGTTGCAATTGCGGTTTCCGTAGTCTTATTAGTACGATTTACCAAAGATAGGCAAGTCTCAATTCTATCAGGATTGTTCTTTTCCTCAACTGTTGGTATGCTCCAGCCATTATCCTTCCAGCCTTTCGCTATTACATCAGCTCCAGTACCTCCTTTTTCACCAATGCCCAAGAATACAAACATCTTTTGAATAACAGGATTTCGGCATACACTATGCCCACCCTCATAATATTCTTCCATACTGACAAGCATGGTACCTGGATTAGACAGTACAATACGGTCGAAATATCTGTCTATGACAATATTGCCTCTCACTGTATATGCAGCATGAATCAGACTGTTGGCAAAAGCTTCTCGCAATGCAACATGAGCTGTGGTTGTGTTATTCCTCATCTGATTATTATCAAGACTGAACGGCACCGGCAAGGCGTGCTGCAATAAAGGCAAGACACGAGTGAAAAACTGGTAAAGGTTAGCTTCCCATGTACCATCGGGATATATACGATTCGTCCAACGTATTTGAGGGTCATCACTCAAATGCTCACGATAATCTGGGAAAAACTCTTGACAATATTCAGGGTCTGTTATGCTATTGGTCTAGCCAAACATCAGCATTCCAGCAACCGTGAACCCTTCGGTTGATGTGGCTCTATCCTTACGATAGGCACCTATGTTTTCCCAAAACTGCTTATCATCAACTTCTGTCCAAAGATGGTTTTCGTGTTTTATGTCGTATGCACGGCGATACTGATGAAGAGTTGGCATATCAATGTCATCAATGGAATAACCTCGTAGGATTCGAGAATCTGCAGATGCTCTCATATTGTTGACATCTGAGTACATCTGCTTTCTCATCATCGGTACAGAGATAATCATCCTCGTCTCTGTGCTTATAAGTAAGCCCAAATGGAGTAAGTGTAAGTTGAATGGGGCGCAAGTCATATTGTGCACTAGGTATTCTAAAGGCAAGCAGATATTGTCCTCCGTCTGTTTTTATTTCTTCTATATCACTCTCAACTTACAGTGGAATGTTTACGCACGACTTATTGTGTGCATCATCCCAAAACTGTTTTCTGTATTTTGCTACAAGTTCTTCCGAAAGTCCATCTGGAGTGAATTTATGATTCTTCTCTTTCACTCCCAATACTATCGTGCCACCATTGGTGTTGGCCATGGCTGAAAAAGAACGCCAAAATTCAGCCTTAGGAAAACCACCTGCGGCTGATTTGTATTTCACTTCTGAATTCTCTTTCAAAACACGTATTTGTAAAACACTGAAATACAGTAGCTTACACCTAAATGGTAGAAATTCCTTGATAGTTATAAGGGTATGGCCATTTAAAATGGTAGAAAGCTCATTATGAGTTCACTTCAAAAAGCAGGCTCGATTTAAAATAAAAAAATGTTTGTTGGCATAAGCTTTATTATTCTGGACTGTGTTCGAAAGATAATCCATCTTCATTGGGGGATTTTCTATTGTGTGTTTTGCATAAATAGTATAATTTTGCAAATGAAATCACAAGATACTGTGTTTTTAGCTAAAAACACGGTATGACTAACAAAACAACAAACAAATAAATACAGCTTATATGAAACAAACAACATTCTATTTACTTCTGATTTGCTTTGTGTCAGCAATGGGCGGATTGCTCTTTGGCTATGATTGGGTAGTAATCGGGGGTGCAAAGATTTTTTATGAACCTTTTTTCATTTGGAACATTCTGCAGCTTTGCGAGGATGGGCAATGAGTAGTGCTCTTATTGGTTGTCTGGTTGGAGCCTTGTTGTCTGGTAGGTGGAGCGACCGATGCGGACGAAAAAAGATGTTGATTATTGCGGCTTTTCTGTTTATCCTCTCAGCCGTCGGTACTGGTGCAACCAACAGTTTCAACTGGTTCATATTCTACAGGATTGTAGGCGGATTGGGAATAGGCATTGCTTCGAATGTTTCTCCAGTATATATTGCTGAAGTGTCGCCAGCATCAATCCGTGGAAAACTTGTTTCTTTGAATCAACTCACTATAGTATTAGGAATATTGTTTGCCCAGTTGGCCAACTGGTTGATAGGAGAAAGTTATACATCTTCTGACGGTACGCTGACTGCCAAAGGTGTAGAATGGGCATGGCGCTTGATGTTTTGGGCAGAATTGATACCAGCTGTATTGTTCTTTATCATGGCTCTTGTCATCCCGGAAAGTCCCCGTTGGTTGGCTGCATTTGGGCAAGAGGAGAGAGCCAGGCGAATTTTGATAAGGATTGGCGGAAACGATTTTGCCGAACAGACTTTAGCCGATGCCTTACAAGCTACACGTGTAAAAACCGAAGAGGTAAATTGGAAGACGTTGGCCAAGCCTGATGTCCGGAATGTGTTGCTTATAGGTATTGTTCTTGCTGTTTTCCAGCAGTGGTGTGGCATTAATGTTATCTTCAACTATGCCCATGAGATATTCTCGGCAGCAGGTTATGCCGTATCGGATGTACTGATGAATATAGTAGTCACGGGAATCACAAATGTTATCTTTACGTTCGTTGCCATTTACACCGTCGACAAACTCGGGCGACGCAGCTTGATGCTGATAGGTTCAGCAGGACTGACCGTCATCTATTTGACGTTAGGCATCTGCTATTACATCGGATTCAGCGGATGGTCAATGCTGCTATTGGTTGTTTTAGCCATTGCCTGCTACGCAATGTCGTTGGCTCCAGTAGTATGGGTGGTTCTTTCGGAAATATTCCCGGCACGTATTCGAGGTATGGCCATGGCATTATCCACCTTTTTCCTTTGGGTCGCCTGTTTCATACTGACTTATACGTTCCCTATATTGAACGAAACAGCAGGAGCTGCAGGCACATTCTGGCTCTACGGTATTGTCTGTATGGCAGGATGCCTGTTTATCCGCATAAAACTTCCTGAGACAAAGGGGAAAACATTAAGTGAAATAGAGAAAGAATTAGTAAAATAAATTAAATCATAAAAATCGTTTTATATGTCAACAGCTGTAAAAGTGTGGGAAGAAGATATAGTTCTCCCAACCTATGAAGCAGGAAAGCCGGAGAAAAGCCCAATGTTCCTGGAAAAGCGTGTTTATCAAGGGAGCAGTGGTGTTGTTTATCCGTATCCCGTCATTGAGAAAATCTCTGATACATGCACGGAAAAGACTTACCACGCCTTGTTCCTTGAAAATGAATATATCAAAGTGATGATACTTCCCGAACTGGGAGGTCGTGTTCAGATGGCTTATGACAAGATTAAGCGTAGACATTTCATTTACTACAATCATGTTATCAAGCCGGCATTGGTAGGATTGGCAGGACCTTGGATTTCGGGTGGCATTGAATTCAACTGGCCTCAACATCACCGTCCAAGTACATTTATGCCAGTGGATTATACCATTGAACGTAAGAAAGACGGCAGTGCCGTGGTTTGGGTAAATGAGCGTGAGCGTATGTTCCATCAAAAAGGTATGGCAGGGTTCATCCTACGTCCAGGACGGGCTGTTTTGGAGATCCAGGGAAGACTCTGCAACCCAACACCTATACCTCAGACATTCCTTTGGTGGGCAAATCCGGCAGTAGCCGTAAACGAACATTATCAGTCGGTTTTCCCTGACGATGTACACGCAGTGTTCGATCATGGCAAACGAGATGTTTCCCGTTATCCGATAGCCACCGGAACCTATTATAAAATGGATTATTCGGCAGGAGTGGACATCTCACGATACAAGAATATTCCTGTACCTACTTCGTATATGGCTGTTAACTCAAAGTACAACTTCGTCGGAGGATATGAGAATGACACACGTGCTGGCGTTCTGCACGTGGCTGACCACCACATCTCTCCCGGAAAGAAGCAGTGGACATGGGGAAATGGAGACTTTGGTCAGGCTTGGGACCGCAATCTGACAGATGCAGACGGTCCGTATATTGAATTGATGACAGGCGTATATACCGACAACCAGCCCGACTTCACTTGGTTGCAACCTTATGAAGAGAAGACATTCACCCAATACTTCATGCCTTATCGCGAATTGGGAGTAGTCAAGAATGCTTCTTCCGACTTGCTGATGAATCTGAAAGAGACAGGCGGAAGGATGGTGCTGAAATTGTTCGCCACACGCCGACTTTCGAATGTACACATAAGCATACAGCAGAATGATAGCGAAGTGTGGCATCACATCACGTCACTTTCTCCTGAAGAAGTCTTCGAGCAATTGGTTCCTGTTAGCGACATGAAGGCGGTGAAAGTATGTATATACAATGAAAAAGGACACAAGATTTTGGACTGGGAACCCGAACCAGAAGGTGTAAAAGAAATCCCCGACTCTGCTAAGGCAGCCCTTGACCCGAAGGATGTGCCAACTGTTGAGCAGTTGTATCTGACAGGACTACATTTGGAACAGTATCGTCATGCTACTTATTCTCCAACAGATTATTATAAGGAAGCCTTGAGACGTGACCCTTTGGATGTACGTTCCAACAACGCCATCGGCCTCTGGCTTATACGCAAAGGACAGCCAGCTAAGGCTGAACCTTATTTGCGCAACGCTATCAAGCGGCTTACAGAACGCAATCCGAACCCATACGACGGTGATCCATACTACAATCTGGGATTGTCGCTGAAGTATCAGGGGAAAACCGACGAAGCATACGATGCTTTCTACAAAGCCTGTTGGAACGGTGCATGGCAAGATGCCGGATATTTCTCGCTGGCTCAGATTTCTGCCATCCGAAGAGACTGGGACAATGCCTTGTATGAAATTGAAAAATCTCTACTGCGCAACTGGCACAGTATGCGCGGACGTCAGCTGAAAACTTCCATCCTACGCCTATCTGGAAAAGCAGAGGAAGCCTTGCACTTGGCTGAAGAATCATTGCAGATGGACGCATTCAACTTCGGTTGCATGTATGAGAAGTATCTATTGACACAAGAAACGGAAGTCCTGGAAGCCTTCAAGAAAATTATGCGCCAGGATGCTCACAACTATGAAGAACTGGCTACGGACTACATGTCGGCAGGCTTATGGGATGAAGCTCTCCAGATAATAAAAACTGGCATTTCGGCTGTGAAGGACAGTAAAGTGATGCTGCATTACTATTTTGCATGGTGCCAACTGCATAAAGGCGAGAAGACATTGGCTACACAAGCCATTCAAGTGGCAGAAGCATCGCCCATCGACGGATGTTTCCCCAACACCTTCGAAGCTATCCTTGCCTTGCAGGCTGTCATCCACTATCAACCGAAAGCTGCAAAAGCCTTGTATTACTTGGGCAACATATGGTATGACAAACGTCAATATGCAGAGGCAATCACAGCTTGGGAGACTTCGGCGCAAATAGATGACAAGTTCCCTACAGTTTTACGCAATCTGGCTTTGGCTTATTTCAACAAACTGGGCAAAAAGACAGAAGCTGTAGACTTGATGGAAAAGGCTTACGCGCTTGACAGCAATGACGCTCGCTTGCTGATGGAGCTTGACCAGTTGCACAAACGTATGAACTACGACCATATGCAGCGTTTCGATTTCTTGAGTCGACATAAAAAGACAGTAAAACAACGAGATGATTTATATTTGGAATACGCCACCCTACTGAATCAGCTGGGACGTTATGACGAAGCCATACGATGGATTGATGCACGCAAATTTCATCCATGGGAAGGAGGCGAAGGCAAAGTGACGGCACAATACCAGTTGGCACGTCTCGAACTGGCAAAGCGATATATTAAAGAATCACGATACAAAGAGGCTCTTGCTCGTGTCAACGAATGCTATGTATATCCGCATCACCTGGGCGAAGGAAAGCTACAGGGCGCACAAGAAAACGACTTCAACTACTACAAAGGCTGCATACTTGACGCTATGGGACATACTGCTGAAGCAGAAGCTTGTTGGGAAGCCGCCACCAAAGGCAACCGTCAGCCAGCCGCTGCCATGTATTACTATGACCAGAAACCAGACAAAATTTTCTATCAGGGCTTAGCCTTGCTCAAGTTGGGACGTACAGATGAGGCCAAAGGCCGATTCCACGCTTTGATTGATTATGGCGAGAAACACCTCTTCGACAAATTCAAGATGGATTATTTCGCTGTCTCATTGCCCGACATACAAATATGGGAAGACGACATGGACAAGAAGAATGTCATACATTGCAATTACCTTATGGGGTTAGGCCATTTAGGTTTAGTAGAAACAGCCCTTGCACAAGCTTATTTGGACGGAGCCTATAGGCTTGACAACAATCACCAAGGGGTGCAAATACATAAACCGATGGTAGGATAGACAATAACTCTCGTTACTTTTTTTAAAAAAACAATATGCGAAAAATAATAAACATTTTGATGGGATTAGGCTTCTTCATTGGAGGCTTTGCCCAGGAGAAGCCCATCGAGCTGTCAGGAATGTGGCGTTTCCAGTTAGACCCTATGGGATTTGGAAAGACACCAGGGTCGGAACTGTATTTGAGCAAGCTGACCGAAAGCATCGTACTTCCCGGCTCAATGGACGAAAGCGGGAAAGGTATTCCCAATACGGTGGCTCATGTAGACAGGTTGAGCCGAAAGTTTGAGTATTGCGGCCAGGCATGGTATCAGCGAGAAGTGGAAATACCCGACACTTGGCAAGGCAAAGAAATCATTCTGACACTGGAACGTTGTCATTGGGAGACGAGCGTATATGTGGATGGCGTTCCTGCTGGATGCGATGAACGTCTTTCCACACCCAACCGTTTTGTCTTGACCGAACTGCTGACTCCGGGATTGCACACCTTAACTATATGCGTGGACAACCGATTGAAATATCCCATGGACCAATGGGCTCATGGCACAACCGAATATACACAGACTAACTGGAATGGCATAGTAGGAGAAATGAAGCTGGAAGCCAAGCCGGCTTGCCATCTCACTGACGTGCAAGTGGAGCCAGACATTCAGGCAAAGAACGTACGTGTGCGCATGGCTTTCCACACAGGAGGCAAAGAGAACGGCAAGGGCAATCTGAGGCTCACCGTTAAAGACCAAACAGGAAAGAAAGTGGCTGAATCAACTACGCCTGTCGTACTACATGGCAAGGACGGCAAGATGGAACAAACCTTATCTTTGGGAAAAACAATAGCCCTATGGGATGAGTTTTCTCCTGCCTTATATACATTGGATGTCTCTTTGTCGTCTGAAGGCGAGGAAGACAGCAGAAGTCTTCGTTTCGGAATGCGTAAGGTAGAACAAGGAAAGCACCATATCCGATTGAACAACCGCGACATTCACTTGCGCGGTGTGTTGGATTGTGCAGTATTCCCATTGACAGGCTATCCCTCTACCAACCCCAAGGATTGGCGACGCATAATGACGACAGTCAAGGAGTATGGCTTTAACCATATACGCTTTCATTCCTGGTGTCCGCCCGAAGCAGCATTTACAGTAGCCGATGAATTGGGCATGTATCTGCAAGTTGAGCTTCCGATGTGGATTAAGGACGTAGGCAAGTATCCTGCCCGCAGAGACTTCTTTGAGCGTGAGATGTATGCTATACTGAAGGAATACGGCAATCATCCCTCATTCCTGTTGTTCTGTAATGGAAACGAGAACGAAGGAGATTTTGCGGTGTTGGAAGACTTAATCAAGAAAGGACAGGCTTATGACAACCGTCACCTGTATTCCGCATCTACGGCAAGAACGCATGTCAAAGCCGACCAGTATTACACTTCACATGTCACCGAGAAGGGTGGAATAACCGTATACGAAGGAATACCGAGCACGGATTGGGACAAGAACCAAACTTCTGATATAGATGTGCCCATCATTGCCCATGAAACAGGACAGCGGTGTATGTATCCTAATTTCAAAGAGATAAAGAAATATACCGGTGTATTAGAACCACTCAACTTCAAGGTTTTTCAGGAACGTCTGACAAAGAACGGAATGCTGCATCAGGCTGATGAGTTCTTACAGGCTACTGGTGCCCATACTGTATTGCAATATAAAGAGGTGAACGAGTCGTTGTTGCGAACATCCAAATCGGGAGGTTTCCAATTGTTGGGTTTGTCCGATTTCCCTGGTCAGGGAAGTGCCTTTGTAGGTATATTGGATGCTTTCTGGGAGAGCAAAGGTCTGGTGTCTCCCGAGAAATTCCGCGAATCTTGCGCTCCCGTAGTCCTGTTGGCCCGTTTCTCCAAACGAATCTACACCGATAAGGAAACCTTCAAGACACGGATGGCTATCTACCAGTTCGGCGATAAGGACTTGAAGTCGGGAAAGATGAACTGGCAACTGACAGATGAAGAAGGACGGGTGATAGCCAAAGGAAAGCTGGCTCATGCCACCTTAAAGGTCGGTCAGGTGGATTCATTGGGCGAAGTGAATGTCCCCTTGTCAGCCATCCGCAAAGCAGGCAAATATACATTCCGGGCAGAGATAGCCGGACATATCCGGAACGAATGGGACATTTGGGTATATCCGACAGCAGGAGACCCGATGAAGAACCTGAAACTGACGCGAAACTGGAGAGAAGCCAAAGCACTGTTGGAAAAGGGAGAAACCGTATGTTACGTACCAGAAAACATTCTTGGCAGAAAAACAATATTTGCCAGTCATTTCTGGAATCCGATAATGTTTAACTGGGACCCGATGATAGTTGGAACGAGCATACACAACCAGCATCCGGTTTTCCGCGATTTCCCCACTTCCTATTATGCCGACTGGCAATGGTGGGACATTCTGAACAATGCAGGTGCTGTCGATATGACCGAGTTGGCGGAATTGACTCCTATCATTCAGAGCGTAGACACTTATGAGTACAACCGCAAATTGGGAATAGCCTTTGAGGCGCAGGTAGGAAAAGGAAAACTGTTCTTCCTGAATCTTGATGTCTCGAAAAAGATGAGCGAGCGTCCGGCAACAAAGCAGCTGCTCCGCTCCATAACGGAGTATCTGCATTCGGAAGATTTCAAGCCTGCAACGACTATCCCTATGCACAAATTGGACGCATTGTTTATGCCCGACGCGACTAAGGGAAAGAAAGCGCAGTCGAATGCCGCTATACAACAACTGCTGAATCAATAAATCTCATCCTTAACCCCAACCGGTCATTAGAGATTTTTCATGCAAGAAGAAAGCGAATAGCAACTAATAATTGTAACCAAAGCACAAAACGGTCGTATCAAACCATGATACGACCGTTTCAATACACGCTTGCAGTCCGGCAAAAGACCATCTTTGCTTATTGGAGTTTTGCACCCCTTCCACTTCAATCGCCAAATAGCAATTCCAATTCATAAAGACGACTACCTATTGCAGTAGGTTTGTCTATCTCTATATAGACAAATTTACCTTTCTTGCCCTTTTGAATTGTAAAGCCATTGTCCCAAGTTTTGGCTTGATATACCAGCAGTTTCCCCTTTCCTATACGAGTCTCCATAATTGCACCAAGTTTGTCATTACGCACAGGATGGTCAATTGCCTGCAATATGGGTCTGTATGAAGATGGAGTTTTGTTGATTCTTGCAACCAATGCAGACGAAACCAATTCCCACCATTGCCAATTAGTATACCCATCTGTAGGAAAATCTTTGAAGATAGGGTGTTTTGGATTACACAGCAATCCCATTGTCTTAGGCTGATAGTCAAACAATATCGTTGACCAAAAAGGAGTGGCGAACGTCATATGTTCAACATCACACACGCTATCAGGAACCAGCAATACAGACGCACCGTTTTCTATTTCTTTCAACAACGCTGCAGTTGCTTTTCTCGCAATGATTACATTTCCATTTTTATCATCAACCTTTTCAGGATATACCCATACGTCATACTCGTTGCTTATTCCTAAAGATGGCACATTCAATTTAACAAGCAGTTTTGAGGCTTTTGCTATTTTATCCAAAGGCATAGTTATTTGCCCACAAGAAGACACTTGTCCTTGTGGGAGCATTCGTTTGCACAGAGTCTCACGATGCACCAACTGGTTGTCACACAACACCTCACATTGCACATGAATATCCTTCAAGTCTTGTTTGCTGTAATTGGGTATGACAACCTCGCCAGTAAACTCCTCGTTGTTAGTCCATGTTCGTTTAGGCATTTTCAATAGTAGCGTAATATCATTACATGACTGACGAAACTCCTCAGGCGTGACAAGTTCCTTGCTCTCCCAGAAAGCATTTAACAATCCAACCAACGCACTTCCCTGAGCTTGATAATCACGCAAATCGAGAAGCTGGAAACCTGACATTCCTGGAGTGCGCAACACTCGTTCGATTTCTTCTTTATATAATAAGGTGACCAGCTTACCTGAGGCGTTCAGAAAGTCGGCTGCCATATCACCCATCCCTTTCTGCTCAAGGATACTTTTGAATATTTCCATATTTCTTGGAGACAGCACTCCAGTATATTTGGCTATCTCCGAGAAATCCGGATACACCTCCCACTGTCCAAGCTCATGGGTAATAACAGGACATCTATTGTAAGGAGAAACTAATGTGTGGGCATAATTATTCATTGTATTTGGTATTTCTGTATTGAAATAGCCTCCCATTCTACGTTCAAATCTCTGCCCGTTGACCTTGGCCCCATGAGCTACCTGATACTGATCTCCCTTAAGAGGCAAGTATTTACCCATAGCTTCAAGATTGGTGCTACTTGCATACAAATGCCGACTGTCATATTTTTTGCCATATTCCACCCATTCATTCAAGATAGAATCATTTCCTCTCAATTCATTTCCCATACACATCAGCAGGAATGAAGGGTGATTGCCATATGTATCCAGCAATTGCTGTAGTTCGGAAAAAAGGAATTTATCGCGAGATGCATCCTGACCAACTAAAGTATGTTCCCAATCTTGGGAAAACAACGTCAGTTCAGGCTGCAAATATATTCCAATCTCATCAGCAGCCTCAAAAGCAGCCTTTGGCGGACACCAGGAATGAAAACGCCAATGATTCATACCGTATTCTTTTCCCGTACGGAATATCTTGATCCATTCTTCCTTATTCATTGACGGATAACCTGTCAATGGAAAGCTACCGCCATCATGTTCGCCACGAAGGAATATCGTCCTGCCATTTAACAGTAGTTTTCCTCCGTCTGTGGCAAGTTCCCGAAATCCGAAACGAACTTTTTCTTTTCCTTTGTTGTGACCAAATTTATACTCTACTTCCAACGTATATAGATTAGGGTCGTACTCATCCCAAGCTTGTAAAGGGTTTGCCGTCTGCAAAAGAACAGAAAAGTCCATATTGTCTCCATGACAAACAATTGGTTCCTTCTTGCGCATTACCACTTGCCCTTCAGGTAGGGTGTTCAAAATTTAGATATAAATCTGACATAAAAAGTGCAAGAATTCAG
>OHNM01000212.1_pt1 | contig 14174 bp, 9 predicted proteins | sample 1569661 | NCBI WGS metagenome assembly OHNM01 (sample SAMEA3879508, study PRJEB24766) | human gut metagenome | biome: human-associated habitat; feature: feces | place: USA | collected 1985/1987 | reverse complement strand
AGGGAACCGTTTATATGGATGCGACACTTGCCAGTTGGTTTGCCCATGGAATCGCTTTGCCACACCGACCCAAGAGCCCGCCTTTCATCCTTCGAAAGAGTTGTTGCAATTAAAGAATGAAGATTTAGATGAGTTTAGTAGAGAGGATTATACCCGCATCTTCTCAGGTTCGGCGGTAAAGCGAGCCAAATACGAAGGCCTGTCCCGTACTATACAGTGTTTAAAGGAGAACGATAAAAAGGAAGATAATTTGGATAGTAAAGAGAGGAATGACGATTCTTGTGGAAAAAATCTACGATAATCGTATATATTTCGATATATTTATTATTTTTGTGGCGAATCAGTAAAAGATTCAGTGCTAATTCGAACGTTAACAAAACAAACTGATATGCTTGAAGAACTCAAAAAGGAGGTTTTCCAGGCCAATTTGGATCTGGTAAAACAGGGATTGGTTATCTTCACCTGGGGCAATGTGTCAGGCGTTGATCGAGAGAAAGGCTTAGTTGTCATTAAACCAAGTGGCGTAAGTTATGAAACGATGAAACCGGAAGATATGGTTGTCGTCAGTCTTGAAACCGGAAAAGTAGTAGAAGGGGATTTGAATCCTTCGTCTGATACTTATGCAACGGCTTGGGCACAAGCAGGCAAAGATATTCCTAACATTGGTACAACGCATGCCGATTATTTTTATAAGGCTGTTCCTTGTACTGCCGACATGACAAAGGAAGAAGTGGAAGGCAAATATGAGTTGGAAACAGGGAATGTTATTGTCAAACGCTTTGAAGGAATCGATCCGGATCATACACCGGGCGTCTTGGTCAAGAATCATGGTCCTTTTACGTGGGGAACGAGCCCTGCCAATGCCGTATATAATGCAAAAGTATTGGAGCAGTGTGCGAAAATGGCATTCATATCGTTTGCCATCAATCCCGAGACAACGATGAACCTGTTGCTGATAGAAAAGCATTACAGCCGCAAGCATGGTCCAAATGCTTATTATGGACAAAAGAAATAAGGAAAGAAAAAACAATTTAATCATAACTTTAAACCTCAATATAACATGAAACAATTTGAACAATACGAAGTATGGTTCGTAACAGGTGCACAGCTCCTGTACGGAGGCGATGCAGTCATCGCAGTAGACGCTCATTCTAATGAGATGGTAAAAGGATTGAATGAATCAGGCCGCTTGCCTTATAAAGTAGTATACAAAGGAACCGCAAACTCTTCCAAAGAAGTTGAAGCTGTATTTAAAGCAGCGAATAATGATGATAAATGTGTAGGTGTGATTACCTGGATGCATACATTCTCTCCTGCTAAAATGTGGATTCATGGATTGCAGCAACTGAGAAAGCCGTTGTTGCATTTGCATACTCAATATAATAAAGAAATTCCTTGGGATACAATGGATATGGACTTCATGAACTTGAACCAGAGTGCTCATGGAGATCGTGAGTTCGGACATATTTGTACCCGTATGCGCATCCGTCGCAAAGTAGTGGTTGGCTACTGGCAGGATGAAGAAACCCAGCATAAGATTGCTGTTTGGATGCGTGTTTGTGCCGGTTGGGCTGATGCTCAGGACATGTTGATTCTTCGCTTCGGCGACCAGATGAACAACGTGGCTGTAACGGATGGTGATAAAGTTGAGGCAGAACAACGCATGGGTTATCATGTGGACTATTGCCCGGTTAGCGAATTGGTAGCTTATCAGCATGCGGTTAAAGACGAAGATGTAGATGCTTTGGTGGCTGAATATTTCCGCTTGTATGAGCATGACGCTGAATTGGAAGATAAGAGTACTGTCGCTTATCGCAAAGTGTGGAACTCTGCCAAGGCAGAATTGGCTTTGCGCGCTATCTTGAAGGACAAGGGGGCAAAAGGCTTTACGACCAACTTTGATGATTTGGGCGATGTGAACGTGGAAGAGACAGGAAATGGTTTCGATCAGATTCCAGGTTTGGCTTCTCAACGCTTGATGGCAGAAGGTTATGGTTTTGGTGCGGAAGGAGACTGGAAATCCGCAGCTCTTTATCGTACCGTTTGGGTGATGAACCAAGGTTTGCCTAATGGTTGCTCTTTCTTGGAAGATTATACATTGAACTTCAATGGCGACCAAAGCTCTATCTTGCAAGCCCACATGTTGGAGGTTTGCCCGTTGATTGCCGCAAAACGCCCTCGTTTGGAAGTTCACTTCTTAGGTATCGGTATTCGTAAGAGCCAGACAGCTCGTTTGGTATTTACTTCTAAGGTGGGTGCTGGTTGCACAGCTACTGTTATCGATTTGGGTAACCGTTTCCGTTTGATTGTAAACGATGTTGAGTGCATCGAGCCGAAACCATTGCCAAAATTGCCGGTTGCCAGTGCATTGTGGATTCCGCAGCCTAACTTTGAAGTGGGCGCAGGTGCTTGGATTTTGGCTGGTGGAACACACCACTCTTGCTTCTCTTACGATTTGACTGCTGAATATTGGGAAGATTATGCAGAGATAGCAGGCATCGAAATGGTTCATATCAACAAAGATACGACCATCAGTGAGTTTAAGAAAGAACTTCGTTACAATGAAGTTTATTATATGCTGAATAAAGCCCTTTGCTAATGGAACAGGATGCTAAAACAACCATCGTTTCAGGAAAGGCTATTTTAGGTATTGAGTTGGGTTCGACTCGTATCAAAGCGGTCTTGATCGATGAAGAGAATAAACCAATCGCTCAGGGAAGCCATACGTGGGAAAACCAGTTGGTAGACGGACTTTGGTCTTATAGCATCGAAGAAATCTGGAGCGGTTTGCAAGATTGCTACGCTGATTTGCGTGCGGATGTGAAGAAGCAGTACGATGTTGAGATTGAGACTTTGGCAGCGATTGGAGTCAGTGCCATGATGCATGGTTATATGGCATTTGATAAGAATGAACAGATTATGGTTCCTTTCCGTACTTGGCGCAATACGAATACAGGAGAGGCTGCTGCTGCGTTGTCGAAGTTGTTCGTTTATAACATCCCGTTGCGATGGAGCATTTCCCACCTCTATCAAGCTATCTTGAATGGAGAAGAGCATGTGAAGGATATTGATTACCTGACGACATTGGCAGGATATGTCCATTGGCAGTTGACCGGACGGAAAATCTTAGGAATCGGTGATGCTTCCGGAATGCTTCCGATTGATCCGGAAACAAAAGAGTATTCAGCTTCGATGGTCGAGAAGTTTGATAAACTTATCGCTCCGAAAGGCTATCCTTGGAAGTTGAAGGATATTCTTCCTGAAATCTTATTGGCAGGAGCCGATGCCGGTTGCCTTACGGTTGCGGGTGTTGCCAAATTGGATGTTTCCGGTCATTTGAAAGCCGGTATTCCTGTTTGTCCTCCGGAAGGAGATGCGGGCACTGGAATGGTGGCGACCAATGCGGTTAAACAGCGGACTGGCAATGTCTCTGCGGGAACCTCTTCCTTCTCAATGATTGTATTGGAGAAGGATTTGTCCAAACCGTATGAGATGATTGATATGGTGACGACTCCGGATGGCAGTTTGGTGGCCATGGTACATTGCAACAATTGTACTTCCGATTTGAATGCGTGGGTCAATTTGTTCAAGGAGTATCAGGAATTGTTAGGCGTGCCGGTTGATATGGATGAATTGTATGGCAAATTATATAATGCTGCTTTGGCGGGTGACCCGGATTGCGGTGGCTTGATTTCCTATAATTACATTTCCGGAGAACCGGTGACGGGCATGGTGGAAGGCAGACCTTTGTTTGTCCGCTCCGCTGGCGATAAGTTCAACCTTGCGAACTTCATGCGTGCGCATTTGTGTGGTTCAGTCGGTGTCCTGAAGATTGGCAATGACATTTTGTTCAATGAAGAGAAGGTAAAAGTAGACCGTATCACAGGACATGGCGGCTTGTTCAAGACCAAAGGTGTCGGACAACGTATCTTGGCTGCGGCTTTGACATCTCCAATCTCTGTGATGGAGACAGCGGGCGAAGGTGGTGCTTGGGGAATAGCCCTTTTAGGTTCTTATATGGTCAATAACCCGAAAGATTTGCCTCTTGCCGATTTCTTGGAAGAACAGGTGTTTGCCGGTGATGCTGGTGTGGAGATTGCCCCGACAGCCAAAGAAGTTGCCGGATTCAATGCTTATATCGAGCGTTACAAGGCAGCTCTGCCTATCGAGGCTGCTGCAGCTCAGTATAAAAAGTAAATACATTTTATAAACAAAAGGAGGTTGGATTCCTATGACGTTTACGGGGAGTCTGACCTCTTTTCTTACTAACTGGTTCCATTTGTGTGGAGCGAAAATAGAACGTGTTATGAAGAGAAGTAAACTAATATTAGGAGGTCTGTTGTTTGCCGCGACATTGAGTTTGTCTGCCCAAAAGAGCGCATCTATTTCCTTGGATGCCGACAAAGGAACGCAGATTATCCCGAAAGAGATATACGGACAGTTCGCAGAGCATTTAGGCTCTTGTATTTATGGTGGATTATGGGTTGGTGAAAATTCAGATATTCCCAATACCAACGGATATCGCACCGATGTGTTGAATGCCTTGAAGGATTTGAAAGTCCCGGTGTTGCGTTGGCCGGGCGGTTGCTTTGCCGATGAATACCATTGGATGGATGGAATTGGTCCGAAGGAGAATCGTCCTAAGATGGTGAATAACAACTGGGGCGGAACGATTGAAGACAATAGCTTTGGTACGCATGAGTTCTTGAATCTTTGTGAATTGATAGGTTGTGAACCTTATATCAGTGGCAATGTGGGCAGTGGAACGGTTGAGGAATTGGCAAAATGGGTGGAATACATGACTTCGGAAGGTGATTCTCCCATGGCTCGCCTGCGCCGCAAGAACGGAAGGGACAAAGCTTGGAAAGTGAAATATTTAGGCGTGGGTAATGAAAGCTGGGGTTGCGGTGGAAGTATGCGCCCGGAATATTATTCAGACCTTTATCGCCGTTATGCGACCTATTGCCGGAATTATGACGACAACCGTTTGTTCAAGATTGCCAGCGGTGCCAGTGACTATGATTACAACTGGACAAAAGTATTGATGGATCGTGTCGGTGGCAGGATGGATGGCTTGTCATTGCATTATTATACCGTTACCGGATGGGACGGAAGCAAAGGTTCTGCTACCCAGTTCGATACGGACGATTATTATTGGACATTAGGTAAATGCCGGGAAATAGAGGATGTGTTGGAGAAACATATTGCCATCATGGACGAAAAAGACCCGAAGAACCAAGTGGCTTTGATGCTGGATGAATGGGGAACTTGGTGGAATGTGGAACCGGGCACGAATCCGGGCCATTTGTATCAGCAGAATACATTGCGTGATGCCTTTGTCGCTTCGCTTTCCTTGGACATATTCCATAAATATACCAAACGCCTGAAGATGGCGAATATCGCACAGATTGTCAATGTGCTGCAATCCATGATTCTTACGCAAGGCGATAAAATGGTATTGACGCCGACTTATTATGTTTTCAAAATGTACAATGTCCATCAAGATGCGACTTATTTGCCGATTGATGTGAAGTGTGAAGTGGCTAAATTGGAAGGTGAACGGAATAAGAACCGTGAATTGCCGTTGTTGAGTGCTACTGCATCTAAGAATGCACAAGGAGTGATTCATATTTCCCTTTCCAACGTGGATGCAAAGGAGCGTCAAGTCGTGACAATTGATTTGGCAAATGTACAAGGGAAGCAGGTTGCTGGTGAAATATTGACAGCTGCTAAATTGACCGACCATAATTCATTCGACCAGCCGGATCAAGTGAAGGCGGTTCCATTCAGTGGGGCAAAGTTGAAAAAGAATGTTTTGACAGTGGATTTGCCTGCTAAATCTATCGTCACATTGGAAATCAAATAGTAGCAACAGTTGCGGAACGGCTGTTCCCGAAACGGCTGTTTCGCAACTGCGAAGTAAGATAAACTATCTTTAGAACGGATAATCAAAAAAGTTGTATCAGTCTAATAATCAGCATAGTTGTTTCGACTGGTTTATTTATGGTAACGATTTAGCGAAAGTCAGACTACTTCTGCCTGCTTTACTTTGCATAATGGTTCAAACAACTCTTGCGGTTGCAAAGATATGGTATTTATTTGATAACGCCAAATATTTTAGTAGCCATGTTCGCTACAACCATAAAATATCTTGTATATCAGAAGAAATAGAGAATGTTCAAAAGTGGACATTCTCCATTGCTATTTTTCTTTCACCAAACTCAATCATCGCATTAAAAAGACTTACCTTGTTGGCATTTCGCAAATCTTCCAATGTAATATCTGCTTTTTGTAACACTTCCTCGTATTCTTTTCTGCAATCACTCTTCGAAGTAATGCCTCCTCCTGCCTTGAAATACGTTCCTATACCGTCATTTTCAAGAAAGCGTATCATTACAGCCGAGTTGAGTTCACCATTATTATATATACCCATGACTCCTGTATAGAATCCACGGTCATAGCCTTCCGCCTCATGGATTATTTCCATAGTCTTATCCTTTGGCGCACCTGTTATGGAACCTGCGGGCAACATTGCATCCAATATGTTTCCGATGTGCTTTTGATAACCGGTTGACAACTTACCGCTTATTTCGGAACTGGTCTGGAGAATATCCCTCTTATTGGTATGGAGCACATCAATATAACGGTATTTATCCACACTTACATGCTCTGCCACACGGCTAAGGTCATTGCGAATCAGGTCCACAATGGTAGCATGTTCGGCCGCTTCTTTTTTATCGCCCATCAACACTTGCTCTGCTTCGGGTAAGGACGCGTCAATGGTTCCTTTCATCGGATAAGAATATATCATTCCGTTCTTTATCCCCACGAATGTTTCCGGCGAGAAACACACGAACTGCCTATTGCTATTATTGTCTATTAGTAGAATCTTATACTTGCCTTTAGCACGTAGGAAGATGTCCTCCAACGTAAGGTTGCAGTCCACAGCCACCTTACAAGTAAGGTTGGCAAGATAACAGTTTCCACGCAGGATGTTGCTTTTGACAGTTTCAAAGCTTTTTGTGTAATCTTCAAAATTTGGCTCAAACACTTTCCACGTCGGATGTTTGGTAACCGAAGAGAGTGACTGCCGTTTTACATTGGTTATACCCTCAAAGTCATAAAGGCATTCGTCGGTGGCTATTTCCGACAGCTTCCGTATGTATGCTTCCGAACCTGCATAGTTGACGACAAATAGGAAAGGCTCCTTTTCGTCAGCCAAATGATTGATACGGTCTATAATATTTTGTTTCATTGTCTTACATATAAAAATACGAAATTATACTATTTATGAGAGAATGCCAAAAATATCCGTAGCCACATTGACTACGTTTGATAATTTGCATGACTTTTACCCTTGTTCTTGAATGCGATATCATTAAGATACAAATACATAAAAATGGTTGCTGACCTGTGATGTAATAATGTGAAATCACAAATATTTTACATAAGCAAAAACTCCGTGAACCGTTATATTCTATGGCAGGTGTAGCTGTGATAGAGATTTACTCGACTATTTCGATTTTTATCGTTAATAATGCATAAATATTGGAGTTTATATACGTTTTTTTAATGTATTGCACCTTATCTTTGCTTATCGGAAATCATCCATAACCAAAGTAATAGAAATAGAAAATGGCAAAGAGCAAAAAAGACTTTACATTACTTCTCATTGCGCTCTTTTGCAGTTTTTTGGCTCATGCACAAAAGCAAGTTCCTGCAGAACGGAAAGATTCCATTGACAATGGAAGTAATATTATAAAGATAGTTGGAAATCATTCCAACAAGGGTGCGGCCAACAACGCCCTCGACGTGTTGAGTGGTCAGGCTGCTGGTGTCAATGTGACATCCAACGGTCTGGATCGTATGGCTATGCTCAATAGTGTGCGAGTACGTGGTACAACCTCCATCATCGGAGGCAATGACCCTTTAGTGCTGATTGATGGTGTCACTTCTGACGTACTTACCCTATCAACCATCTATCCTGCAGACATCGAGAGTTTTCGTATATTAAAGAATGCTGCGGAGACCGCCATGTATGGTTCACGTGGAGCGTCTGGTGTTATAGAGGTGAAAACCAAGAAAGGCACAGGACGAGGATTCCAAATCTCGTATGAGGGTAATGTGGGGTTCGAGCAGATGTACAAACACCTGGAGATGCTCAATGCTGCTGAATATGTTGCAACGGCAAAGGCATTGGGTATCTATTGCAACAACGGAGGTTTCAATACCGATAACTACAAGGTGATAACACGCACGGGTATGGTGAACAACCATTACCTTGCATTCAGCGGAGGTACGCCACAGTCAAACTATCGTGCATCTTTCGGAGTAATGGATCACAACACCATCATCAAGAAGATGGACTATAACGTTTTTGTTGCCAAAGTTGATGTAACCCAGAAAGCCTTCAATGACAGACTAACCGGAGAATTCGGAGTGTTCGGCTCTTCATTCAAGAACCATGACATCTTTGATACGCAGATGCTGTTCTATTCCGCAGCATGCCAAAACCCAACTTTCCCTGCTGGTACTGACGAGCATGGAAACTGGCTGAAAAACGAATCGGCAACGCATGTCAACCCACCCGGGATATTGCTTGAAGAGAAAAACGACTCCAAGGATTTGAACTTTGACGCGCACATAAAGCTGAGCTACGATTTCAATAAGAACTGGCGTGTATCCACCTTCGGCTCTTACCTGTATGGCTCTACCGAGAACGGACAATTCTGTCCGACATGGGTATGGGCACAAGGCAACGTGTACCGTGGAGAGTTCAAGAAAGAGGAATGGCTTGGCAATGTATCTCTTGATTTCAACAAAGAGTTCGGCATACATAAGGTCTCTGCTGGAGTAAGCAGTGAATACAGAAAACTGAGAAAAACTGCTTTCTGGGTGTATGCCAAGGGAATACCTACAAACGATTTTCATTACGACAATCTCGGTGCGACGGCAGCCCGTCCATATGGTGGAACAGAAAGCACTTACGAAGACCAGTCTCTGGCTTCTGTAATGGGAAGCATCACTTATAATCTGCTTGACAGATATACCTTAGCAGTTAATGCACGCGGTGACGGATCGTCAATGGTTGGTGACAACAACACATGGGGATTCTTCCCATCTGTATCATTCACTTGGGACATGAAGAAGGAAAGCTTCCTTGCCAACATAAAACCGCTGTCAGTGCTAAAACTCCGCACTGGTTTGGGACAGGCGGGCAATCTTGGCGGTATCTCCGCCTACACAACCATGAACACCGTAAGGCAGACTGGCATTGTTCCGGTCAAGAGTTCTCCAACAGTAACCCTTGGTATGGTAAGAAACAACAATCCTGATTTGAAGTGGGAAACGAAGACAACGTTTAACCTCGGTGCGGACATTGGTCTCTTTGCCAACAGGCTGATGCTTACAGCGGAGTATTACTATTCCAAGACTACCGACATGCTCTACGCCTATGAGGTTCCGGTTCCACCATTCGCATACAATACATTGCTGGCAAACATCGGTTCAATGTCAAACCGCGGATTTGAGCTGGGCTTGTCCGTGCAGCCAATAAGCAAGAAGGACATGGATCTTAACATCAATATGAATCTGTCGTTTCAAAGCAACAAACTTATCTCGCTAAGTGGTGATTACAAGGGAATGAGCATGTCGGCAGCGAACATCACCGCTATTGGATCATTGGATGGCGCTGGTCAAAACGGCGGCGACAACAACGTTGTCTATCAGATAGTTGGACAGCCGCTTGGCGTTTTCTACTTGCCACATTGTAAGGGGCTTGTCAAGAACGAGAACGGCAGCTATTTTTATGACATAGAGGACCTTGATCATAATGGCAAGGTGGATTTGAGCGACGGAGGCGACCGATACATTGCAGGACAAGCCACACCAAAGGTGATCCTTGGCTCAAACATCAGTTTCAGATACAAGAATTACTATATCTCCATACAGATGAATGGAGCATTCGGGCACAAGATTTTCAACGGAACAGGACTGGCTTACACAAGCATGGCTTGCTTCCCAGACTACAATGTCTTTAAGGATGCTCCAAAGAAGAACATCATAGACCAGAGAGTCTCTGACTACTGGCTTGAAAAAGGCGACTACCTGAACTTCGAGCATCTGACAATAGGCTACAATGTGCCTTTGAGGAGCAAGCTTATTCGTTCCTTGCGTGTATCATGCAACATTAGCAACATTGGAACAATCACCGGATATAAAGGTTTGACACCAATGATAAATAGCTATGTTGTCAACAGTACGATGGGTATTGACGACAAGCGCAACTATCCATTATACCGTACTTACTCATTGGGACTGAGTGTACAATTTTAAAACGAAAAGAGTATGAAGACTATTATTAAATACATATTAGCAGCACTGTTAATGCTTTGTTTCAGTAGCTGTCTGGATGAGCATCCCAAAGACCAGCTGGACCAGGAGGCAATCTACAACAATGCTGATAATATATACAAGAATGCCGTGGCTTCTCTGTACAACTATATCGGCAGCAACCAAGAGTCGGAAGGACTTCAAGGAACTTGCCGGGGTATTTACGACTACAATACCTTGACTACTGACGAGGCAATGATTCCTATCCGTGGTGGAGACTGGTATGATGGCGGTTTGTGGGAGAACATGTATCAGCACAAATGGAATGCCAATGATATTAATTTATATAATGTATGGAAATACCTCTTCAAGGTAATTGTTATATCTAACCAGTCGCTTTCTATCATTGATAGCCATCAGACTCTGCTTTCAGCAGAACAGACAAGAGATTTCACGGCAGAGGTAAGAGCTGTACGAGCCTTGTTCTACTATTATGCGATGGATATGTTCGGGCGTGTTCCTATCGTGACATCATACGACGTGAAATTGGAGCAGGTAACGCAAAGCGAAAGAAGTGAGGTATTCAAATTTATTGTTGACGAGTTGCAGGATGTTGCCCCACAGCTCGCCGATGAGCATTCCAACAAGGAGGGGAACTATTACGGACGTGTGACACGCCCGGTCGCAAACTTCCTGCTTGCAAAGCTTGCCTTGAATGCGGAAATATATACGGATGATAACTGGACCGACGGCAAGCGTCAGGACGGGAAAAGCATTTACTTCAATGTGAATGCTGAGAAAAAGAACGCTTGGGAAACCTGCATCTGGTATTGCGAGCAACTGCGGCAAGAAGGCTATGAGTTGGAGAGCGACTACGCATCGAACTTTGCGGTTCATAATGAAAATTCCAAGGAGAACATCTTCACAATCCCTTTGGACAAGAACTTATATTTGAACGAATACCACTATCTTTACCGCTCACGCCACTACAAACATGGCGGAGCTTATGGCGGTTCTTCCGAAAACGGCACATGTGCAACTGTTTCAACCGTCAAGGCTTTCGGTTACGGAACGGACAATGTTGATAATAGATTCAAGATAAACTTCTATGCTGATACCGTGCTTGTTGACGGAAAAAAGATATATTTGGACAACGGGAAGCCGTTGGTGTACATGCCGCTTGAACTGAAACTGAACCTCAGCGACAGCCCATATAAACAGACGGCAGGTGCCCGTGTAGGCAAATACGAGGTTGATCGAACCGCCTATTCGGACGGACGGCAGGTTGACAACGATATCGTCCTTTTTAGATATGGTGATGCGCTGTTGATGGAAGCCGAGGCGAAAGTTCGCAATGGCGAGGATGGTTCAATAGAGCTGAACGCTATAAGAGACCGAGTAGGAATGCCTCATGTGGAAGCCAATTTGGACAACATTCTAAAGGAGCGTCTGCTGGAATTGGTTTGGGAAGGTTGGAGACGTCAAGATCTCATCCGTTTTGGCAAATATACCAAGGCATATGATCAAAGAACTCCATTAGAAAAGGAGTCTACCGGGTTTACAACGGTTTTCCCAATACCACAAAGATGTCTAGATTTAAACAAGAAATTAAAACAGAATCCAAGTTATTGATATAGTTGCCATAAGCTTTTCATTCACATGAAATCATTTTAAGGTAATAAGAGTTCAGGATTCTGGGCAGACAAATTATAATAGCTCATAATTTAGTCTGCCCTGCCAAGACTGCCAAAGCGAGCAATGCCTTTGTGCAGTCTTGGTTCTTGTATAGTGGACAGCCTTTGTTTGCAGAACAAAAGATGAATGTAAACTTAATATAGAATACAATGTTTAAAGATAAGAAATCAAGATTATCCGCATTCTTTGCCGCCATCAATATCGTTCTTGCTGATATTGGCGGAAAGAAGACTACATATATCATTCCATTTTGCGCTAAAAGTATCATAATCATGTCTGTTTCAGTTGTGATGTTGGTAGCATGTGAAAGACATGCTTCTACAAGCGAGCAGATGGATATTGCGGAAAAACTCATGAATACAAAACCAGATTCGGCGCTTACAATTTTAAACAGCATTCACGCCTCTGGTTTCAAGGGTAAGGATGCTGCCAGATATGCGTTGCTGAAATCTATGGCACTGGACAAGAACTGCATAGACACCACGACCTTTGATATACTTGAACCCGCCATTGACTATTATATCAAAAACGGAACTCCAGACGAACAGTTTCGGACATATTATTATCAAGGCAGGATTTATCAGAATCAAGGTGATGACGATTCTGCAATGCTCTCTTTTATGAATGCCTGTGATTTGAAGCAAGCAGTGACCGACTCGTTATTGCTGGCACATACATTTGTGGCGCAAGGTACATTGTATCTCAAACAGTATAAAACAAAAGAGTTCATTCAAAACAATATGGCGGCAGCGAAACTTTACGAAGCTCTTGGCAAAGGGATAATTTGATTATTTGTTTTTCACCTAAATGAAAAGCACAGTGTTTTAACGCTGTTTTATAAGACTGCTTTTAAGAATCAGGCAAAATATCAGGATACACTCCAAAATCAAATGTGCCCTTTCGCTATCATTCTAATGTTTCTTTGTTCCAATATGCCTGTAGGTTCTCTTTGATGCACTTCATCACAACAGAGAAGTCTATCTGCTCTTTCCAACGTATCTTTTTCAAGAATGCTTTCCACCAAATATTGCGTGTGACATCCGTTGCAAACTTCTCTGTGAAAAGGGCAAGGTTCTCTCGGTAAGGTGTATTCCTGTTCTTAAACGTACCGACAATGGCTTCCGCAAGAAGTTCCTTGTCTATCTCATGGTTGGTGAACAACTGATACACATCAAAGAAATCTTTCATGCGGCTATTGTTTTCGTCACGGTCAACCATTGCATGAAACTTCTCTGCTATCAAAGTTTCCAATGAATAGGCATACAGTTCCACGGCAGGAACATCTGGTAACAACAACGGATAGTCTAATGACTGAGGATAAGCTGTTACCACATCACCGAAGCCTATGTCAACTGACACTTGTTGCACTATTGTATCTAAGTGTGCCACCACTTTTACACAAGTGCCTGGGTATTTCTTTTCAACGGCTATTGGCTCCAATTCAAGTGAAGTTGCATCGAATGTAACTCCATCGTCCTCACATTCAATGGCGCACACTTTTTGAAAAACCTCTTTTAGGTTATCTCTATCATTGCTGATGCGTTCTCCCAACAGGTCAATGTCAATGGTTGGACGAGCCTTGAACCCATCCAAGGCAAACAACAGCGAACTGCCTTTCAGAAGAAAGTGGCTCTTGTAAGGACTTGCAGAGATACGGAACAACAAGCGTTCATGCAAGTATCTAACCAACACTTTCATATACTCTTGCTTCTCCTCTTTGGCGAGGTTCAGCAAACGTGTCCTAATGGACTTCCCTATATTCTTTGTCATAGTCTTGTCTCCAAATATGTAGTCAATATATTTTTCACTCTTAGTTTCTGTGCGTATTCATGGAGTAGAGATATATTGCGGTTCTCCTTTTTGAGATAGTTGTCTATCACCTCACCGCACACATCAAGCCCTATCTTGTTTCGGTACTTTACAGCATCACAGACCGTTCGCTCCATATCTGTAATGAGTACATCATAGCCAGATATACTCTTTTTGATTATACCAAACTCCAAATTCTCCTTTTTCCAATAATAGAGGTCAATAGGAGGATAGTCTGGCAAACGCACCTTTCGCTTGGCTTCAATGGCTATGCAAGTAGCGGAAGGCACTTGTGTGGAAAGTCCATAATGAGCAAAAGCACTATACAGGCAAAGCAC
>OHNM01000210.1_pt1 | contig 14218 bp, 8 predicted proteins | sample 1569661 | NCBI WGS metagenome assembly OHNM01 (sample SAMEA3879508, study PRJEB24766) | human gut metagenome | biome: human-associated habitat; feature: feces | place: USA | collected 1985/1987 | reverse complement strand
CACTTCCTCTGGAACGCGAAGATGCGTTTCGGAAAGACCTTCACCGCATATCAACTGGCTCTCAGGATGGGCTGGAAGAAGTTATTGATTCTCACCTTCAAACCTGCTGTCAAGACCGCTTGGGAAGAAGATCTGCTGACCCACAAGGATTTCGAAGGCTGGCAGTTCTGCCAGAAGCAGGATGACCGTGAGTTCAACCGTGTGGACGAACGCCGGCCTTTCGTCTGCTTCGCCTCCTTTCAGGATGTTCTGGGGAGGAACTCCGTCGGGGGCATCAAGGCCACAAACGAGTGGATCCAGACCGTCGGATGGGACTGCATAGTTCTGGACGAGTATCACTACGGAGCGTGGGGCAGGAACGCCAAGAACTTCTATGACAGGAAAGACCCTGCCCTGCGCCGTGCGGAAGAGGTCGGCGAGATTCTCACCGAGGACGCTTCCTCGGCTCGGGAGCTGGAGGCCCGCGAGATGTATGACGAAGGATTGATGCCGCTGCGTACGGGTGCATACCTCTATCTTTCCGGAACACCGTTCCGCGCCATCTCCACGGGTGAGTTTATCGAAGAGCAGATATTCAACTGGACATATTCGGACGAACAGGCCGCTAAGGAAGCGTGGCAGGGAGAGCATAACCCCTACGCGCAGCTTCCCAAGATGGTGATGCTTACATACCAGCTGCCAGACAGCATCAGCGAGATTGCCTCCCGGGGTGAGTTCGATGAGTTCGACCTGAACGAGTTCTTCCGTGCTGAGGACGACCGCTTCCTGCACGAGGAATATGTCCAGAAATGGCTGGATCTCATCCGCGGTGCCTACACCGAGAACATCGTGACGGAACTCAAACTGGGCAAGGAGAAACCGCCTATGCCTTTCTCCGACAGCCGTCTTCTCAGTTACCTCCAGCACACCTACTGGTTTCTGCCTTCCGTGGCCGCCTGCCGGGCCATGTCTGTGCTCCTGAGAAAACGCTCCAACCGTTTCTTCGATGATTACAAGGTGATTGTGGCGGCCGGGAACGAGGCCGGAATGGGAGCGCAGGCCGTGGAGCCTGTCTATAATGCGATGGAAGATCCACAGCGGACGAAAACCATCACGCTCTCGTGCGGCAAACTTTCCACCGGTGTGACCGTCAAGCCGTGGACAGGCATACTGATGCTACGCAACACGACTTCCCCGGAGACATATTTCCAGGCCGCGTTCCGTGTCCAGTCCCCGTGGACGGCAAAGGACGAACATGGGGAGGAGATCATACTCAAGCCTTTCTGCTATGTCTTTGATTTCGCGCCCAACCGTGCGCTGAGGCAGGTGCAGGAATATAGCTGCCAACTCAACGTCCATGAGTCCAATCCGGAGAGGAAGGTGGAGGATTTCATAAAGTTCCTTCCCATACTTGCTTTCGACGGCTCGTCGATGAAGGAGATCGATGCCGCGGGAGTGCTGGATATGGCGATGAGCGGCACTACGGCGACCTTGCTGGCCCGCCGTTGGGAGAGCGCCGTGCTGGTCAATGTGGATAACGCCACGCTCCAGCGCCTGATGAACAATCCGGAGGCAATGAAGGCATTGATGAATATCGAGGGCTTCCGCAACCTCAATTCGGACATCGAGACCATCATCAACAAGTCCGAGCACGTCAAGAAAACCAAGAAGGAAAAAGGCGATGACCTTTCAGCCTCGGAAAAGAAGCGGTTGACAGAAGAGGAGAAGGAGTTCAAGAGCAAGCGCAAGGAAATTCAGGACAAGCTCATCAAATTCGCGACCCGCATCCCGGTATTCATGTACCTCACCGACTTTCGGGAATATTGTCTGAAGGACGTCATCGAACAGCTTGAACCCACTCTCTTCCGTAAGGTCACGGGTCTTACGCTCAAGGATTTCAGCCTGTTGGTAAGCCTTGGTGTCTTCAACAGCGAACTGATGAACGATGCCGTTTACAAGTTCAAGCGCTACGAGGACTCTTCCCTTGAATATACCGGCATCGACAGACACACCGGCTCTGTCGTCGGCCTCTGGGACACCGCCATCGACACCTCCAAGACCAGATTGGTTAAAGACAGAGTCGTGGACAATAACTCAGAATATGTCGAAGATCCCCTTGGGGGTGGTGAGACCATTTCCCGTAAGCCGTGGGAGACCATCCGTCCTGGCGATGCCGTCACCCACAAAAGTCTCGGCCCCGGCACCATTGTGGCCCTTGATAAGGATTATCTGATTGTTAAATTCACCGACCGAGAATCAAAGTTCCGTTACCCATCAGCCTTCGAGAAAGGTTATCTGGAAGTGTGAAACCTACTTGCCATTCGGATTATCTGCCGTTCGGTTTAAGTCTAAGTGTGTTTCTTGGGCAACGTTTTAACCCGAAAACGTTGCCCGAGAACTTCTTTGATCACAACAGGAGCATTTTCTTCATATAATGCTGCCGTCATAATCATTTTTGCCATCGACAGGAGCAATATTGCTTGTTTGCGCTCCTTTGGCCGTATGCAAAGGCGCTTGGCAAGAAGCTTGGCGCAGGACTTTTCTTTTGTCGTGATTTTTGTGTAAGTTTGCAGGTTAAACAGACAGTCAGGAAATGTTTAGGAAACTTGCGGACAGAATGAAGGAGTTCAAGCTCACGATGAGGATGAAGCTGACGCTGAGCCTCAGCGCGATAGCCGTGACACTGCTTGTCTCCAGTGTGATCTCCATCATGGAGTACTATAGGATGAGCAACTATGTGTCGGATCTCATCGCGGACAACATCAGGAGCGTCAATGTCGCACAGAAATTGTCCGAAGTCACGAACAAGTACAATCTGGATCTTCTGGCCCTGATCGGTGACAACTCGGTCAACACTCTTCCGGACTTCCATCAGAAGGAGTTCATGGGGCATTGCGACTCGCTTCGCAACTCCTTGACTTCCGACAAGATGGTCCCGCTGACTGATTCTGTTGTCTATGCGTATTCAGCTTACATGCTGACTTCGCTGGAACTGAACGACGTGATGCTGTCGGACTTCATCGACACCAGGGCTTGGTACTTCGACAGGCTTCAGCCCAAGTTCAGGAGGCTGAACCACTACATTGATGTGCTCAACGAGGCAATCTACGATGACCTGAAGAAGAACTCCCTGACGTTCCAGAGGGGGTTCTACAGGAGCATCATTCCGGGTGCTGTGGCTGTGGGTGTCGGGCTGCTGCTTGTGCTGATGCTGTTGTTCTTCCTGCTGGTGTTCTATGTGAATCCTATCTACAGGATGCTTTCCGGGCTGAACAACTACAGGTCCTACAACAAGAAATACTCCTACTCCTTCGAGGGTGATGACCAGCTGGCGGAACTTAACGACGGCATCACGGAACTGACGGGGGAGAATCAGATGCTGCGCAAGAGGGTGGCCAACCTGCGGGCCAAGGTAGCTTCGACAGGCTCCGCTCATAATAATAATTAAAGAATATCCAAATGAACATCAAGGTGATATCCAGAAACGTTGGCTACGCTCTGCTTGTCAGTGCGCTGTTCATGTTCCTGTCCATTCTGGTCTCTGTGGCGAACGGCAATGATAGTGCCCTCGCCGCCCTGATGATCAGCTTCACGATCACCTTCACCGTCGGTGTGTTCCCGTTCATATTCGTAAGAAAATCGGCTGCCATCACGTTGAAGGACGGCTACATGATCATAGCGCTGTCCTGGCTGCTGTCCTTCATCTTCGGGATGCTTCCGTATGCGCTTTGGGGAGGGCCGTTCACGATCATAAACGCCTGGTTTGAAAGTGTTTCCGGATTCACGACGACCGGCTCGACAATCCTTGACAACGTTGAGGCGCTGCCGAACAGCCTGCTGTTCTGGCGTTCCTCGACGCACTTCATCGGAGGCTTGGGAGTCGTGGTCTTCCTGCTGCTGATCATCCCGAGTTCGTCTCAGATGAGGTTGAGGCTGACCACCCTTGAGCTTTCGTCATTGTCCAAGAGGGAGTACAGATCCGGCGCGAACAAGACAGTCTATATCTTCACTTATGTCTATTTTGGATTGACCGCAGCCTCGTTCCTGCTTTATGTGATGGCCGGGATGAGTCCTTTCGACGCGATCAACCATGCGATGAGCGTCGTGGCGACAGGCGGCTTCAGCACCAGGAACGCCTCCATCGGTGCCTATGACTCGATCACGATCGACCTTATCACGATGCTCTTCATGGTACTCTCATCCGTCCATTTCGGAATGATATTCGTGGCTGTCGTGACAAGATCCCTCAAGCCGTTCAAGAACGAGATATTCAAGTTCTATCTTTCCATGATGGTTGTGGCGGGGGTGATCGTGTCGATCTCGATCAAGGCACACGGGTTCGAGGAAGCCTGGGGGCGCTCTCCGGCTTCTTCCACGTCATGAGCTTTGCCTCGACGACAGGGTTCAGCATCGCTGACAACAGCTCCTGGCCTGTTCTTTCGGACACCATACTGGTGCTTATGGGAGTATGTTGCGGCATGGCCGGCTCCACCTCCGGCGGCATCAAGTCCGACAGGATGATGTTTCTGTGCAAAGAGGTTAAGTACCAGTTGAGGATGGTTCTGCATCCTGCGTCCGTCAAAGATATAAGGGTGAATGGCAGGGTGATCCGGCAGAACGACATCGCCCCGCACATCCTCTACATCGCCCTCTACGGTCTTGTGGTGATCATCTCGCTCGCGGCCTGCCTCACGCTCGACCCTGACAACAACCAGTCATTCACGGCGATACTCTCGTCCCTTGGCAATGTTGGACTTTCGGTGGACCAGCTCGGCTCAATCTACAACTTTAACGGAGAGCCATCCTCCCTCAAGTTCATCTACACGCTTGACATGTTCCTCGGACGTGTCGAGATCTATCCGATTCTGGCTGTTGTGATGATGATTTTCAGCCGGAGAAACAAGTAGAGGCTATGTACAGGGGGGAGTTTTTCTATAAGCGTTTCAAGGATAATTTTCCTTATGATGGGACGGAGGATCAGGATCGGTTGTTCCGGGAGATTGCGGATTTTGTTACTTGTGATGACGCTGATATTCTGGTGGTTAACGGGTATGCTGGTACGGGAAAGACTTCGGCGATCGCGGCGGTGATCAGGGCGTTTGATGATTTGAGACCTAAGGTACATACTGTCGAAGCGACTGTGTCGGAAGCGTCCGATGAATATGAGGAAATATGCTACCTCCTCGCCCCCACCGGCCGCGCCGCGAAAGTCCTATCCCTGTACGCTGGCAAGCCTGCCCGCACGATCCACAAATGCATCTACCGCCAGAAATCTATCGGCGATGACGGCTTCGGCCAGTTCTCATTAGCCCCTAACAAGCTCTCCCACAAACTCTTCATCGTGGATGAGGTCTCCTTGATAGGCATAGACGATGCCCAAAGGCAAGGCACGACCCAATTTGGTACCGGAGACCTTCTGAAGGATTTGATTGAATATGTCCGCGCCGGCAACGACTGCCGCTTGATAATGATCGGCGATTCAGCCCAGCTGCCTCCTGTCGGAATGGACGCCTCACCCGCTTTGGCGAAGGAATATATGGACGGTTTCGGTGGAGTCTGTTACAGTAGCCTGACCGAGGTCGTCCGCCAGCAAAAAGAATCAGGTATCTTGTTCAACGCCACGAAATTACGTGAGTTGATTGCCTCGGATCTCTACGGTGACGGGATGTACACTCCTGATGAGTTGGGTCTGACCGTTGACGGTTTCGATGACATCGTGAGGATAACCGGCGGCGAACTTATCGACACCCTGAACTCGGCGTATTTTTCTGAATATTCAAAAGACGATGCTGTGGTGCTTTGCCGCTCCAACAAGCGCGCGAACCGCTACAATGCCGGCATCCGGGCCCAGGTCTTCTATGATGAGGAGCGCTTGGTCCGTGGCGAGAAACTGATGATAGTGAAGAACTGCTACCAGTTCCTGAAAGGTGTCAAGTGTATGGACTACATCGCCAACGGTGACATCGCCAAACTCGTGTCAATCAAGAATTTCGAGGAACGTTACGGCCTCCATTTCGCCGATGCCCGCCTTTCATTCCCGGACTACGATGACACCGAGATCGTCGCGAAAGTCTGTCTGGACACCCTTGAGTCCGAGTCCGCATCCTTGAGTTACGAGCAGCAGAACCAGCTTTATAACGGTGTGAACGCAGACTACGCCGACATCCCGACCAAGAAAAAACGCTACGAGGCCGTTCGTGAGGATCCTTACTACAACGCTCTCCAGCTAAAGTACGCCAACGCCATCACCTGCCACAAAAGCCAGGGCGGCCAGTGGAGCTGCGTCTTCATTGACAACCCCTTCTGGCAGGACGAACTCACAGTCGATGACCTCAAATGGCTCTACACCGCCCTCACCCGCGCCACCGACAAGGTTTACCTCGTCAACTTCAAGGACGAGTATTTTGCATAGTGTGGCTGGACAGTCCTCGGACTAAATCATAATTATTTTCTTTCACCGCGTTTGTAATATTGAAATAATTCGTATCTTGCAGCCAGTTAACCATTAATGCGACAAAATATAACCAAGAATATAAAACCAACATTATGAAAAAGGCCATTCTCATCATCGTCTCGCAGTTGTCGCTTGTTTTCACACAAGCCTTCGCCCAGATTCCGGAGCTCACGCATTCGAACGTTATTCCACCTTCTCCCATCGCATCTGAGCTTACCAAATACATCACTTATCCTGTGGATTTGTGCAACGGTCTGGTAAAAACAAGCATTCCGCTATATGAGATTGTTGACGGCGACATACGGATACCGATCACTCTGAACTACCACGCATCTGGTCTGAAACCAAACATGCGTTCGAGCCACTGGCTCGGCGACGGGTGGAGTCTCACGACAGGTCCGTCGCTGTCACGGACGATCAATGGTGTGGCGGACGAGATAAAATACTTGCCCGAACTTGCGTTGCGCGACTCCCTGTCCTACGAGCAGCTGAATGCGATATACACCCAAGCGGTGGACGTGGCGTTGGACGAATTCCATTACTCCCTTCCGGGAAGCAGTGGCAGGCTTTATCTCAGACGGGATATTGATGGAACTGTCACACCGGTCACGATTCCCCGTGATGACATCATTGTGACGTTTTCGGGAGGAAAATCATTACGGGAGTTTTGTGTAAAGGACAATTTCGGGATGACGTACAGTTTCGGTGGCACCGATAGAAGTTATTACGACTACGTTTATTATGAATATGGGACGGGGCCTTCGTCATCCCTCGCTTCATCTGCATGGAAGATTCGTGAGATACGTTCGGCCACGACTGGCAGGACCGTATCGTTTAAGTACACATCAAACATAGAGGAGATATTCTGCATGAGGTATGTAGATGCCCTTACGATTCTTGATGAGTATGTCGGTCAGTCTACCTGTACTATCCCTCTTGTTGACGTGTCCAATTGTCAGAGCAATGAACGTAAACTGTATGTCTATGATCGTAACAAAAAGGGACTTGTTGAGGCGGATCTGGGAGTAGTGCCGTATCTTGTTGGTTACAGGTTTCCAATGCCGGCGAGACAGAAAATTATACAGGAAAATTCCTATGTCCAGAGAATAGACTTCAGCGGTGGTCACATCTTGTTCAATATGAACGCAGACAAAGATAAGGGTCTGGAATCCATAGAGGTCTATGATTTGTCTGGGAAACAAGTCAAAAGGGTTAAGTTTGTTCAGACATATTGTGAAACCAATTTTTCTTTAAGGCTAGAGTCACTTGAGATAGAGTCTCCTAATGGTAATGCTTCTGAGACATATTCATTCACATACAAGGGAGACTGTCCCCCACGTGATACCCGCTCCATTGACAAATGGGGGTATTATAATGGACGAAATAACTCAACACTTGTCCCTACGGTGACAACATATGTGTCGGTAAGGAATTATTCGTTAATTGGCTATAGTGCTTTGGTGACTGTCCCAGGCGGCGATCGCAATCCTGATGAAGAAGCGATGCAGAGAGGAATCTTGACATCTGTGACATACCCAACAGGTGGTCGAACAGAGTTTAGTTATGAGGCGCATCGCTACATTGATGATAATGGCAAATCACGCATGGCTGGAGGCTTGAGGATAAAACAAATCCGTGACATTGCAGGAGACGGAAAGATATTATACCGTAATTTTAGCTACAGTACATATTCATCAACTATTAATGGAGGCGGAGTCCGCACTGTAATCCCTCAGGATTCATCGTATCCTCCTGACACGATGGCTCTCTATTACAGAGAAACGAACTGTGCTGAGTTTGGAGGCACACTTCCAAGTCTTTTGGCAACCTATAAAGAAAGGGTATGGATGGACAACATGATGGTAAGTCTGATCTCAGATGCTGGATCCAGTGTGAACTATCCGTATGTTTTTGAGACAAGATCTAGTGATGCGGCAGGTAATCATACAATTGGTTTGACAGTTCACGCTTATGTCATTGTGCCTGATCGCCCGATGCAGGTCAAGAAGACAAATCTCATCTATGATGACAGGCAGGAATGGCGAAGTGGAGTAAAGACTGGTGAGACTGTGTACAAACATGGAACAGACGGGATGCTTCAGAAAGTGTCTGAAGTTCAATCTGACTATAGCAATGATTATGACTTCGGATCTGACAGCACTGCGATCAGGCAGAGGTATGTTTATCGTTCCTGGAGGCCGTATGGACTCGATGATTTCCACGTACCTGAACAATACAAAGAGATAAGTTATATAACCACCACGCTTAGTCAGGGACGTAGACGGCCTCGATTGGTGAATGAAACGGTCATTGGAGACAATGGCTCTGTTACAAAAACTACGACATTTACTTATGACGCTCGTGGCAATGTCCGTGAAAAGAAAGAAAATGTTGGCCTGCCGGAATATTCGAACAGGATTACCACATACACCTATCCTCAGGACAAGGCAGGGGGTGTATATTCAGCGATGTCCGCCGCCGGAATGACTGGTGTTCCAGTCGAAACGAGTGTATATAAAAATTCAGTTAATGACGCAAATCTGCTGACAACCCTTTCCATAAGTTACGGATCCTACCCTTGCGCCTCCGGGACGTTTTTCGCCCCTTCGGCCAAGTCCCTTATGATTCGCGGAGCAAGTTCCTCAGAGCGGAAGATCCTGTTCAATGAATATGACCGCAGGGGAAATCCTCTTGAGACAGAGGATACGGAGGGGCGGAAGACGGTCTATCTGTGGGGGTATAATGGGTATTACCCTGTGGCTATGGTTAAGGGCGGCGACTGGAATAGTGTCAAGAATAAGGTGGACACATCCGGTCTCAATGATGGTGACTTTACGCAGATCCGAAAGAAGCTGGTCTCATTCAGGTTGAAATGCAGGGACGTGCCGGATATGTTTGTCAACACTTATGAATACAAACCTTTGGTTGGCTTGTCGTATCTTAAGAGTCAGTCAGGTAGTATATTTGATTATGAATATGACGGCCTCGGCAGACTCTGTCGGACATTTGTGAGGAACGGAACAACGCACGAGAAAGAGCTTCTCTCATCCTATTCCTATAGCTACGGGCCATCAGCCGGCGGCAACCGCATCCGGACAAGAGACTACCTCGGTGCCGATGCGGCATCCTTCAAGGAGACCAACACCTATCACGATCTCCTTGGCAGGCCGGTTGAGACGGTGATGACAGCGGCTTCCCCTGCTGGCAAGGACATTGTCTTTTTGAATGAATATGATGACTTCGGCAGGCCGTACAGTAAGTACCGTCCGGTGCCGGTGGCGACATCTGCCGGGGACTATGCCGATCCGTCAAGGATCAGGGCCGCTAACAGTTTCTATAACTGGGAGGTTTACGCCTTCTCCAAGACGCTCTACGAGGCCTCTCCACTTGATCGTCCCGTGGAGGAGTATGGTCCCGGCTCTCCTTGGCACACAAGAGGAAAGTCCGTGAAGACTGCGTATCTTGTGAACGAGGACTCGGGACTTCTTTCGTGTTCTGGTTATCTTGTGGAATCCGACACATCTTTGACCTGCGTCGGGACTTTGCCTTCTGGAAACCTCAATGTCGTGAAGGTGACTGATGAAGACGGAAATGTCTCGTTGACGTTTACTGACAAACTCGGACGTAAGGCTCTGGAAAGGACAGTTGATGGGGAACGGTATCAGGACATCTATTACGTGTATGATGATTTGGGACTGCTTCGTTATGTACTAACCCCGGAGGCTTCAGCCGTGATGTCTTCGTCAGGAACGTTCGGTGATTCCTCGTCTCCGTTGTCTGCGCAGGCCTATGTCTACAAGTATGACGGCAAAGGCCGGTGCGTCAGCAAGAGGCTGCCTGGCTGTGCTCCCATCCTTTACAGGTACGACAAGGGCGATGTGCCTATATTTTCTCAAGACGGAGAGATGAGGAAGAGAGGAAAGTGGATGTTCTCGTTCCGTGACGCCCTGGGCCGTGACGCGGTAAGCGGTGTCTGGCCTTCGGCTCAGGCCCCGTCTCCTGCCGTGCCGGTTGTGGCCACGTATGACGGAGCCTCCCCGCTCGGCGGCTATTCGGTCAACACCCCAGTTCCGTCCGACTGCAAACCCCTGTCCGTCAGCTATTATGACGACCACTCGTTCATGGACGACCTCGTCCCGTCTGACGCAAGGCGCGTCCTGGCGTGTGACACGCTGTCCAACTACGGGATACCTGTCGTCGGATCTGACAGGTGCAAAGGGCTTCTGACAGGCACCGCCGTCTATTCCCTGACCGACCCGACGTCCAAGACGGTATCGTCATTCTATTACGACTACCAGGGCCGCCTGATCCAGAGCCACCGCAAGGAGGCGCTTGGCGGGGCCGGGCATATTCATCAGTCCCTTACTTTCACGGGCAAGCCGTCTATGACAAGGGAAACGGTAGAACTTCCGGATGGCCAGGTGGATTCCCTTGTGACAGTGAGGGCTTATGACGGACAGGAGAGACTGGTCTCGGAAACGACATCTCTGAATGATAAGTCGCAGTCTGTGTCCTATGGTTATGATGAAATAGGACGTCTGACAAGTCGGGTGTATGGCACGGAGGCCAATCCGTCAGCGTTGACCGAGACACTGGCCTATAATATTCGAGACCAACTGACAGACCAGAATTCCAATGTGTTCAATATGTCACTCCGGTATCAGGAGCCGACACTTGGGGGCAGTCCCGAAGTATAACGGGAGCGTTTCCGAGTGGGAATGGAATCACGGTGTGGGAACAGAGACAAACGCCTGGTCGTTATCATACGATGGCGTTGGCCGCTTGACGGACGTGCGGAGATTTGTCGGACGTGTGCACACTAATGCCTTCAGCGAGAGGTCTATCACTTATGACAGGAACAGTAATATCTTGACTTTGACCAGATACGGGGAGAACGCAGCGACTCCGGATGAGATATTGGCATATTCGTATAATGGCAATTTGTTGAGGAATATCTCCAATAGCGGCACGTCCGGTGGCGGAGGCTCCTTTACCCACGACACTAACGGCAACCTGACCCGTGACGGCCTCTCTACGCTCGACATCGATTACAATGATCGGAACCTGACAAGCCACATTTCATCCGGCGGAGCCACTTTGGCGGAGTATGAATATCTTGCTGACGGCACAAAACTGCGTGCGTTGGACGGCGGCGGCAACGGCTACCAGTACAGAGGTTCCCTGATATACACCCAGACCGCAGGTCAAACGGGTTCTCCGGCTATAACCCTTGACTGCGCCGTGACCTCCGCCGGCAGGATAGCAAGTGAGACCTCCGCCGCCGGCACGGTCTCCTATAGGCCGCTCATCCACCTCTGTGACCACCTCGGCAGTGTCCGCTTCGTCATCGACGGCGACACCGGTACTGTCGTCGAGGCCAGCGACTACTACCCGTTCGGCAAGCGGATCACACCTCCACCGGTCGCAGAGCCTGTCGAAGCGACCTCTCAATCCGCAACCTCTCCGAATCGCTGGCTCTTCTCCGGCAAGGAGTCCCAGTCCTTCCTATATGCAAACATACCGTTACTCGACTTCGGTGCCAGGATGTACAACCCGACTATTGCTCGCTGGACAACCTCCGACCCTATGTCCGAGAAGTATTACGGCATCAGCCCGTATGTCTACTGCCTCGGAAATCCAATAAGTATCATTGACCCTAATGGAATGGATATATGGACTATGGACGAAAAGGGAAATGTGGTATGGGTAAAGGAAAGTGATGACCACCGGCTTTATTATATGAATAATGATGGCCTATTGTCTGATGACTATGTCTCGGTCTCTGACCGGAGCATCCTTGACGATCTGACCAAAACAGAGGCCAAGGTGGATGGAGGGGCGAAGGTAAGCAGCCATACCTCAAAGACCGGAATCAATGACATATTCAAGGTGTTCAAATTCGCGTCTGACAAAACAAAAGTCGAGTGGGCTGTTCATCGTAACGGTGACACATACACAATTGGAACAGGACATAATTCATATAGTGCGTCTTCGTGGGAGGATTATACAAATGGTAAGCCTAATGCTACGGTTCATTCACATCCTGGTATTAAGGCGGCAGTCGATGAGGAAACATTTTCTATGGGTTATGGTGCACCATATAGAGATACTGATTGGAATAATGTAAGGATTGATGTCAAACAGGCAAGAGAAAAAGCTCGAAAAAGCTATGTATATTTCCCGAATTCTGGTAGACTGTATAATGTTGGATATCATAATGCAATTTATATTAAAGATATAAAGAACTATAGGGGGTTCTATTTTGGTACAATAAATAAGAAATAGTATGAAAAAGATAGTATTCTTCTTATCAATAGTATTGTGTGGTCAGATGTGTGGCAACCATATTCGCAATTCGAGAGTAGGTAAAATAGTAGATGACAAGGACAGTCCTTCAATGGAAAAGGTGTTCATTTCAGACAGGCTTCAAGATTCGTTGGAATATTTGATTTCTAATATAGATGCATCTGACTCCATCATCACGATCTCTTGCTTTTTGAAAAACAAAGACACTATCATTCATATAGCTGCTTGTGACTACATATATGGATTTGTGGATTACGAGTCTTGTTTGGTATATACTGTTGAATCAAGTGCTGGTGCTTTTCCTTCAAGCGGAATGATATATGCGTTGAATTACATCGGGGATTTTCCTTTGGCTGACATTTTTGACCCTTTGTTTATGGTTAAGTTGGATACGCTAATGTATGCCCGCTTAGATGGCCGATGTAAAGATGGTTATGCAATCCCTTATGTTATGTCATTAGATGTTAATGAGTATGGCATAAGAACTATATATACTAATATAACTGATAGATGTCATCTTAATACATTAAGAGGTTATACTTTAGTTGATAATTAATAAGTAATTCCATATCACAACAGTTGTTTGATTCATCCGTTTGCTGGCAAGTGAATTCTGTGTAGTCAGAATATTATTGTTTGGAACGAATAAGAGTAATGGGTTGCTTAGGCACATTGAGCAAAAATAGAAAGATGAGAGAACCGATATTATTGCTACTATTGGTAGTGCTATGCTGCCAGATATGCGGTAATCCTATCCGCAATTCTGAGGCAAGAGATGATGCCAATGACAAGGACAGTTCCTCGATTGAAAGGGTATTCATTTCCGACAGGCTTCAAGACTCTTTGATGAACTTTTTGAGGTTGGTTGACACATCTGATTATTATGTTGTTTCTAAATCTCCAGGAAAATATTGCCGTTACACAAAGTCGGATCATTCTTATAATGTGGTCACATTATGCTGTTTCACAAACGACAATGACACAATTATAAATTTTTATGGAGGAATTGATGGCTTTATAGGTTTTCCGGCAAGCCACAAAATTCACAAGATATTTATCAAAGATATCGCAGTCGGTGCAAAGCGTGTCAATAATATGATGGTTGCGGTCAATTCCTATGGTAGCATAGTTGTTGATTCTGTCTTTGACAGCTTGTTTTTGAGCGGATTGAGCTTGGAACAATATGATTCAATAATTGTGAGATCACCCGACTATAATGGGAATGTTCTTCCGTTTTTTAAGGAATATGTTTATAATGGAGAAAATCTGGAATTGGTATTTTCTAACGAGAAAAAGGTTGAATATTTAGATACGGTAAAAAATCTGCAGGAGGTCTTTCGGTAAATGAAAACGCATACGTAGAATCATTATGACCATAGATGAAAGAGGTAATGTGGTATGGACAAGGGAAAGTGATGACCACCGGCTTTATTATGTGAATAATAATGGAGTTTGGTCGGATGATTATGTCTCGGTCTC
>OHNM01000204.1_pt1 | contig 14326 bp, 8 predicted proteins | sample 1569661 | NCBI WGS metagenome assembly OHNM01 (sample SAMEA3879508, study PRJEB24766) | human gut metagenome | biome: human-associated habitat; feature: feces | place: USA | collected 1985/1987 | reverse complement strand
AGGTGATAAGCTAAGATGCATATTCAAAAACATGGACAACACATTATCATCCTGTTTATGCAACGAGCCAGGCTGGCACAAGAAAGAAAAACATACAAGCTTATGACACAGTGGAATAACTAAAATATATGAGACTGCCGTTGTTTAGAAGTCTTCCTGAGGAGAGACCTGTTTCTTCCACCCGGCACTTAATACTTCTGGCCGGGCACGCAGACGCGATACCAACAATTCCAGCAGGGCTTTGTGCTCGCCCAATGTTTCTATGTCGCAACACACGACAACCCGGTCTCCATCTCCTTTATAGAAGAGAGAATTGAGCTTTACATCTTCGTAAAAGACGAGCGTATCCATGATGAGTTTCTGTATATTTGCGGACACATCCTTGCGGCATTCGGCATGGACAGAATAATGGAACACACCCGATGCCTTTTTCTCGATAAATGTGCATAACGGACGGAAAAAGCAATGGGTCACCAAGACACACACCACCAAGACTGCCGACTCTTTATATAATCCCACACCGGAAAGTGTACCGCAGGCTGCGGAACACCAAATAGTGGCTGCCGTATTCAATCCCCTTACGGTAAATCCATCTTTCAAGATCAATCCACCACCAATGAAACCTATTCCTGAAACAATCTGCGCTGCCACGCGTGAAGGGTCTCCGGTGGCAGAAGTCATGGAATAAGACAATATGGTAAATGCAGCCGCTCCCACGGAAACGAGGATATTGGTACGCAATCCCGCATTACGCTGGCGATACTGCCGCTCCACACCGATAAGAGTGCCCATAAGGAAGGCACTCCCTATCCTTGCTAAATAATCAACAAACGGTATCATAATCTTTTTTCGGTAAAGGTAAGTATTTTTCAGATTGGATAATATTAAAAATCTATTAGAATTGGATTAGAAATCCATTAAATAACAAAGTCTTTTACATCTTTATGAGGGACTTTTGAATAAAGATTTGCATTCCATTTACGCCATTTGGAAATTCAATAGGTCTGACTTCTCTGCCTTGGTCTTATTTCCCTTGGCTTATCGGCATCCTGTTGTCCTATTGCATGTTGACACAATGGCTAAAGACACTGTATATCCGTGCATTTAAACGTTGGTTGTAAACTCATGTAGCGGTGAGAAGATTATGAAACATAGCATTTTAATTATTTTAGGCTGTATCAATTCTTACCTATCTTATGCACAATGTTTCCATGGTGAATATACTACGGAATGGCAATGGGATATGAAGAAGGAAACGAACTGGGTCAATCTTCTTAAATTGAACCTGAGCGTTCCGGTATGGAATAGAATGGGTTCTTTTGAAGCGACTACGATTCATGTGGCGAAAACAAATGAATGCATCATTGATGATTGGCAGACCTTTTCCAATATCGAGGAAGAGAATGAGCTGGCAGCGATTGCAGTCTTAGGTTACATGCATGAGTGGAAAGAGTGCCATCTATTTGTCGGCATACGGAATCTAAACGAGGATTTTTTCACATCGGATGTCACATCGCTCTTTACTAACAGTTCATGTGGAATCTTCCCGATGGTTCGGAATACTCGCTGGAAGTCACGTGGAAAAAGCATCTCAACAACTCTTTGGCCATGCAACCCTCTTTCCATTATATTTCTAATGAGAAAGGCAACTTCATGGTAGTCAGTGCCCGCCTCTACTGCATTTTTTAAATGAATGGAAAATCGTAATCTGTTTGATAAACGAAATGAAATTACTGGTTATCATCCTGCTTTTTCGTTCTCCAACAAATGTTCAGGATAAATCATTTTGGTAACGAAATACTCCTCTAAGTTGTCATTCCACCTTGGCCATTTCGGAAGTTCAAAACCTATCGAATCACCGAGAGGTTTCCCCGACAAGTCCAAGACTCCCTAATTCCAAATATTCTCTTTTCTCCAAATACCATCCTGGCTATTCTCCTTTTCAAGCTGTTCTTGCGAGACTTCAAACGTACGACTCTCTTGTGCTGTCAACAAATTGACTACACAAAAAGACAAAATCCACAAAATAAAATTCCTTTCATGCCACGTAATTTAATGAGCAAGCATTTATCTCCTCTTTTAAGAAAACAATCCCCCTGTCTGGTTTGTTCTATATATAAACGTTTTATAATCCTATCAAGAACCTATCAATAATCAGCCAAGCGATTCTTTGGCTGTAAAATATAATCATAAGGAGGATATATCATGGGGTAACAACAATTACAAACGATGCAACGACATCAACGGCTTCAGATGAGAGCCGTTACCAACTCATCAAGCTGCCTTACGAGGCAGACGCTTTAGAACCTGTCATCAGCAAGACTACCATCAGCTTACATCATGGCAAACACTTGCAAACGTATGTCGATAATCTAAATAAACTGATTGTCGGGACTGAATGGGAAAAGGTATCACTTTTGCATATAGTGAAGGATTCAGACGGGGCTTTGTTCAACAATGCAGGGCAAGTCTTGAACCATAATCTCTATTTCCAACAGTTCACTGCCCGTTCGACTGGCAAACCGGAAGGCGATTTAGCTCTTGCCATTGAGAAGGAATGGAATTCATTTGAGAATTTCAAAACGGAGTTTGTCAAAGCTGGAACAACTTTGTTCGGTTCTGGTTGGGTATGGCTGACCAAAGATACGACTGGCAAATTGGCAATTAAGCAATATGCCAATGCCGGCAATCCGGTAAAAGAGACATTGACTCCCCTACTCTGTTTCGATGTTTGGGAACATGCCTATTATATCGATTACCAAAACCGCAGAGCAGAGCATTTGAACGAACTATGGAAAATCATCGATTGGAATGTCATCAGCAGCCGGTTCGATGAATAATAGCAATGCCGATTTGCAAATGAAAGTTTTCACTTCTTCCATAAGCAAATCGGCATTATTATTTTTTAATCCGCCTGTCTTTGCTACTTATCATTGTTCATTAATCGGCATTAAAACGGTATTAAAACACCGTTTTAATAGCATTTATATGTACATTTTTCCATTGTTCGTTTTTGTTTATTTCATTTGACAAATAAAGTCAGTAACGTAGTAATAATACTCCCAATTCCGACGCTAAAAGATATCCATATAGCAATCCATGTTTGCCTTTTTGTTTCGTTGTATCGTAAGTCCTCTTTTGTTTGGAAATCATTGTCGACAAAATCACGAAGATTTTGGGTTACGTGAAAAGAAGAGTTTGCATACCTCTTAATTTGTTCTGCAGCAGTAGTATTCTCTTTTAATATAGATGTTGCTACTAACATTTTACAGATATAATCACCTTTTATTCTTTTACCGTTAGGAATTTTAACATTCAGTTTACATGTATCTTTTGCCCATATTCGGATGTTGCCTTTGTCATCTTTTTCCACCTCAAACTTTTTCCTATTGTATATCTGATTGCCATTTAGAATATTAAGTGGAAATACACCAATATATTGGTTGCTTTCTAAAAATTGTAAAAGTATAATTGTGTCAAATACTTTGTTTCTAATAACTTTCCAATCTTTATCTTGTGCATGCACCAATTCTAAATGAGAATAATCCTCTGGCCATTCTATAAGATAGCAATCGCTAAAATTCTCAAAAAGAGAAATTATGCATACATCTTGCGGTGTAGGCGGATAAGCCATAAAACGCAAGATTTCCTTCTCTGTATCACTAAAACTTCTCATATCAGTTGTCAAATCCAAATTTGTTCCAGGCTTCGAGGACGAGGCGCTTGGTGCGGTATTCTCCGTACTGGCGCAGCTCGTTGTCTTTCAGCACACGGAAGGTCTCGTTGATGCAGCCTTTGCCACAGATGTCTTCTGGGTCGAGGATGTAGCGGAGATCTTCTGTATCGAGGCCATAGAGATGGGCGAAGATGGCGTCAAGCTCGGCTTGAAGGACGGCTCTGCGCTCCGGATTGTAAACCCAAGGCTGCTGTGCTCCCAACTGTGGCAGCTCTGTTCGCTGTTCCTCGCTCATCTCTTCCCATAATTCCGAAGCCCAGCCGTCCATGTCGTGATTGAAATAGCATAGCTCGGCTACGCGCTTTACAATCTGCCATTGCATGGCTGAGGGGATTTGATCGGGGAGGATTACGGGAAGTTGTTTCACAAAGTATGTACTCATATTAGTTCCTCCTACTTTTTGACGAGTAGTATAGTCAAATACTAATGATGACATCATTGCGCAAAGCGAAGCCACGGGCATAGTGCGACGCTCCGCGTAGAGGAGCGTCGCACTATGCCCGACTCCGCAGAAGTCGGGAATAGGTGAACAAATAAACGTTCGTTCATTTGTTGCATTTGTTAATCCTCTATAATTAAGCATCCACTTATGCTTCCACTCCCACACAACATTTCCATCTTTGTCCTTCTTCACCAGTCTGTCCTTTACAGCCGACAATGGCACCCAATACCATGGCATGATATGGCTGTTAGGATTACTAAGTTCATCCAAAGAAGGCATGTTGATGGAGTTCGGGCGTTCGCCTTCTGTGGGCCAAGTGCCATAGTGATGGTTGTAGTGCCAAATCATCTTGCCTTCATAGAGCGGCACGTATATCTCGCCGTCAGCAGTGGTGAACGTGTTGCCATTGAGCGTTGCGCCTTGTGCGGTTAGTTGGGCGTAGGTGCAGAAGAGGTAAGAGTCTGTTGACATGTTAAACATACTTCCGAACTTAACATTCCACGGATTTTCTCCTGTTATCTCATTATACAAAATGGTGGAGTTGCGATAAATCTTAGCCGTAAGTTTGGCATCGCGGCTTGTGCGGAATACGGGGCAAGTCTTGGTGTTGGGGTTAAGGCGTGCAAAGTCATCCGTTCTCAACGTATAGATACGTCGAGGGTCAAGCAAGTGGTCTATACGTGTAAGGTAAAAGCCACCACTTACAGTACGAGGCTCTGTTTGGGCTTTGCCTGCTGTTATGAGGCAGAACTTGAACATTCTATATATGTCAAACAAAGCCTCTTTATTCTCAAAGTCATATAGCGAAATGAGCCTGTTTTCATCAATGAGTTTCGAGAAGAAATACTTGTTGCTATCATTCACAGCGATACCAGTAGGCAGTACAAGTCCCCATGCCTCTTTGGTGAATGAGAGGCACAGTTCTGCGAATAATGATGAAAGTTCAAGTTTCCCTACTGCTGTCAGTGGGAAACGACCAGAGTTCTTAACGAAGCTACTTTGGTTTGTAATGTTATTGCATGCCTGTATGAACTCATTGTATAGCTCTGGTGAAGAGGTCTGAAGTTTGGCTATTTTCTTTTTGCGGTCAGCTTGGTTCGCTGCTTTTACAATATCCTCATCTTTACCAGCAAACCACTTCTCTTCCTCCATTTGGAGTTTATCCCATGGCGGATTTCCGCACATCACGTCAAATCCCTTGTTGGCAGCGAATACCTCCGGGAACTCCACGCACCAATGGAAGAAGCGCTGTTCTTCAGCCATACGCTTTACTTCGGTCTTGAAGTCGGCAGAGAGCTGGCGATAGTATGTAGGCAGTGGTTTGCCTTTCTCAAGACACTCCATCGCCTCAATCTCCTGCAGCGCACGCATCACGGTCTTTGTGTATGGCACCTCAGCCTCCAAGTCGAGTTCCTTGTCGGTGCCGCCCTTGTCTTTGTAAAGCTCGTCCGCTTTTACGTTGTGATAGAAAGCATAGGCATAGATGTCGCAAGCACGGCGCAGACAGTCTACTCGTGCCGATGCCATCAGTTCTTGCCAACGCAGTTGCTTGACGATTTCCTGCTCCAATGTGTCTTCCGGCAAGTGATTGATGAAGCGAATCTTATCTGCCAGACCAATCTGTGCGATCGACATCTCCTCAATGCCAAAAGGATTCTCGAAACCAAAAGTAGGCTCGTTGCCCGTGTTTCCATTTACAGCTTTGACGGCCTCTTGGTTCAATTTCTTCAATGCCTTCAGCGCGTCCTTGTCCTCAGCGGTCAACGCCTTGTCGGGCACACCGTCTATCAGCATTTGCAGATCCGAGACGCCCAGCACCGAGTTGCCGCAGCGTATGTGATGGTCGAGGAAAGAAAGCGGCTTGCCAGCGCAATAGCCTTCAATCCACAATACCACCTTACACAGCTCCACTGCGTCAGGATTGTAGTCAACAGCATACACGCAATGCGAGATAACCTCGCGAAGCGCCTGACGATAATCCAGAGAAGCCGGATTGTCCTCACCAGTGCGGAGCGTGCATACATACCAGGCAATGGTGCGAGCCATAGCCAAGACAATATGTCCGGAGCCGCTTGCCGCATCACAAACCTTCATGTTGAGCAAAGCCTTCACCTTCTCTTCGGTGGTGGCGCAATTTGCCATTTTCTCCTTGATGACAGGCTCGAGGGTGGTCTTGATAAGGTTTTGCACCAAGTCAGGGCGAGTGTAATAAGAAGAAGTGCTCTGACGATCCAATCCACCAACGAAGCCGAACTGCCAGTCGGATGCTGCAACACCCGGCTGTACGAACGGACGCATCTCGAGAATACCCTCATACACAGAACCAAACTCCTCAACGTCGAGCGAAGAATAGTTTATCTTCACTCGCTGCTGGCGTTCGTCAGTAAACTCGTTGAGAGCCGCGAATGCAGCCAGCAAATCACGGTTGCTTACCTGGCATTGCTTCAGCCAATGCAGGGTCTCCGTGCCAAAGAGCACGCCGCCCAAAGGCTTTATGCCCAACTTCTCACCAAACGTGTCAGGCTCGAAGAGATGGAAAGTGTCCATCAGTCCCTGCCACAGGTCAGAATACTGGCGTTGCTTCAGGTATGACAATTCAGATAGACGGCGCAGACGGCTTGCCGCATAATACTTCTTGTAGATGTCCTGCCACTGGCATTGCTGCTTGTAGTCGGGCGCATCAACAGAGTCTGGAATCTGATAAACCAGTCCTCTCTCCTCAATGATGAAGAGGAAGAGCAGGCGATAGATGAAGTGGATAAGTTCCTTATTGAGTCGGGCGGCATCCATAGTGCCATCGGCGAAAGCACGGCGCAAAGCGTCGTTGCCCTCACCCTTAGATGTAAGCACAGCATTGCCGATGGTCTCCATCGTGGTCTGCACGGCACGCGACAAGCCGTTGCGGATGCGGTTGCCCGACTCGATGCTCATGTTGAACCAACGCTCCAGAACGCACGGTTCGTCACCGCTGGTGCGAAAACGGGAAGCATGAAGCAGACGGAACATCAGACAGAACTCGGTGTATTTGTCCTCCTCCAGCATACGGCGGAGGTCGAACTCAATATAGGTGAGCTTCACCAACTGTCCGGAGTTGCGGATGATACGCAGGATTTGTCCGTTACTGATGATGCCATACACATTCTCCGTGGCGTTGAGATATTCGAGCATGGTGGCATGAGCCGACTTCTTGCGCATATTGCCTTTTGCACGATAGTCGAGCGAACACTTGTCCAGAGTGTTAATGCTTCCGTCTGTAGTGATATTCTCACCAATAATGACAAAAGGCATATTGCCTAAGTCAGTACAGGTGTAGCTGATGTCATAACCAGTACCAGCCACCTCAATGTTGGCCACTTGGCGGTCAAGCTTATAGCCTAAGCTTTGCAGCAGCCGCTCCATCAAGTCGCGGGCACGGCGAGTGCCGTATGGGTCTTTGTTTACCAGACGTTCATTGCCGGCACGCTCCTTGTAGAAGTTCCAGTCGTTGCGCAGGCTGCTCCATACGTAGTCGATGGCCGAAGATACGGAAATGTCCATTCCGAAATCCTGGTCGCGGTTGCCAATGAGCGTGTTGTCGCGCTCTATGTTGTGCAGGATGTCATCAGAGAGAAGATGACCGTATATATGAATACTTGTATAGTCCATAAATTTTATTCAGTTACATGCCAGTTACATACTTAAGGCACTGTTATAAAGGTCTTTTGAATCGTTTAGAGGCAATTTGAGACCGCTCAGTTACATGCCAGTTACATGCTATTAATATGCTATATACACTTTTATGCCCAATATGGAACGTAATTGTGGCGTTTGTTTCCATCTGCATTCTCCTCTTTTATCATCTTAGCCTCCAAGGCATCTTTTATGATTCGGGAAGCCATCGGATAGTTCTTGTCTTCAATGCCCAAGCGACCTCGAAGAGATTGATTGTTCATCTTCTCGTTTGAAACATATCTAAGACAAGCGTGTTGGTAGCATGCCATCACCCTTTCTGATTTATCCAAGTCGGCAAATTTGCGATAAGAGAACATCGTAGCTTCAGTCCGTGTTTCCTGAAGTTGGATGCGAATGGGTGGCAACTGATATAATTCAACACTTAAAATGGTCTTGTCCATACCGCTTCCCTTCTCTTCACAAATGCCTATTCTACGCATTATGTCGGCAAGAGAATCGTTTCTTGATTGGTATTCATCTATGAATCGTTCAACGCTAATAAGTGGTTGGCCTGGATTAGAGAATGATATGCGGTCAGAATATATTTCAATCATCGGGAATCCCTGTTCAGAAAAATCCTGATGGATAATCATGTTCGCACTCAACTCACGAATGGCAATCTCTGGGTACATGCGCATATCCTTTCTTAGAGCCTGCCCGATTTCTTCATTGGCGGGAAGATGACTGTTTATCCATGCATCCATCTCTTTGAAACCAATCGCATATCCCTTATCGAAAGACTGTTCGCGGATGGTGTCAATCTTGTTCTTGCCTTTATAAACTATGACTCTCACCATTTTTCTTTTTAATCCGTCGAAGTCGGAAAGGCGTTTGGCAAACAGAATGGCGCCAAGCTCAGTTATGCCATATCCTACCTCATCTTTTATGATTAAGTTTTCAGACAAGAATCTGTCTAAGATACCGTTTGTATCTTGTGGAAGTGGCAAGTTCATCATGTCAAAGTAAGCTTCTGCACTGAGGAAAAAGAACACATCTTGTCCTGACAGTCCCTTCTTTAAGACAATCTTTTCCAAAGGTTTCTGGCCTCCCTTCCATATTTTTGCTTCTTTTGCAGGAAAATCTTTCAATTTGCGCGTTATTGTACCAACTCTGACGTATGCTTCATGCAAGAAACTTACAGGACGGTTTATTGCGGCAGGTATCTTGAAGATACAGACATGTCCTAAATCTTCATAATCAAAATCGTCAATTATCTCGAAGTCAATACGAGGATTCAGACGTGTTGACAACCAAGATTCCAGTTCTTCATTGCCTACCATTTTCTGCTTAGCATACAAGTTTGTGCCTATCACGTCATGGCTTTCATCATCGATGCCAAATACTATGTATCCAAAAGGCATATTACTCAAATAGGCACTATTCGATAAGGCAGAGATTCTTTCACCAATCTCTTCCTTTGAATGAAAATTATGTTTGAACTCCAACCATTCAGTTTCTTTAGGCTTGGCTGTCAGAGCATCTATTAATCTTTTGAAATCTATATATTCCATATGGATTAAATATTTATTTGTGGAACAAAGAGATAGGCAGCAATCACATCCATAGGCAAAACGGGTTCTACCACCTGATATTCAGACGCCTTTAGATAGATGCGGTATTTTGCAAAAGCATCCACCAGATGCGAAGCCCTTTCGAGGGCTATCTTGTCAGTATGCTCTCGAAGTTGCGTCTCGCTATTTATCCATTGGATTGAATTGGAGAGAAGAGCCTTTTGGGTCGTCATGTCCATATCACCGGATGCCTTTGAGTTAAGGAACAGAAGTTTGGCTTCCTCCTGTGTGAGGAACTCATGATTGTCAATCTTTCCACGATAGCCAACGAAAATCATCTCCTCACCCACTAATTCACGATTCTCTATCTTCTTATCTCTAATGACACTACGCACACGCATAAGCAAAATAGTGGTGCGTTTTTGCACCTCGGCGGTAGACATTACCAATGCACGACAAGCGTCAAGTTCGCCACCGTTGACAGAGTCGTTGACTACTGCTCGGCTCAAATCCTCTACGAATGTATGGTTGCGACCTATATACATATAGTGCTTGGGAGTGGGAGAGGCAAAAGAGATGCGCACTACGCCTTTGCTTGTTGCCTTATTCTGGAAGTAATGGCGCAAGTTGGCTGGCAGCTCCAAGAGTTGGAAGCTGTAGCAAAGAGGCGTATCGTCTGTATGGACGCTAACGCCAACATGCATAAGCTGCTCAACTACAAAATCACGAGTGTCTTCCACACCTCCTATAACAGATTTTGCTTCTTCCAACGAGGCAGTAAGTCGGGTTGGATCCATCTGCTTGTTGTTGTGTGCAAAGTAAGTGTGTGAGATTTTCTCGTTCTCCTCCATCTTCTTGAGCTGTATTTCCAACTCTTCATCCTGCTGACGCTTCCATTCCGGGTCGTCGTCGAACAAGGACAACTGCATATAGTCGGTCTTTGTCGGTATCTTTGCATCGAAGATGCGCTGCATAATTGTCTCCATGAGCGAAGCATCATTATCGGCAATAGGGAGATATACGCCCAACTTCTTGCGAATTTCCTCTTGCTTCTTGTATAGCACATTAAGCACAATGTCGTCAACAGGATTGTTCTCGGCATGAAGCGTGGATATTAGGACAGCATCGGCAGTTTGTCCGAAGCGGTCGATACGACCATTTCGCTGCTCCATACGGTTAGGATTCCAAGGAGGATCGTAATGGATGACAGCCTCAAAGCCCTGCTGCAGGTTGACACCCTCAGAAAGGCAGTCGGTACATACTAACACATGACGTTCCTCCTGTGACAAGGCGTCGATCTTCATCTTGCGTTCTTCATCTGCCAAACGACTGGTGACAATGCCGACTACCACTTTCTTGAACTTCTTGGAACTTGCCAGTTGCTTTGTGATATACTGTCCTACATATTCTGCTGTTTGGATATATTGGCAGAATACGATAGGATTCATGCCACTGTCAAGAGAAAACTTTACAATGTCGAGAGCCTGCTTCACTTTTTCGTCCGCATCGGTCTGTTTGATATGTTCCAATTGGCTGATAAAGCTGTTGAACTCTTTCTTGTCGGCAGATGTTGTGGTTTCCAATGCTTCCGGCACGACATCGTCTGCATTCAACAAATCCTTCAGAGGTTCGTTGAATACATATACCTGCTCCGATTCATCATCGGTGTTCTGTGCTGACGTGTCTTCGCGCTTGTCTATCTTGTTTCGCAACATGCTGATGCCTGCATCGGGACTTGACATCACTCCACGCATCAAAGCCAACAAGTCCCAGTAGATGTAGCGCTGCTTGCGCTTATCGGCTCCAGACACTTTTTTGATACCATTCTTAACGTATTCAATCAAGTGGCTAAGCAAGTCGCGATAATCGGTAGTGAAAGAATATTCGTCCTTGTCAATCCGTACACGCTCAGGGAAGACCACCTCATTGCCTAAATACTGCTTGATGTCAGCGCGACGACGCTGCACAAAATAATGAGACAGCTCTTCACGCTCTGCGGCAGTCTGTAGCTGGTAGTTTTCAAACTTTGGGTTCAGCAGACCGATGAGCGACTGAAACTCCTCGCTTTGTCCACTATGTGGAGTCGCAGTAAGCAGCACCAACTGTTTTTCGGGTTTGTCGGACAAATCCTTCAGCAAGCGATAGCGTTGCTGCTGATACTTGTTGGCACCGGTAGGCTTGGCGCAAGTATGTGCTTCGTCGACAATCACGAAGTCAGGGCAATGGTCGAGAAAGATGTTGCGCTTGTTGTCCTGCTTCACATAGTCAATGGAAATAACCTGGAATGGTATATCACGGAAAACATTCTGGTCAGGACGCAGTTTTTTCTCCAAACGGCTAATTGTAGAAGAACGTATAATCTCAGCTTCCAATCCGAACTTGTCCTTGATTTCATTCTGCCATTGCTCACAAAGATGAGGAAGACATACGACTGCAAAGCGATTAATCTCGTGTCGGTCGAGCAGCTCCTTGGCTATCAGCAGTGACTCCAAGGTCTTGCCAATACCCACGTCGTCAGAGATAAGCAGTCGGATACGTTCTTGCTTGAGTGCAAGAATCAGCGGAACCATCTGATATGGACGTGGCTCGAAGGAAAGCTTGCCTAAGCATTGGAAAGGTCCGGCAATGTCGCGGAATGACAGGCGGCAAGCATTATAAAGTACCTTTGCTGATGCCTTATAACTGTTCTTACCTATGTCGTCAGCAGAAGGACGACGGAAGTTATAAGAATGAATCTGTAATTCATCCCCATAGAGCGGAAGATAGAGACCGACAGTCTCGGCATCCGTACCTCCCAAAGGTTTTATTATCATCAGATTGTCCTCTCCTGATTGCTGAACAACCCAAGGACGATTTCTGAATTCTATCAATGTACCAGTCTTATAGTCCATATCGTTTATTTTACTGGAGTGAATATATCTGAATATTGGTTAATGAAGTCTGCCAATGGCGTTGCGTAGTGCCAAACCAAGACTATGAACCCTGCGTCTTCAAGCACCTCACGCTTTTGCATGTCGTCTTGCTGAACCTCTGGACGGTCGTGTGGAGTGCCGTCACAGAATATGACAATACGGTCGCCGTACATAAAGTCAGGCTGCACGTAATACTCCTCAGGGAACATCGGTTGTGCCTTGTCTGGCAGACGCAGTTGATGGTCATGAAGATACTTCAAAAACTCATATTCTGTAGAACTGTTATGGTCGCGTTCTGCTTCCAGTGCGGCATACTGCTCGTCATAGCAGAGTGTCTGTCCTGCATGATGTAGTTCAACTCTTGCCTCTTGCATCAACTTCAGCGTGCGGTATATCATGCGAATGTCGATTTGCTGATGATAAGGCTGATTGTAATAGTTGAGCAAGTTAGAGTAGTCGGCAGGAGCCAATTCGTTTATCTCGTCCTGCGTCAGCTCCGGCTTGTTGAAGCAAATGTCGTATACCCTTTGCACGACATCACGATAAGCCTCAGGCTCATGCACAAGCCTACTAAGCACTCCCAAAGATCCTTCCGCATTCTCATAAATAAGAATGTTTGGCGTTGCTCCTTCTCCCATAATCTCAGCACCCATCTCGCTTCCTTCTATTTGGAATACATCCTCTATGGCTTGCTTGAAAGCATAAAGGAAGGTACGAACAGCCTCTTGTTTTCTTAACAGCAAGGCTGTCAATGGTTGTATGTATATGGCATTGGCAGTGGTCTCGGCAAAAAGCTTCACGAACTTCGTTCTGTCAGCTTCCTCCGGATTGTTGCCGGCTTCTTCCTGAATGCGCACCAGACGCTCGTTGCTAATCCAATCACCAGTTTTGGTGTCGAAAGCAAAACCATTAGCATTGTTGTCGTTGCGCGACTCCAATATGTAAGTGAGACGACATGACGGAATATAGCGAATGTTTGCCAAATGCTCACCATGTGGTGATAGCAATTCGCACTCGCTGATAGTTCTTGGGTCGTCGCTTGCAAAGTAAGTCTTTGTCTGGTAGTATTTACGAGAGCGTTCTTCCTCCTGACAAGTGATTTTCTCCGTTTCGATGGCAACCATATCCTGTGCCTCTATACACATGCCAGGAATAAGTTTGGCAACGCCGTCAAGAGATTCACCCGTGATAATGTCTGTATGGTGAGCAGTGTTCTCTTCGTCTTTGTATACGACACCAGTCTTTGGATTGTAGAAGAATTTATGAGGGATGACCTCAGACAGTATCTGCATACGACTGATGCGGAATTTTCCACCATTATTGTATATGATATTCTGTGGTCCGAATTCGTTCAATGCAAGACGCTTCGGACGACTAAGATATTCCACCATATTATCCGACTTATATTGCAATAGCACACGTAGTGGCAACTTTGTGAAGTTATAGCCTGGCAAGAAACCTTCGCTTGCGAGATAACGATAAGGATAGAATTCGTTCTCTTCCTTGTTCTTTCCTTGATTGACGCCCAACAGCATATCACGGAGACTTTCGCCACGACGTAGTTTCATGTGGGCTTCACGTTTCTCTTTGGAATTTTCTCCATAGATGCGGTTCTTGATGACAAGAAGTGCTTCGTCAATCTGAGTTTGTGCTTGCTTTAAAAGCGAACGCCAACGATCGAGTGCTTTGTCGAAATCGTGCTCATAGTTAGTAAGAATATTGTCCAGCCAATGTTCTGTAAACCAGACGGGGTGTTCGAAGTCTATACGATTCTTCAAGAACGAGTCGTTCATTATTTGCTTGAACACCTTTTTTATTTGTTCCTTACGTTCTGGCGTGAGTTGTAGGGCAACACGAACCTCTTCCTTTAAAGTAATATTGTCAATGTTATTATAATCAACCAAGTCCTTTATACCATCCGAAAGCTCTCTGATAGGACACAAAGATAGAATAGTGGAGTGGAGGTGAGTACGGAACAGTTCTTCGTTGACAAGTTCCATACGAGGTGCCTTCA
>OHNM01000202.1_pt1 | contig 14399 bp, 8 predicted proteins | sample 1569661 | NCBI WGS metagenome assembly OHNM01 (sample SAMEA3879508, study PRJEB24766) | human gut metagenome | biome: human-associated habitat; feature: feces | place: USA | collected 1985/1987 | reverse complement strand
GCCGCCTGCTGTTGCAGAAGCCGGATATCCTGTTGCTGGACGAGCCTACCAACCATTTGGATGCGGAAAGTATCGACTGGCTGGAACAGCATTTGCAGCAATATGAAGGTACGGTGATTGCCGTAACCCACGACCGCTACTTCCTGGACCACGTAGCCGGATGGATTCTGGAACTGGACCGTGGCGAAGGAATTCCCTGGAAAGGAAATTACTCCAGCTGGCTGGAACAGAAGACCAAACGCATGGAGATGGAAGAGAAAGTGGCAAGCAAACGCCGCAAGACCTTGGAACGCGAGCTGGATTGGGTGCGCATGGCTCCCAAAGCCCGTCAGGCAAAAGGAAAGGCCCGTCTGAACTCTTACGACAAATTGTTGAATGAGGATGTGAAAGAAAAGGAAGAGAAACTGGAAATCTTCATCCCGAACGGTCCCCGTTTGGGAAACAAGGTGATCGAGGCCAAAGGAGTGGCGAAAGCTTATGGTGACAAGCTGTTGTTCGATAACCTGAATTTCATGCTGCCCCCTAACGGCATTGTCGGTGTAATCGGTCCTAACGGTGCCGGAAAGACTACCTTGTTCCGCTTGATTATGGGACTGGAAACCGTAGACAAAGGTACTTTCGAGGTAGGGGAGACCGTGAAACTGGCATACGTGGACCAGCAACATAAAGATATCGACCCTGCCAAGTCCGTTTATCAGGTGATCAGCGGTGGAAACGAACTGATCCGTCTGGGAAACAGGGATATCAACGCGCGTGCCTACCTCAGCCGTTTCAATTTTTCGGGAGCCGATCAGGAGAAACTTTGTGGAATGCTTTCGGGTGGTGAGCGCAACCGCCTGCATCTGGCTATGGCACTGAAGGAAGAAGGTAACGTGCTGCTGCTGGACGAGCCTACCAATGATATTGACGTGAACACGCTGCGCGCATTGGAAGAAGGTCTGGACGATTTTGCGGGCTGTGCGGTGGTGATCAGCCACGACCGTTGGTTCTTGGACCGTATCTGTACCCATATCCTGGCTTTCGAAGGAAACAGTGAGGTCTTTTTCTTTGAAGGATCCTATTCGGAATACGAAGAGAACAAGATGAAGCGTTTGGGTAATGAGGAGCCGAAACGGGTGCGCTACCGCAAGCTGATGGAAGACTGATGACGCCCTGTCTATAAAATCTTACCCAAGTGTACGAACAGTAACGTATTCTTGGGTAAGTTTGCATATACACACAACGGCTCGTCAGAAATGTATGGCAACGTCCTCAGTATAAAGACGTTTTTGAGGTTAAGAGCCTTTTTATTATACACCTATCTTATTATGCGCGCACCGCATGGAATTCCCGTCGGCCCGTGTCCCGGGGTCATCCGGCAGGATGAATGTGGTTCACCATAAAACTATAAATTCTCTTTCTATAGACCTGCCACTGTAAATTGTAACCGATTTGTAGTTTGTATATCGTTTCTATTAGCTATCTTTGCAACGTCTTTTAAGACATTAATTATAATATTAATTAATAAAAAGTTTATGGTAAAAAGAATGCGATCTTTTTTTGCGGTGGTTATGTTGGTAATCGCTGCTACTGTTAACGCTCAGGTCACTACCTCGTCAATGAGTGGAAAGGTGGTCGATCAAAGCAATGAAGCCATTATCGGCGCGACGATTCAGGCTATTCATGAGCCGTCCGGCACCCATTATGGGGCTATTACCAATGTGGACGGCCGTTATTCCATCCAGGGCATGCGTGCCGGCGGCCCTTACAAAGTAGAAGTTTCTTATGTAGGTTATCAATCAGTGGTTTACAAGAGCATCAATCTCCAGTTGGGAGAGAATTACGTATTGGATGCGAACTTGAAGGAGTCTACCGAACTGCTGGATGAAGTAGTGATAACCGCTTCCAAGAGCAGTAATATGAAGTCTGACCGCGCCGGAGCGGTGACCAATGTCGATGCGGCCAGAATGTCGGAAGTGCCTACGGTGAGCCGCAGCATGAACGATATCATGCGCCTGACCCCTCAGGGAGCCAATATCGGTAGCGGTTTCTCAGTGGGTGGAGGTAACTACCGCCAGTCTTATGTCACTGTAGACGGAGCCGCTTTCAATAATGCCTTCGGTATCGGCTCGAATTTGCCGGCAGGCGGTTCGCCTATCTCTCTGGATGCATTGGAACAGATTTCCGTTTCCACCACTCCCTTTGATGTCCGTCAGAGCGGGTTTACAGGAGGTGCCATCAACGCCGTGACAAAGAGTGGTACGAATGAGTTCAAAGGTACAGCCTATATGTATACTTCCAATACCCACCTTACCGGTAATAAGGTAGAGGACTATGAGCTGACCCGCAACCGTGACCACAGTACCACCTACGGAGCTTCTTTGGGAGGTGCGATCATTAAAAACAAGTTATTCTTCTTCGTGAACGGCGAATATCAGGATAATGTGCAGGCAGGTCCGTCGGGCATAGCGCGTAGCGGCGCCAATGACGAATGGAGCACCAACGGCATCGTGCACCGTCCGTTCGAGAACACCACAACGGTAGGCGGCCGTACCTTTGTGGGGATGAACAACATCAGCCAATACCTGTCGGAAAAATACAACTATAATCCGGGACGTTATCAAGGATACTCTTTGGAAACTCCTTCTTATAAGATCATGGGGCGTCTGGACTGGAACATCAACAACAACAACAAGATTAATTTCCGTTTCACCCATACCCATTCCAAGTATTCCTCCAACCCTTCCTCTTCCACCACTCCGTTTAAGGATTCAATCATTTATCCGGGCGGAGTAGACGGCAGTGCGGGCAAGAGCAGTTCGGGACGTACAGCGAATGCCGGTATGTATTTTGAAAGCTCACGCTACATGCAAGAGCAGAACTTCACTTCCATAGCTTCCGAATGGAATTCAAAGTGGGGCGCAATCAATAACGCCTTGCGTTTTACTTATTCTTATCAGAACGAACCTCGTACTTACGAAGGTGGAACATTCCCTACGGTGGATATTCTTGACCAAGGCTCCCTGTATGCCTCATTCGGCCCGGACCCCTTTACAGAAGGGAACTTGCGCCAGGTGAAGACCTTTGTCATTACCGATGAATTCAATTTCTCCAGCGGTATCCATAACTTTATGGGCGGTATCCAGTTTGAGTCCAATAAGGCAGTGAACGGATTCATGCAGGCGGGTAGCGGTTATTATGTCTATTCCTCTTGGGATGATTTTGTGAACAACAGAGCTCCGGCTGCTTTCGGTGTCACTTATTCCAACACCGGGGACGGTTCCCAGTTCCTGGCGAACATGAAGTACCAGCAGCTTTCTTTCTATCTGCAGGACCAGATGAATATCACAGACAACTTCAGACTGACTGCCGGGGTGCGTTTCGAACTGCCCATTTATCCGGAGCTGAAGAACAACTATAACAAGAATTTCGCACAGATTGACTTTGACGGATATCATTACGCCACAGACCAGTTGCCTTCATCCTACCAGCTGACCGCCTCCCCCCGTATCGGCTTCAACTGGGACCTTACAGGCGAGCGTAAGTATGTATTGCGTGGCGGTAGCGGTTACTTCATCGGCCGTCTGCCGTTCGTATGGCTGGTTTCGGCAGTAGGTAATGCCAATTGCGGACAAAGTACCTATTATTATAACGAGCAGAAGGACGCTAAGTACGGACAACCGAGTTTCCACACCAGCGTGGCTGATATGTTGAAAGATCCTAACTTGAACCTTCCGGCGGCTACCGATCCTGCCGCACCTTCCGGAGCCACCATCATTGACCGCGACTTGAAGATGAATGCCACCTGGAAGTCATCATTGGCTTTTGATGCAAAACTTCCCGGAGACATTGACTTTACGTTGGAAGGTATTTTCAGTAAAGAGTTCAATCCGGCTACAGTGACCAATTTGGGACGTAAGTTTAAAGGAGAGCAGGAGATAGCTCCGGGTGATGTCCGCAGAATGTTTGAGTACTCCAATGCGAACAAGACGGATGCTTATTATATCACCAATGCGGGAAACAGCGCTTATTATTACTCACTCACCGCCTCACTGGCCAAGACATTTGATTTCGGCCTGCATCTTTCCGCTTCCTACACCCGTTCTTATGCCAAGTCGTATGGCGACGGCATCGGCGACCAGGTGAACTCGGCTTATTACAACAACCGTTACTCTGTCAACGGAAATAATGACACGGAGACCGGCTATGGTACGTATGTATGGCCCAACCGTGTGCTGGCTTCCGCCGCTTACCGTATTAAATACGCCAAGAATTTCGCTTCCTCCTTGTCTTTGATTTATGAGGGTATGAACATGGGCTATGCCGGAGGATATTCCGCCGCCCGTTATTCCTATACATTCACCGGAAATATTGTAGGCGATTACGGCTCAAACAACTTGCTGTACATTCCGGCATCCCGCGAGGCGCTGGATAAGTGGAACTTTGCCGATTATACTGACAGCAAGACGGGTGAGGTGACTTATTCTGCCAAGGAGCAGCGCGATGATTTCTGGGCTTACATTAATGAGGACAGTTATCTGAAAGGCCGTAAAGGCAAGTATGCCGAACGCGGAGGAGCCATCATGCCCTGGCATCATCAGCTGGATTTGAAGTTCAATCAGGATTTCTTCCTCTTCGCCCGTATATGGATCCTTATACTGATAGCGCAGACGGACACCGGACTCTACCTTATTGACGTTCTGTCCACCGGCACCTCCCGAACGGAAAGTATCCCAAGACATACGGGCAGGTTCAATTGTCACTTCAATACTATCATCCACCAACGGCGTTACAAACACAGAAGCAAAAGAAGTCATCCGTTTCCCCTGAGCATTATAAGGAGACACGCGCACCAAGCGGTGGACTCCATTCTCACCTTTCAGATAACCATATGCAAAACTGCCCTCAATATTCATAGTCACCGTCTTGATTCCGGCCTCATCCCCATCCTGAAGGTTAGCCACGCTCACTTTATAGCCATTGGTCTCCGCCCAACGCATATACATACGCATCAGCATGGAAGCCCAATCCTGACTTTCAGTACCACCGGCACCGCAATTAATTTTCAATACACAATCCATTTGGTCGGCCTCCTGGCGAAGCATATTCTTCAGTTCCAATGCCTCCACCGCAGTGACAGCCTTTTGATACGCTGCATCCACTTCTTCTTCGGTAACCAAATCATCTTTACAAAAGTCAAAAGCCAATTCCAGTTCATCTGCCATCGTCTTTACCTCACGGTAACCGTCGATCCATTTTTGCAGATCTTTCACCTTCCTCATTTGTGCTTCTGCTTTCTTGGCATCATCCCAAAAACCGGGCGCCTGCGTACGCAGTTGTTCTTCTTCCACCTGAACCAGTTTATTTTCTATGTCCAGATATCTTTCAAGTGCCGCAGTACGTTCTTTTACGTCTTTCAGTTGCTCTATTGTTATCATCTTGAGAATTTTTGCATTTCAAGGTGCAAAGATAGTGGAAATCTATTCATTTTCCCATTATTCTTCGTACATCTTTTCTATTTCGGCAGCATAGTTCTTGTTCAGCACATTACGTTTTATTTTCAACGTATTGGTCAGCTCACCACGTTCCATACTGAAAGGATGGGGCAACAAGGTAAACCTCTTGATCTGTTCATAATGTGCAAACTGCTGCTGCAGTGTATCAATCCGCTCTCTAAACAAATCGATAATTTCCGGTTTCTGCAACAGTTCCTCCATACTTTCATAGCGAATACCTTTTTTTGCGGCATACTCTTTCACCAGTTTATATTCAGGAATTATCAAAGCAGAAACAAATTTACGTTCATCGGCAATAATAGAAATCTGATCGATATAACGGTCTACCACCAATTTGGCTTCAATGGCTTGAGGAGCGATATACTTCCCGTTTGAAGTTTTAAACAAGTCCTTGATACGCTCTGTAAGGAACAAATGCCCATCTTTTATATAACCCGCATCACCGGTATGGAACCATCCGTCTTCAGTAAACGCTGCTTTCGTAGCAGCTTCCTTTTTATAATAGCCATGAGTGATTCCCTCACCACGTAGCATTATTTCGTTATTCTCCCCTATTCTGACCTGCACATGAGGCATGATACGCCCCACCGAACCAACCACATGGTCATTATCATTCTCACAAGCAACCGTTGCAGTAGATTCCGTCAATCCATAACCGGCTACCATATTAATTCCCACCGACAAAACAAACTCCTGTACAGCCGGCGGAATAGCCGCACCGGCAGTAGGGAAGAAACGCCCGTTTTCAATGCCAATAGTCTTTTTCAACAAGCTATAGATCGTTTTCTCATAAAATTTATATTTCATGTGCAATACAGGCGGAGGAGTCAGCCCTTTGTACACATATTCCAAATTATGTTCACGTCCCACTTTAATAGCATCCAGCATCAACTTCTTTTTCAATCCGGTTGTCTCATTGATTTTTTCTTGCACGCCGGCATACACTTTCTCCCAGAAACGGGGAACACTGCACATAGCCGTAGGACGGATCTCCTTTATTGTCTTCTGGATATCAGCAGGACGCAAGTTGATAGACAAAGTACACCCCATCGAAAGACACCAGCAAGTCCATGCACGCTCAAACACATGAGTAAAAGGAAGGAAATTCATAATCACATCCTGATCACCCAATTGAGGGAAACGTTCATCATGTGCCGGAATGGCCGCCTCATAGCAAGAATGATGCAACATCACCCCCTTGCTGTCTCCGGTTGTTCCACTGGTATAAAGAATATTGGCAAGATCACCATTACCCGACTCTGAAGTACGCTTGTCTACCTCAGCTTGATGCGGATGCGCCTCGCCCAATTTCAGAAAGTCATCAAAATAAATGGAAGTCTGGTCCCGCTCATCACGTTTTACCTCCTTGTCGAAAATTATAATCTGTTTCAGTTGGCTTCCCAGTTGCATAACCCGGAACGCCACATCATATTGCAACTGTTCACCTACAAAGATATAACGTATTTCGGCATCACCTACCATATAATGTACCTGCGCCTCGGAACTGGTAGCATAAAATGGTACAGTAACAGCCCGTACCCCAAAAGCTCCAAAGTCCACATACAGACATTCCGGTTTATTTTGAGAAAAAACTGCTATATTTTCCTGTATGCCTATACCTAATTCTATCAATGCATTCGAAACTGTTTTTACAGTTGCGGCAAACTGGTTCCAAGAAACCGGAATCCATGTTTCTGTTTTATAATCGCGGTAACGCAACGCTACACGATCACCATATTTCCCTGCCTGACGTTGTATCAGGACAGATAAGAAAGAACTACTCATTCCAAAGATTTATTTTTAATTCATCGGCAAAGTTATCGTTTAATTTGGAATTATCCTCTATAAACAGGCATTAATTTTCCCAACCAGTCAAAGAGTTAGAAGAAATCAGCCGAAAGTTTTAGTTGCATATCTAACTTAATTACCTACTTTTTTCATCACCGTTTACCACGCAAAAATAGTATCTTTGCAACACATTAAATTATTAAAATCAAGATGATTGATATAGAATATTACACTTCCGAAGCAACCACATTGCTGAATTCGTTAATCGGTATCCCCTCATTGAGCCGGGAAGAAGAAGCTGCCGCCGACTTTCTGCAGAACTATATTGAAGAAACAGGTATCATGACCGGTCGTTCGGGCAACAACATTTGGTGTATCAGTCCGATGTTCGACCTCAACAAACCGACTATTTTACTAAATTCCCACATCGATACCGTAAAACCGGTAAACGGATGGCGGAAACATCCTTTCACTCCGAAAGCCGAAAACGGAAAGATTTACGGTTTGGGAAGTAATGACGCCGGCGCCAGTGTAGTATCCTTATTTCAGGTGTACCGCCATCTCTCTACAACCGAGCAGGCATACAATCTGATCTTTCTTGCCTCATGTGAAGAAGAAGTTTCCGGAAAAAACGGAATAGAAAGCGTATTGCCCCAACTACCTCTCATCACCTTGGGCATAGTGGGTGAACCGACAGAAATGCAGCCTGCCATTGCCGAAAAGGGATTGATGGTGCTGGATGTTACCGCATACGGAAAAGCCGGACATGCCGCACGCAATGAAGGAGTGAATGCTATTTACAAAGTACTGGAAGACATTCAGTGGTTCCGTGATTATAAATTCCCGAAGGAATCCTCCCTGCTAGGCCCCGTCAAAATGAGCGTGACACAAATAAATGCCGGCACGCAGCATAATGTCATCCCCGATACTTGTACTTTCGTTGTGGATATCCGCAGTAATGAATGTTACTCTAACGAAGAACTATTCAAAGAAATAAGCGCCCGTCTAAAAAGCGAGGCGAAAGCCCGTTCTTTCCGCTTGAACTCATCTCATATCAGTGCCGAGCATCCCTTTGTGAAACGCGCGGTAAAACTAGGACGTGTACCTTTCGGCTCTCCTACTTTGTCCGATCAGGCGTTGATGAAGTTCCCGTCTGTCAAAATCGGTCCGGGAAAGTCCTCCCGTTCACATACGGCTGATGAATATATCATGGTTTCGGAAATTGAGGAAGCAATAAGGCTTTATATCGAGATGCTGGACGGACTGGTGCTGTAAACAACTTACAAAGACGCTATTTCCCCTATAGACAGACCGGTAACCTGTGCAATTACATCAAATGCAATACCGGCCTGTTTCATTTTTTTTGCATTCTTGAAGCATTCTTCCTTACGACCTTGCTCAAGACCTTCTTTAAGACCTTTTTCAATACCCTCTTTAAGACCTTCCTCACGCCCTTTTTTCAACTGGGTGGACATCACGCTGTACCAGTCGCGGAAATTCTTCAAACTTTCCCAATACTCGCCTAATTCCTTAGGATTGACTTAGCTATCCCGGCAGCCTCGAAAAGTTCCTTGTTCATTGCCGTGCCGAAAAGCAGCTTGAAGCCGAAATCGGCATAAGGGTTGATGTATTTATTCTGTATGCCTTCTGTTCCCATATCTATCCGAGGTTTAATAAGTTATGATACAGGACAAAAGTAATCAATATACTGCAATTCCCCGTCTTAAAAGAAAGATTTAACTATCTATCATTCATAGTATTTTCTAGATAAGGTTTAATAATTCCTCATTATTCCATCTTTCAGCATATTCACTGCTTAAGTCTGCCGTGATACATTCGTGCTTATTTTCCCCTTTTTGTAAACCGATAACTCTGATGTCAGGAATAGTTTTAGCATACTTTCTTATTGTGAGTTCCAATAAAATTCCTAAGCTTATCGATTTCATATTAGGCGGATAAAACGGTTCCGCACTTTGAGCGTCATTTAAACAGGAAAAAATAACATCTATTGCCTGTTCCCATGTAATAAAAAACCGGGTAGCTTCAGGATCTGTCAATATAAGTTCCTTCCTATTTTCTAATGCATACTTCCATTTTACCAAAACAGACCCTGTAGAATGCAATACATTTCCATAACGAACTATCCTATAAGCGCAATTCGATCCGTTTATTTGCTCAAAATCCCCAAAAAGATTCTCCATAAGCAATTTAGTAGCCCCATACGTTCCTGAAACTTGAACAGCTTTATCAGTGCTTGTTGCCAGAATAAATTTTATGTTCTGCTCCTCAACAGTTATTTTAAGAAGATTCAACGTACCAAGAATATTAGTCTGAACAGCTTTCAGAGGATGTTCTTTTGCCAAAATGACATCTTTAAACGCAGCCAAATGAAATATCCCATCACAACCATTCAATGCCTTTTTCAATAAAAGATAATCTTCAATGGGGCATGGAAAGATTTGAACGCTTTTAAATTTCTCCCTCAGAGCAATCAGTTTTCCTTCATTCCTGGCTATCGCATGAATAGTATGTCCTTGGGTAATCAACCGTTCTATCAATTTCTCAGCCAAATAACCGGTAGCCCCCGTTACTGCAATGGTTCCCATACTCAAGCTATTTTTTATCATTCATCAACACATCCCTCGCAACATAAGGCTGTGGAGAAAACTCAATAGTCAACACATTCGACTCTCCTAAAGCTGTTAATGTATGGACGCACCCCGGTAAAGTCCGTACCAAATCCCCCTTTTCCCAAATCTCTTCTATTACAGCCTCACTATCATCATATTTCTGAAAAGTGGCATGCATACGCCCCTGTAAAATAAGCATATATTCCACCTTTCTAAAATGATAATGATTGCCTCTAAGAACCTTTGGGACGAATTGCAAGAATCCTATATATTTAGCGGCTTCCACCGCTGGAATTGAAGCACTCAAAGTAGTATCCTCGCCAATTACAAAACCAGTTCCCGCCTCCAGCAAGCTATAATTTTTCATATCCCCTACGGATTCCACTTTTATCAAATCCCTGACAGTTATTTCATCAAACATTTTTTTTGATTGCTCACGCACGTCAATTTTACATAATCCGGCACGATATTTTAATAAAAACAACTTATGATGAGGAGCAAGATTCTCCAATTTCAAACACTCATCCATATCCAGCAAGACAAAAGATTCACCTTCCAAAATACGGATATCCGCTGCATCGTCCATCAAATAAGTATGATGAATATATTCCCATCTATCATAGTCTGCTCTATACTCAGACCCCAAATAGGTTATAGAACTAAAATGCACCTTTTGGGATTTCTTGTGTTCAAATTCTTCCTTCAGTTCTCTGATAATGCCATCTAGAGGGGTTTCCTCCTCCTCAAGGTAGCCAGAAACAAGAGAATAATATCCGGAGTACTCTATATCCGGGTTCTCATCTCTTTTTTGCAACAATACTCTATTATCTGTTGTAGTAATAATCACAGTAGTCGAATCCATCATCTTTTTCATCTTCATTATTTTTTAAATTTTCATTCTGTTGTATTTTCACCACACCCACGTGATGAATAATATTTTCCTTATTCAGCATATCAGTATAAATAGCATGGTTTAACACCATAATAAGCAACCAAATAAGAGACAATATGGCAAAAAAAGGTTGGGTGTATGATTTCAGCCATAACTCCCAAGACTTTTTCTCTCTTTTCAAATTAGAAGGAATCTTTGTGAAAAGTTTCACATACTCATCCGGAAAAGCCTTTTCCGCTTCACATAACATATTCTTCCAGTGCTCATGATAACTCCATAATCTCTGCATTACGTAAATAGACCATATTGAGAATGACAATCCTCCAAATGCAATAATAAATGTCAGGTATTCAGAAGTCTGGCATATAGAGTTAAACAAGACGGTTTCCAATCCGAATAAAGAAACATTTATTCCGAACATAATATTAAAACGGCTCCAGATACCAGCTCCTTCATACTGTAATTGACCAAGAAGGTGAGTATAATGTTCCATTAATTTAGTGTTCTGCAAGGCATCCCTATCATTTACCGCTTTTTTATTATCTACATCCGCATAAAAGTTTATACCGCATCGAACTAATTTCGTCATTATATCAAGAATATATTTTTATAATAAAAAAGGAGAGGATATTCTTCTGTAATCAGATTCATATCCCCTCCTCGCTTGAAGTCATCAAGAAGAAAGCATATCAAATTTAAGCTATACTTTCTATCTTAGCCCGAATGTTTACTGTACTTTTCTTGTTACAGTTACCTTGAATGTTTTGGTTACAACACCCCAGTTATGAGTATAAGTAATGTTCAAGTTTACATCATGAGTATATACTGTACCTTCCGGAGTTCCCTTCCAAGTAAGAGTTGCAGTAGCTGCATCATAAGTAAAGTCTTTTTCATTCTCATCCAAAGAAATTTCCAATCCAGTAGCTTCAGCAACAGCATTACCGGCAGCATTTTTTCTATACAATGTTTCAGCTATGGTTTCTTCAGCAGCAATCGTAGTGGCATTGTATTTTACCAATACATTTTTAACAGCATCTTTCAATGTCAGTTCAGTCCATTTCTTCTTGTCTGCTGCACCTAAAGCATTAATCAAATCGATAATCTTAATCTGATCGTTTGTAGCCAATGCCGGATTATTATACTTCAAATCAACAACATCAGTGAATGCCAAGATAGGTTGTTCCACCTTCCAGTCTTCAGTCGCAAACAATACACGCTTAGCAGAACCGGCAGTAGCATCATAGATATCAACTTTCAAAGTTCCAACCTTAGCCAAATCTACACGCGGAGTAAAGACAATCTGATTAGTGCTAGTCCATTCAATGTTCTTGATTCCGTTCTGTTCTTTCATCATTTCCTGAACATAAGCATTCTGCTTCTTATAATCCAATTCAAACTCAACTGTCGCATCTTCAGGAACAACATTGTACATCTTGTCGAATTCTTGAGATTCCATGATGAACTTGCTATAAGCACCGCCAGTTTTTGTCCATGTACCGATGATAGTACGACTCTTATATTCATCCTTGATAGGACAATCAAAGTTATAGGTTACAGAGAAGTTATCTACAGAAACCTTAAACAGCTTGTTTACGAAGCTGTTGTAAACTGCATACGGTGTGTTCACTCCGTTAGTCATCTTCTCAGTAGCTCCCCAACCAAAGAGTCCATAAGAAGAAGCTCCGGCTAGCAATGACATATTCTTGAATTGTGCAAAGTTAGCACCCGGTGTCAAAATCAAGAACAAAGAGTCCTTATCGGCATTGTTTCCACCGTTCTTATAATACAAGACAGCCTCATTTTTAACCGTTTCAAGAGCTTTTGCCAAGTCTGTAACCTTTGCAGGAATAGTAGTCGACAAATTGTTATTTTGATAATATTGATTACAATCATCAGATATTGATTCATATCTCACTAACTTGCTGCCACCAGCATCATATACAGGCTTGTTCAATGTAATGAATGTACAATATTCATTATTATCATTAGCAATAACATCACGACCTTCAATAGCAGCCTCAAAGTTACGGACATCCAAAGTAATGATCCGGGCCTGTGAGCTATTGTATGCAAATGTAAAGTTTTCCTTAGCATCCAACGGTTTCAAAGCAACGGTTCCAAATACAGGATTAACAGCAGGACGAACAGCCTTGATGAAGACTACATTCTTCACCTCGTATTCTTTAACACCTTCTTTCTGTGGCTTAACTGTAGTAGTCACTTCTATCGCAGCGTATTCATCAATAGCAGATGCCTGGTTAGTCGATTTTACAGACAAAACATTATCTTTAAATTCAAAGATACCCTGACGAGTTTTAATAGGTTGTCCATTAAATGTATAATCCTCATTCTGATCCAACAGTCTGAACACTCTGGTATATGAAATATTGGTTGACTTCAACCATACTGTTGCAGCTCCGGAAATGTAAGCGTCAATAGAATCATTTACATTATAAACACCTTGATAGTCAAAGCATCCATAAGATTTACCATCATAAGATTCACCATCCTCAGTAATAATTGCCGGATAATCATTTTCATCCATATTAGTTGAAGTAAAAGCATTAACAATGCTCTTTACAGATGCCTTTGTTCTTCTTACCGTGAAATAATCGGAAGCTGATGTATATTGACCATACATAGTTACATCCAATGAGGTCGCATAATTACTATAGGTTTCAATACCTTCATTCGGCAAAATAGCAAGGCTCAAAATACCGTTTTCTAATTTTGCAGAACCTTCCATATAGGTCAAAGCAGGAGCGACACTACGAACCTGATACGTATCAACAAAGGAGAATTTCGCATTATTCAATGAGAAATCACCCGGATATACTTTGAATGAAGCATAAGCAGGAACAGATGCAAACAAAACATCCTTATCTGAGTCAAAAGTTCCTTCATTTTCCTGCCAATAGATATCATAAGCTTTACAAATATCCTTGAGATCATCAACAGCCTGTTTTCTGTAAACTACAGTCTGCAACCCTTTGAATGCAGAACCTTCCTGCAGCAAAGTATAGTTCTGACCGTCGATAGTCACGATTACAGTCTTGCTTTCAGCATCTACAGCAATGTTAGGAAATTCATTGTTCTGCTTCAAATCAGTAACTTTGTCACCGATCTTGATGTATTCCACACCGTCCACTGTCACCCAAGACACGTTTGAACCGGCAGCTTCACCATCCTGACCTCTGGCCGGAACTTTGTTACCTTCGGTATCTTTCACATCCACCCAAGTAGCACCTTTGTCTGTGCTGACCTGCCAGTAATTGCCTTCCACACGGAATTCAGGGATAACAGTAGTACCGGCTGCTCCATCTGTTCCATTCGTACCGTTCTTGATAGTAATTTTGGAACCGTCAGTGAAAACCAGTTCATATCCACCGGTAACCTCATTACATGACTGAACGAATTTACCTGCCTTAATTGCCGAGTCAAGACTTGCAATGGTTTCCTTGACTTCGCTCAATTCCTTGTCGATGCGGTCAATGTCATCATCATAGTCCTTACAAGACACAAATGTTCCTGTCGAGGTCACCATTAAGGCTCCGAACAGGATTGCACTTAAAAACTTTTTGTTCATAATAGAAA
>OHNM01000190.1_pt1 | contig 14665 bp, 12 predicted proteins | sample 1569661 | NCBI WGS metagenome assembly OHNM01 (sample SAMEA3879508, study PRJEB24766) | human gut metagenome | biome: human-associated habitat; feature: feces | place: USA | collected 1985/1987 | reverse complement strand
AACGAAATTTAAGCTTGATTTATTTCGTTTGTCTACAAAATTTTTCAAAATCGTATAGCTGCACATAAATTCATGGAAAATTTGTTGCATAATCACAGTTTTGTTTATCTGCATCGCTATTGAGGACGAATACGGTAACACCCCGGCACAGCAGGCGGAAGCCGACCTTGCACGCATCAAAGCGGAGAAGCTGCCTATCCCGGCGGGGGTACAGACAGCGCTGGCAGAACATTATCAGGCACTGCTGCACACCAACGATTTTTACCAGTACCTGACCCTGTTCAAGGAACTGGGGCAAAAGCAGACCCAGCAGCAAAGCCGCGGCCGGAAGATCAACGCTATGGATACCTACTTTTACCAGATGGTAGAGCGTGCCCTGCGGGAGGAGCTGGCGGTGACCTTCGGGGAATCGCAGCAGGAAGCCGGCAGACGGCTGCTCGAGATTTTGCGTTAAAACCGCATGGTGATTTTTACCAATAAATGCAAAGGCTCTTTTTGTTCGGAGCAACTTTGTAGGAATCAACAAAGAAGGACGGTTTGCCATGTAAAACCTTCGTGGGAGTTTGCCACTTGAAACCCATCAATGCCTTATGATATAATCCCTTCAGCAGAACGCGCTGTGTGTGAACACGTAAGACCAGTTTCTTCACACGCAGGCGTTCTCTTTTTATTTTCAAAAAAAGTTAGTATATACTAATCTTGAGGAGGGCTTTTCATTCGTAATCATCGTTCCACCGTTTTTCTCGGCGTTCTGCTGATGATTCTTTCGGTTTGTTCTTTGTTTGTAGGGGTGCTGGACATCCGGCCTTCTGACCTGTTTACAGGCAGCGTGGAAACATGGGAGATCTTTCTGATCTCCCGCCTGCCGCGTCTGCTTGCCATCCTCTGCACAGGCATCGGCATGAGCGTGGCGGGACTTATTTCAACCGGGCGTTCAAGAAACACTTCGGCATGACACCACGGGAATACCGGAAAAAATAAAGAGCGGTCGTTTCGCCTCTCCACGCAGGAGAGGAAACGGCCGCTTTGCGCTTAGGGAATATACATCTGCGAACTTGTCGGGGCAAGGTTCCTCCATCTGCTGTCGCTTAAAAGCCCCACTGGGGCTTTCATTGCTGCGCTGGAATCCGCAAACTGGAATTTAACGTTCACTCATATATTGTTTTATTTCATCAGAAGTCAATTTTCGTACTTCTGTATGTGAATATTCTTTATACTCTCCAACATTAAACACAGGTGTCATTTGTTTGCATTCCTTGTCTTTATTCTTTTTCAAGAATAGATGTAAATCCTCATTCCCGGCGAATATTTTATAAGATACTCTGCCTTTACTGTTCTCTATCTCATAAATACCACATGAACTTTTCGTTGTATAATCGGCTGTTCGTAAATAAAGTTTTGCAATTTCCAATGACTTAAAAGGAAAATTCCATCTTTGTAATCCTCTGTTTGGGTCATGTTCAATACAAATGCAACGTCCACAAGTTCCACAAATATATTGAGTGTGGTTTTCTAAGCAGTCCAAGGGATTTAGTAATGGTGTTATTCTATTTTCATCAGAGTAACATTCTTCACACATTTTTCTTTTCGCTCCTTATCAAATTCCGATTTGTTGAACTAAGCCGAGTATACCATACGCAGTTGAAAATAGCAAAAGGCAGGATACCATCGCCATGATGATACCCTGCCTTTGCTCGTTGCTGTCGGGGTGGTTCTCGTTTTCCTTATTTATTTTTTACCAGCAGCGCCTGATAGGGTTCCAGTTCCACATCTGCCAGCCAGACGGAAGTGCCCTCCGGGGTGTGATACGCGCCGCCCAGAGCGTCCAGACTTGCCCCTGCCGGGTACTCGGTAAAGTTGAACAGTCCCACCAGCGTTTCCTCGCCGCGCTTGCGTACCAGAGCCAGCACGCCGGGGTTGTGGCTGTCCCATGTGGTCACCCACGCATCCGGGGCAAAGCAGGGGTCTGCCCGCATTTGGCGCAGCTGCTCCATGCCCTGCCACAGGGCGTTTTGCAGCGTGCCCTTCCGGGTGCGCTGCTTGGCGTTCTCCCAGTTGAACTTGCTGCGGTGCAGATTGCGGCTGTCCTCCACACGGTCGGGGTCGTTTTTGTAGTCCCAGCCATTGAGCTGAGCGATCTCATCGCCGCAGTTCAGCATGGGGAAGCCCTGCAAAAATGCCATAGCAGTGTGCAGCAGCAGGTCACGCTTCACGGCGTAGTCCAGCGCAATTTTATCGTTTTTCTCAAGTGCCTGTTCGATACCGCACAGGCTGGCGGTGGTGCCGCAGCTCCGGGCATCGCCGGTGGCGGGGTCGTAATTGTACAGCTCGCCCTTTGCCCAGCTTCCGGGGAAATTGCCCTCGTAGAAGTGGTACAGGTATTCCTTGTGTTTCTGGGGGTCCATGCCCAGCCGGTTTTCCACCGCCTCGTCCAGACCCCAGCCGATATCATCGTGGCAGCGCAGATAGTTCACGAACCAGCAGTTTTTCGGCAGGGCATGCAGGGCATCCAGCTGCGCTTTCAGCAGCCGGGTGTCCCGGCTGGCAAGGGCACCCCACAGGTTGACCATGGTGGACACGTTGTAGAGCATGTGGCATTCCGGCTTTTCCGGGGTGCCGAAGTAGGCGGCAAGCTCCTTGGGAGCCATGACCACCTCGCCCTTGAGGATGACCGCCGGGCAGACGCATTCCAGCACCATGCGGAGCATCCGCACGATGGTGTGTACCTGCGGCAGATTGCGGCAGGTGGTGCCCAGCTGCTTCCAGATATAAGGCACGGCGTCAATGCGGAACACCTCTACGCCCAGATTTGCAAGGTGTAGAATGCTCTTGGTCATGTCCACGAACACCGCCGGGTTTGCGTAGTTCAGATCCCACTGGTAGTCGTGGAAGGTGGTCAGCACCCACTTGTGCATCTCCTCGCACCATGTAAAGTTGCCGGGCGCGGTGTTGGGGAACACCTGCGGCACCGTCTGCTCGTACTGGTCGGGGATGGTGCGGTCCTCGTAGAGGTGGTAATAGGCCTGAAACCACGGGTCGCCCGCCTTTGCTGCCATGGCCCAGCGGTGGGTGCTGGCGGTGTGGTTCATGACAAAATCCAGACACAGGCTGATGCCCGCCTTCCGCAGTTCACGGGTCAGGTTTTCCAAATCCTTGTTGGTGCCAAGGGCAGGGTCTACGGTGTCGAAATCCTCCACCGCATAGCCGCCATCGTTGTGGGGATGGGGCATCTGCAGCAGGGGCATCAGGTGCAGATAGGTCAGCTTCTGCTCCTTGAGGTAGGGCAGCTTCTTTGCCAGCTCTTTCAGATTTCCGGCAAAGAGGTCGGTGTACATGGTCATGCCGAACATATTGCCCCGCTTGTACCACTCCGGGTCGGCAGAGCGTGCCTTGTCCAGCGCTTTCAGCTCGGCGCTGCGGGCGTTGTAGGCTTCTGCCATCTCCCGCTCCAGAACCTCCAGCCCTTCCCGGTTGTGGTACAGTTCCATGAACAGCCATTCCAGTTCATCTTTATGTTTGGCGAACCGGGACTCAAATTCCTGTTTTGCTGCCATGGTTCAGCCCTCCACTTCTGCAAGGGTGGGCATGGCAGGGATGGCACCATGCCGGCTGGTGGTGATGCTGGCCGCTTTGTTGGCAAAGGCCAGAATGCTTTCCAGCTTGTCCACCGTCAGGGTGTCCAGCTCCTCCTTGCAGAGCTTGGACAGGGCAGCCCCAAAGAAGGTATCCCCTGCGCCGTTGGTGTCGCCCACCTTGCAGGGAACACCTGCCACATGGCCGGTCTTGTCCCCAAAGCGGTAGAATACGCCATTTGCACCCAAAGTGACGAAAATCAGCCGGATGCCGTTCTGGGCAAGCTGGGCAGTGCCGCTTTCGCAGTCGGTGGTGCCGGTGAGCAGGGGCAGCTCCTCATCGGACACTTTCAGAATATCCACCAGCGGCAGGGGAGCTTTCATCTGAGCAATGGCGTCCTCTTTGTTCTTCCAGAGGTTTGCACGGTAATTGGGGTCGTAGGTGATGGTAGCACCCAGCTTTTTGGCGCGGGCGGCGGCATCCAGCGTAGCGGTGCGGGAGGGGTCAGCGGTCAGGCTGACAGAACCGAAGTGGACGATTTTGGCAGCTTTCAGGGCCTCGTCCGAAATATCCTCTTTGCTCAGCATCACGTCAGCGTTGGCACTGCGGTAGAAGCTGAAGTCCCGCTCGCCGGTGGCATCCACCGAGACCACCGCCATGGTGGTGGGGTGGTCTGCATCCACCGCCATGCCGGAAACGTCTACCTTGTTCTCTGCCAGAACCTCTTTCAGGTAGCGGCCAAAGGCATCCGCACCCACCTTGCCGATAAAGGCGGTCTGTGCGCCCAGTCTGGAAGCAGCCACCGCTAGATTGGCCGGAGCACCGCCGGGGTTTGCGGCAAACTGAGGAATGCCGCGGGCATCCTTGCCGGTCTGGGTCAGGTCGATCAAAACTTCACCAATCGTTACAATGTCCATGATAATTCTCCTTATTTTTGATGTGAAACCCAACGATCACCGCTGGAACAGATAATGAATGTAAGCGGCTGCACGCTCCGGGTGCGGTGCATTCTGCACTACCCCAAGATAGACCCTGCCAGAAAAACCTGCCTGCCTGACAAACGGCGTGTCCGAAATATCCAGCACGGTCCCGCCGGCGTTCAAACCCGACAGTGCATGGAAAGACGCATCCAGTGTCCGCAGATCGAGAAAATAATCCTCTGCCAACAGTCGATCCCGTGCATATTCGTCCATCAGAACAACATCTAACCGCTGGGCACTGACTGCACCCAGCAGCTTCATCTCCGAAGCATATACATACTGCTCCTCTGCGCGTTCGCTTTCGCTGAGCAGCAAGCCGGACAGCAGATCGACCTGTTGCTTTTTGGTCAGACCCTGCGCCTCGGCAAAGCCGGTGGTAAGCTGTTCCGTCAGATCAGACCCGGCAGTGATATTTACCAGACCAAGGTAAAGCACATCCTCTTTTTTCGTCACATGGCGGTAGGCTGCATAGCCAAGGATATAGACGACGATGAGCACGATCGCAATGGGCAGCTTGTAATATGCCCAGATGTGCTCCCACTTTTTGCGCCCATGGAGGGAGCGGAGCGTATCCCGGTCAGTTTTTGTCATGGTCGGATTCCTCGTGTACTGCATCAGGGTCTCCACCGATCAGATAGAGGATCCGAAGCATCAGAAAGGAGCAGAGCATGGCGCAGAAGCCCATGCCCAGCAGGAATGCTGGCGTGAACACAAACACGATGACGTACCCCATGATGCCATAGATCGCCGCCATCAGCAGGGTGCAAAACAGATACCGGACACCCACGAGAAATGCTGTTTTCAGGATGCCGAAGGTGGTGTTTTCAAACCGTGCCAGCAGAGGAAAGGCATACAGCAGAACGATGCCGTACAGAACTGCCGCACCAATAAGCACTGCAGTGAGCAGCGTCCAGAAAATGTTTTCGCTCCACATTCGGCGCAGCACAAAGCCATCCGCAGCCAGGAAACTGCCGACTGCCAGCAGGATAAGCCAGAGTTTTGTGGCAGGCTTAAAATTTTCCCGGAACGCCTTAAAAAACATCCGGGTCAGACCATCGTCCCGATCTTCCGCCATTTTGAGCGTGACGTAGAACAATGCGGTCGTAGAAGCCCCTATGGTAACGATGGGCAGGCTGCACACGAGCCATAAGATGTTCAGGTAAGCACTGTAAGTCAATTTCGTCAGCACAGCAAACAGCGGCTTGTCCGTATTGAACAGGTCACGCATGGGGGTTCTCCTTTCGCTCAATCTCCTGTGGATTCGCGCAGGATCAGGTTGGTTTCCGTATAGACGGTGCGATAGTTCAGCGATGGCTCTTCGATGCGGGTCATAAGCAGATTGGCAGCGGTGTAGCCCATGATCTGTCCATGGATATGGATCGAAGTCAGACGGGGGACAAAGTAGGAAGCCTCCTGACTGTCATCGAAGCCGCAGACCCAGATATCATCGGGAACCGAATACCCCAGCTCATTCAATGCCTTGACCAGATCCATGGCAACAAAGTCATTGGCGCAGACAAAGGCATCCGGCATCGTTTTGAACCGACGTATGGTTTCGTACAGGGATACCGGATAGTTCTGCTGTCCAGATGGCATCGCACAGGTGCTCAGGCCTTCTGTCAGACCAAAGTGCTCCACTGCATCCTTATAAGCCATATAACGCTCAAAGAAGGACTGACAGTGGTTTTTATCCCCCGCAAAGCTGATGCGTTTTTTGCCGCGCTGGACCATGTGGGCCACCGCATTCTGGGTCTCAATGCGGTTTTCCATATAAAGGCGGTCGGCTTTCAGGGGAGGACGCATATCCATCACAGGGGTGTCTACAAACAGCAGCGGAACATCCAGATCGCACAGCATCTGTGCGTAGTCATAGTCGAATACTTCAAAGCAGATGATGCCGGCTGTGCACTGGATGTTGAGAGAAGAGGGAAGTTTTTTCTCTTTCAGCTCGATGGGAGAAATGCGATGAATGGTCATGCTGCTGTGCAGATGGTCGATTTCCGACTGGAAACGATCCAGCATCATGGAGGAAAAGTGAGAGCTGTTCAGAAACCGGGTCGTCAGCATGGCGATCTCCCGTTTGTCACTCGGCAGAATGAAAGGCCCTGCTGTTTTTGCAGCGTCTTCCTGAAACAGCGGCAGATAGGCAAACTGCTTATAGCCCATTTCGGCGGCTTTGCGCAGGATCTTCTCCCGTGTGGCATCTGCCAGCACACCGGTGTTGTTGATGGCCTTTGAAACGGTGTTGCGGGAAAGCTGCAGTTCGTTTGCAATATCCTGAATGGTGACTTTGGTTGCCATAAGTCATCCTCTTTCTTTATAATACAGGAGCGGATGTTCTTTTTTATAGATAAAGTCTGGTGACGGATCTTATTCTTTGCGACTCCAGTATAGTGCAAATGCACAAATTAGTCAAACGTAAAAATGCAAATCATCATTTTGCATATTTACGCACTTTCGAATTTGTGCATCTGTACAAATCCACAGTATTTTTTGATATATACCATGAATTATCGTTGACATTCGCTTGCCTGAGTGATATAAATGAATTACAGAGTTTTACATTTGCACAATCAAAGTGAAAAACGTAAAATTCAAAGGTGCAAATGTAAAACGCAAATCAAGCGGCAAGCAAATCAAAAAGGAGGAGAATGATTCATGAAAGCAAAGACGGCCTCGCCGGAAACGGCTGTGCTGACAGCAGAACGCAAGCTGCACAACACATGGGTCTACATCAAACGGCATTGGCAGCTTTACCTGTTGTTCCTGCTGCCTGCCGTGGCGCTGACGCTGGTGTTCAAGTACGCTCCCATGGGTGGTGTGCTGATCGCATTCCAGAAGTACAATCCCTTCCGGGGCATCTGGGGCAGCGAGTGGGTAGGCTTCAAAAACTTTACCCGCTTCATGTCCTCGCCGGACTTCCAGCGCTATCTGATCAACACCCTGAAGCTGAGCGTCTACGGTCTGCTGTGGGGCTTCCCGATCCCTATTCTGCTGGCATTCCTGCTCAACCGTATCGAGAGCAAGAAGATCAAGCAGAAGGTGCAGCTGGTGCTGTATATGCCCAACTTCATCTCGGTCATCGTGCTGTGCGGCATCGTCCGGGTGCTGCTGAGTGTCACCGGTCCGGTGAACGGCCTGCTTCACACCAGCATCAACTTCATGACGCTGCCGGAAGCGTTCCGCCCCATCTACATCATCAGCGGCATCTGGCAGGGTGCCGGCTGGGCATCCATCATGTACACCGCATCTCTTTCTAACGCCAGCAAAGATCTGAAGGAAGCTGCGATGATCGACGGCGCAAACCTGATCCAGCAGATCATGACGGTGGAGTGGCCCGCCATTAAGGATATGGTCGTTATTCAGTTCATCCTGCAGGCAGGCAACATCATGAGCATCGGTTTTGAAAAAGCCTATGCCCTGCAAACGGACCTGAACCTGAACACTGCCGAGATCATTGCAACCTACGTTTATAAAAAGGGCCTGTTGGACGGCGATTACAGCTTTTCCACGGCAGTCGGTCTGTTCAACACCATTGTCAACGTCATTCTGCTGATCGCAGTGAACAAGGTCGTTGCCAAAATGAACGATGGCAAGGGCTTGTAAGGAGGGGTTTACCATGGCAAAACAGAAAAAATCAAAAATGGCCCTCTACACCAGACAAGATAAGATCATCCTGTACTGCGGCTACGCACTTCTGGGCTTGTTCCTGCTGGCGATCATCGTTCCGATGATCTACATCGTCATCGCGTCCTTTATGGACCCGGTCACTCTGCAAAACAAGGGCATCTCCTTTGATTTCAGCAAGTGGAGTCTGGATGCTTACCAGCGTGTCGTTTCGGACAAGCAGATCTGGGTCGGCTTCAAGAACGCAATCCTTTACTCGATCATCTTCACCATCATCTCGGTAGCTGTGACGATGCTTGCCGCTTATCCCATGTCGCTGCCGGACTTCAAAGGCAAAAAGATCTTCAACGCCTTGTTTGTGATCACGATGTTTTTCAGCGGCGGTCTGATCCCCACCTACCTGCTCATCAACAATCTGGGTCTGCTGGATTCCATGTGGGCGGTCATTCTGCCGGGAGCATTCAGCGTGTGGAACATGATCATTGCCCGTACCTATTATCAAGGCATCCCGCGTGAGCTGCGTGAAGCTGCGGATGTGGATGGAGCCAGCGAGATGCTTTACTTCTTCAAGATCCTGCTGCCCGTCTGTATGCCGGTGGTGGCAGTTCTGGCCCTGTGGCAGTTCGTGGCCATGTGGAACAGCTACTTTGACGCCATGATCTACCTGAACAGCGCATCGAAGCAGCCGCTGCAGCTGGTGCTGCGTTCCATCCTGATCCAGAGCCAGCCGGAATCCGGCATGATCGCAGATATCCAAAGTACTGCCGAACGTGCGAAGATGGCAGAGCTGCTCAAATATGCAACCATTATTATTTCCAGTCTGCCGCTGCTGGTGATGTATCCCTTCTTCCAGAAGTATTTTGATGCCGGCATCATGGCTGGTTCCATTAAAGGCTGAGGATATTCCAGAATTTTATGAGCCGGTACGCTCATCTGTTACACGAAAAAAGAAACATGAAAAAGGAGAAAATACCATGAAAAAGCTGATCTCTCGCCGCAACTTCCTCAAGGTCTGCGCTCTGGCGGGCTCTGCCGCTGCTCTGTCTGCCTGTGGCGGCGGCAAATCCACCGGCGGCAACAATTCTGCTGCCGCAGCTGTGGATGTAACCGGTGCCGTTACATTTCCGCTGTCCGAAAAGGTCACCTTTACCGGTATGACCAGCTTCCCTGTGGGCAGCGAACCCGAGCCGAACAACCGCACCATCTTCAAGCGTCTGGAAGAGCAGACCAATGTGCACATCGACTGGACCGCCATCCAGTCCGACCAGTGGAGCGATAAGATCACCCTGAATATGTCCAACCCCAACACCCTGACGGATTTTGTTTTTACTGCTGATTTTACCGACAGCAATCTGCTGCGCTACGCAGATCAGGGTGTCATCCTCAATCTGGAAGACTACATTGACAACAATATGCCCAATCTCCAGACGGTCTTTGAGAAGTACCCGGAGTACCGCACCATGTGCACCGACAGCGAGGGCCACATCTGGGCCCTGCCTTGGATCGAGCAGCTCGGCTCAGAAAAGACCGCCATCCAGACCATTGGCAACATGAGCTTCATCAATACCAAGTGGCTGAACTTCCTCGGTCTGTCGATGCCCACCACAGTGGACGAGTTTGAGCAGGTGCTGATGGCATTCCGTGATAACGCCGCTTCGATCAAGGCAGAGTATGGCATTGACGGCGACATCATCCCCATGTCCTGCATCGTCAACAACGGCGATCAGGACCCCAGCATCCTCATCAATGGCTTTGGCGAAGGCTACGGCGATGCAGACAAGGACCGCCATATTGCCGTTACCAACGACCGGAAAGTCATCTGTGCCGCCACCCAGCAGGGCTACCGCGATGGTCTGGACTGGCTGCACAAGCTGTATGCCGAGAAGCTCATTGACCCGGAGTGCTTCACGCAGGAGTGGTCCACCTATGTTTCCAAGGGCAAGGCTGGCCGCTATGGTGTCTGCTTCAGCTGGGATGTTGCCAACATTGACAACCTGACCGACTGGGAGCCGCTGCCTGCCCTGACCGCCGATACCCGCAATATCACCCCGCAGAACGGCTCTTTCACCAGCGGCTTTGCCCGCGGCAGATGCGTTGTCACCGCAAAGGCGGAAAACCCCGCACTGGTTTGTGCATGGCTGGATCAGATGTACGCACCCCTCCAGTCTCCGCAGAACAACTGGGGCACCTACGGCGATGCGGAAGGCTTTAACATTTTTGAACTGTCCACCAACGATAAGGGCGAGCCCATGCTGAAGCACGCTCCTCTGGGCGATGCTTCTCCCGTGGAAGTCCGTGAAGCCCAGTGTGTCAGCGGGCCTCTGGCGGTTCTGGATGAGTACTATGGTGTATACGTTACCTGCCCGGACGATGCACAGTACCGTCTGGACTGGATCAAGGACATCTACACCCCGGATATGAACAACGATTATGTCTATCCCAATGTCTTTATGAGCAGCGAGGACACCGAGCAGGTCTCTAACCTGCAGGCAGATCTGCAGACCTACATGAATACGCAGAAGGCGGACTGGATCATGAACGGCACTACGGATGCAGAGTGGAACGAATATCTGAGCAAGCTGGAAGCCTACGGCCTGTCCGACTATCTGGGCATTATGCAGAAATATCTGGATGCTTACTACGCATAAGAATTCTTTCCTTTGGAGGATTCCATGAACGATTTGACTTTACAAAAAGCCCGTGCCTACGAGGCCGAGCACGGCGCTGCCATTTCCCCGGCGGAACGCCCTGCTTACCACCTGACCCCCTATGTGGGCTGGATGAACGACCCCAACGGCTTCTCCTACTATAAGGGGCAGTACCATCAGTTCTATCAGTATAATCCCTACGATGTGCGGTGGGCGCCCATGCACTGGGGTCACGCCGTCAGCACCGACCTGCTGCACTGGGAGTATCTGCCCTGTGCGCTGGCCCCGGATTCCCCGGCGGACAACGGCCCCGGCTGCTTCTCCGGCTCTGCCACCCAGATGGATGACGGCAAGCAGCTGCTGATGTACACCAGCGTGGTGGCAGAAAAGCAGCCCAATGGGGAGATGCGGGATATCCAGACCCAGAGCATTGCCATCGGTGACGGTCTCAACTACGAAAAGCCCGCCTGTAACCCGGTGCTGACCCAGAAAGACCTGCCGGAAGGCTTCAGCAAGTTCGACTTCCGGGACCCCAAGATCTGGCGTGAGGCCGACGGCACCTACTCTGTCGTTACTGTCTGCCTCGCCGAGGACGGCAGCGGCGCAGCAGCACTGTTCCAGAGCAGGGACGGTTTCGACTGGCACTTTGTCACGGTGCTGGAACGCTGCAACAATCAGTACGGCAAAATGTGGGAGTGCCCGGACTTCTTCCCGCTGGACGGCAAGCAGGTCTTGATGCTCGGCCCCATGGAGATGCTGCCCAAGGGCGAGTTCCACAACGGTCACAACGTGATTGCCTTCATCGGCAGCTACGACGAAGTCACCCACACCTTCACCAAGGAAAATGTGCAGCTGATGGATGGCGGCATCGACTTCTACGCCACCCAGACCACCCTTGCCCCGGATGGCCGCCGGATCATGACTGCATGGCTGCAAACATGGTCGGACACCGAGGATAAGCCCAAGGGCTGCAAGTGGTTCGGGCAGACCATCTGCCCCCGCGAGCTGCACATCAAGGACGGTCGCATTTTCCAGACCCCCGTGCGGGAGCTGGATGCCGCCCACGGCAAGCGCATCTTCCACGAAAATGTGACGGTGCAAAGCGAAACTTCTCTGGAAGGCATCAAGGGCCATGTGGCGGACCTGACCGTTACGGTGCAGCCCGGCGAATACCGCTCCTTCACCCTGAAGCTGGCCGCCGATGCAGACCATCACACCAGCCTGACCTACGACCCCTACACCTCCGAGCTGACGCTGGACCGCAGCTATGCCGGTTCCCGTGCCGACATCGTGCACCGCCGCAGCTGCAAGGTCCGCAGCCAGAACGGTGCCCTGAAGCTCCGTATCCTGCTGGACAAAAACAGCATCGAAGTTTTCGCCAACGACGGCGAGCAGACCATGACCGCATGGATCTACACGCCCCAGTCTGCCGACGGCATCACCTTTGCTGCCGATGGCAAAGCAACCATCACGGCAGAACAGTTTGAGCTGAATCTGTAACCTGATTTTCCCTTCCTTTCTCCTTCATTAAATATAGCCCCGCTTTGGCTTCTCCTTCACCAAAGCGGGGCTGTGTTTTTGTCGTGCGGCGGCAAAAGACCGGAGTTGTAAAGCCGTTTGGCCAAACAACTCCGGTCTCTTTGGTTGGGGCTTGCGCAGCAGCCCCTTGTGTTTTATTTACCCGATCGGCTCAGCAATCGTCTCAGCCCGGCTGCTTGCCGATGTAAGCGAGGATGCCGCCGTCAACGTACAGGATCAGGCCGTTGACGAAGTTGGAAGCCTCGGATGCGAGGAAGACAGCGGGGCCGCCCAGATCGTCTGCCTCGCCCCAGCGGCCTGCGGGGGTCTTGGCGACGATGAACTGATCGAAGGGATGGCGGCTGCCGTCCGGCTGGATCTCGCGCAGGGGCGCGGTCTGGGCGGTGGCGATGTAGCCGGGGCCCATGCCGTTGCACTGGATGTTGTACTCGCCGTACTCGGAGGCGATGTTCTTGGTCAGCATCTTGAGCGCGCCCTTGGCAGCAGCGTAGGCGGAGACGGTCTCGCGGCCCAGCTCGCTCATCATGGAGCAGATGTTGATGATCTTGCCCTCGCGCTTGGCGATCATATCGGGCAGGACGGCCTTGGAGCAGTTGAACGCACCGCCGACGTGGACGTCGATGACCCGCAGGAAGTCGGCGTGGCTCATTTCAATCATGGGCACCCGCTTCATCAGGCCTGCGTTGTTCACGAGGATGTCCACGGGGCCCACCTCTGCCTTGATCTTGGCGACCATAGCGTTGACGGCGGCTTCGTCGGTGACGTCAGCGACGTAGCCGTGGGCGTCGATGCCCGCTTCCTTGTAGGCGGCGATGCCTTTTTCAAGGCTGCCCTCGTTGGAGCAGTTGAAGCAGACCGTCGCGCCGCACTGGGCCATGCCCGCAGCGATGGAAAAACCGATGCCGTGGGCACCGCCGGTGACGAGGGCAACTTTGCCCTTCAGATCGAATGCAGAAAGATTCATAATTTCCTCCTCAAGTTAAAAATTTAGCAAAAAGCCCCATACCGGGCAGCCGGTACGGGGCTTGTATATGGTGCTTTTTTAGCGCAGGTCAGTGGTAGCGATGTTGTCCATGTCGTCAAACTCCATGTTCTCGCCGCCCATTGCCCAGATAAACGTATAGTTCGAGGTGCCTACGCCGCTGTGAATGCTCCAAGAAGGGCTGATGACAGCATCCTCGTTGTGCATCACGATGTGGCGGGTCTGGGTAGGCTCGCCGCACATATGGAACACCACCTGCCCCTCGGGCAGTTCAAAGTAGGTATAGATCTCCATGCGCCGCTCGTGGGTGTGGCTGGGCATCGTGTTCCAGTTGGAACCGGATTCTAGTTCGGTCATACCCATGCTGAGCTGGCAGGTCTTCAGCACATCCGGGTGGATGAACTGATTGATGGTGCGCTTATTGCAGGTCTCGACGCTGCCCAGAGGACGATGGTTTGCATCGGCCATCTTGATCAGGCGGGTCTCATACGAGCAGTGTGCCGGAGCAGACACCATGTAGAACTTGGCGGGGTGCTCCGGATCGGCGGAAGCGAAGGTCACTTCCTTGGTGCCCTTGGTGATGTACAGGCAGTCCTTATAGCCCAGCTTGTACTCCACACCGTCGGCCACCACGATGCCGGTGGAATCCTTGCCGATGTTGAACATGCCGATCTCGCGGCGCTCCAGGAAGTAGTGGGTGCCAAAGTTGGCCCAGACGTCGATGCCCTTGTCGATGGAGACGGTCTCGTGCACCGGCATACAGCCCAGCGTGACCATACGGTCCACATGGCTGTAAACGGCCACGACCTCATCGGCCTTGTACAGGCCGGTGATCAGCATCTCGTCGCGCATTTCCTCGGTGGTATAGCGCTTGAAGTCCTTCTGGTTGCAGGAGTAACGGATATCCATTTCGGATCCCCTCCCGCTCTTAGCGCTGGATACGGCCGGAACCGTCGCCGCCAGCCAGCTTCTCGACCTCAGCAACGGTCATCATGTTGTAGTCGCCCTCGATGGAGTGCTTCAGAGCGGAAGCAGCCACAGCGAACTCAACAGCCTCCTGCGTGCTCTTGCCGGTCAGCAGGGCGTAGATCAGGCCGCCGCCGAAGGAGTCGCCGCCGCCCACACGGTCGATGATGTGCAGGTCGTACTTCTTGGAGAAGCAGTACTCGTTGGAGGCAACATCGTACAGCATGGCGCTCCAGCCGTTGTCGAAGGCAGAGTGGCTCTCACGCAGGGTGATGGCGACCTTCTCAAAGCCGAACTTGTCAGCCAGCTGCTTGGCAACGCTCTTGTAGCCCTCAGCGTTCAGCTTGCCG
>OHNM01000183.1_pt1 | contig 14832 bp, 7 predicted proteins | sample 1569661 | NCBI WGS metagenome assembly OHNM01 (sample SAMEA3879508, study PRJEB24766) | human gut metagenome | biome: human-associated habitat; feature: feces | place: USA | collected 1985/1987 | reverse complement strand
ATTGATTATGAGCTGACCGGTTCTTATGATCCTCAGGGAAAAGGTAACTTCCCTGCTTACTTGAACTATTGGACGCCGGAGAATCCGTCCAATGATTTTCCGCGACCTGCTCAGACCAATTTCTATAACTATCTGGGTTATCAGACTTTGAATTATATTGATGGTTCGTATTGGAAGATCAAGACTGTATCACTGGGGTATACATTCCCCAAATCGTTGACTTCCAAATTGGGTGTGTCCAAACTTCGTGCATATGTCACCGCCAATAATCTCTTCTCTTTTGCCAAGAATCATCTGATTCAGGATTACGATGCAGAACGCGGAGGGTCAGCAAAAGCTCCGTTGCAGCGTCAGTTTATATTTGGTTTGAATCTTGATTTCTAACAGATAAAAAAGAAATAACTATTATGAAATACGGTAAAAAATATATGTTTGTAGCATGTGCTGCTCTGTTATTGGGCATGCAATCATGTGATTTGGAGGAATACAATCCTGCCGGAAGTACTCCGGATAACGTGTACAAAGAACAGGCGGGTTTTGAGGCCCTTGTCAATTCGGCTTATGCTTTTTGGGGCGGTCAGTTTTATGGACGTGAAGATTTTGTGTTATTGCTGAACGGTGGTGGCGATCTTTGGATCAATATTGCCAATTGCGGTTATGGTCGTCAGATGTCTAAATATGAAGAATTGACGGCTTCGGTTGGTCAGATTAAGAACACGTGGAATCGTCTGTATGAAATTATAAACGACTGTAATGCCGGTTTGGAACGGATTGACCAAGTGGAATTCAAAGACAAGAAACTGAGAGATATCCGTTTTGGTGAATTAAGTTTCATGCGTGCTTACGCTTATTGGCATTTGGTTGAAATTTACGGTAACGTGGATCTTAGAACCAAAGAAACTTCTGCCGAAAGTCTTTCAATGAACTGTTATCGCAGCAGCTATGAAGATTTGTATGATTTAATGCTGACTGATGCGCAAAATGCGGTGGATAATCTGCCCGTTGATCCTTATCCTGTTAAAGATGTAGGTCGTGCGACCTCAAAAGCGGCTTATGGTTTATTAGCGCGCATCGCACTGACACGGGTTTCCTATTGTGACAGTCAGGCAGACAAAGACAAATATTATAAAATCGCTGAGGATGCGGCTCAATATGTGATTGATAATCAGAATGCGTTGAAAGTATCTTTGTATGATACGCCTGACGAAGTCTTTGATCCGGATAATAATAAAACGAATAAAGAGGCTATGTTCGTTGTGACCCACTCTACCGAGTCCTCATTGAATATGCAGGCTAAAAACCCGAACCGTATGCATATGTATTTCCATGCCAGTTATTCGGCAAGAGCAGGTATGGTGCAGGATTATGAATATGGAAATGATAAGAATGCCAAGTCGGGCAGTATGGCGATGATGCCTACCCGTTATTTGTTGGAATTGTATAATGAGAATATAGATGCCCGTTACAATGCCTGGTTCCGTGAAGAGTATAAACTGAATACACCCAAAGCTTATGCCTGGACTAAGGATCAGTTGGACTATTTTGAAAAACCGTCATCTATGATTGGTCAGGTTATTCAGCCGGGAGAAACAGCGCTGCTTTTCACCAAGAAGAAGATTGCCGACAAACGTAACTTGCCATACGCTGTCGTCGATATCGATGATACCTATGCAGCCGATGGAAGTGTCAGCAAGAGTGCCAACTTTAACATTCACTTCCCGACCTTGCTGAAGTACGAAGATGCGAATTTTGAAAACAAAGGATTGCCTACCAATTCGCAGGTAGGTGCAAATGATGTGATTACCATGCGTTTGCCCGAAATGTATTTCATTGTTGCCGAATGTGAGATCATGAAGTCCGGAGGAAATAAGGAGATAGCTAAAGCACGTATCAATGACATACGCAGACGTGCGGCTGTACCGGGCAAGGAAGCTGAAATGGAGGTAGGAGTGGACAAGATGACGATCGACTTTATTTTGGAAGAAAGAGCACGTGAGTATTGCGGCGAATTCATGCGCTGGTTTGATTTGAAAAGAACCGGAAAATTGGTAGAATATGTGAAAGCTCATAATCCGGATATTCCTTTGATCCAACCGCATCACGCATGGCGTCCTATTCCTCAGATGTTCCTGGACTCCATCTTGAACCCGGATGAATTTGGTCAGAATGAGGGATATAATTAATAAGCATGAAAACGATGGCGCTTTTTAAATATATTGTCCTGTCTGTCTGTTTGTGTGGAATTCATCTGAATGGTTTTGCTCAGTCCACCCGTGAGGCTATATTGGAAGATATAGCCCGGACGGGAGGAGTGTACTATGCTTATCCTGTAAAGGAAGCTATCGCGACTCCTCCACCTAAAGGGTATAAACCGTTCTATATCAGTCATTATGCACGACACGGTTCCAGATGGATTCAATCGGAACAGGATTATAAGACAGTGGTTGATATTTTCGAGAAAGCGCATCAAGCCGGAGCTTTGACCGCTTTGGGAGAAGATGTCCGCAAAAGAATGGCGTTGGTGTGGGAAGATGCCGAGGGACATGGGGGAGATTTGACCCCTTTGGGTGTGAGGCAACACCGGGGGATAGCCGAAAGAATGTTTCAGAACTATCCCGAGGTATTCAAGGGATCTCCTGCTCTGTCTGCACGCTCTACCGTGGTGTTGCGATGTGTATTGAGTATGGATGCCTTTTGTGAACGGTTGAAAGAACTCAATCCGGCATTGCAGATCCGGCGCGAAGCTTGTGCCAGGTATATGAAATATATGAATTATCATACGCCGGAAGCCGTGAAGTTTGTTTCTCATCAGGGACCTTGGTATGAGGAATATAGAAAGTTCAAAGAAAGTCATACCCGTCCCGATCGTCTGGTTACTTCCTTATTTAATAGTCCTGACTATATCCGTAAGAATGTGAATCCCGGCGAATTGATGTGGGGACTTTATTGGATTGCTTCGGATATGCAGAATGTGGAAATAGATGTGAGCTTTTATGATCTGTTTCAGAAAGATGAATTATTTGATCTTTGGCAAGTTTGCAATTATCATAATTATGTATGTGACGGACCTGCGCCTGCCAATGGTGGAATAATGACGGCCAGTGCCCGGTCATTGCTTGAAAATATATTGGATTCGGCCGATGAGGCGATCAGATCCGGGACCCATACGGCGACATTACGCTTTGGGCACGATGGAAATATCATTCCTCTGGTAGCGTTGCTCCAATTGGGTGATATGTGGAAAGCCGAAACGGATCCCGATAAATTCTATCGGGCATGGTGTAATTTCAAGGTCACTCCGATGGCGGCAAACGTCCAGTTGGTTTTCTTCAGAAAAAAAGCTTCTGACGATATACTGGTGAAGTTTATGCATTGCGAGAAAGAAGTTACCATCCCTATAGAAACGGATATTGCTCCTTTTTACCATTGGAAAGATGTTGAAACATACTATCGTCATCTTTTGCATAAATTACCATAAGTCTATAAGATGAAAAACGGTGTAAATCCCTGTAGTATTGTAACGGGATTTATACCGTTTTTTTGAATGAGAAAGAGCAATGGGAACAGCAGATTATCAAAGAAAAGACTTACTTTTGCAATAACAGAATAAATAAAGAATAAAAAGACCATGAGTAAACTGAATATGAAAGAGTGGATAAACGAAATTATCCAAAAGAAAGAGGTGGTGGCTATGCCCATCATGACCCATCCGGGCATAGAGATGATAGGGAAAACGGTGCGCGATGCGGTTACTGACGGACAAGTGCATTACAACGCCATCAAGGCATTGAGTGAGAAATATCCCACAGCCGCCGCAACCGTGATTATGGATTTGACGGTAGAAGCCGAGGCTTTCGGAGCGGAGATTGTTTTCCCCGAAAATGAAGTTCCCAGTGTGGTGGGGCGTCTTCTCAATGATGAAGAAGCTATTGACAAACTGGAAATTCCTGCCTTGAATAAAGGAAGAGTTCCCCAGTACTTGAAAGCGAATATGCTGGCAGCCAAGACCATTACAGACAGACCTGTCTTTGCCGGTTGCATCGGTCCTTATTCTTTGGCAGGACGTTTGTATGACATGTCTGAAATCATGATGCTTATTTATATCAATCCGGAAGCGGCCAATTCGCTGTTGAAGAAATGTTCGGATTTCATTCTCCGTTACTGCATGGCATTGAAGGCCACAGGAGTGAATGGGGTAGTGATGGCCGAACCGGCTGCCGGACTCTTGTCTGATGAGGACTGCACGCAATACTCGTCTGTTTTCATTAAGGAGATCGTAGAGAAAGTGCAGGACGATCACTTCACGGTCATTCTGCATAATTGTGGAAATACCGGTCATTGTACCAAGGCAATGGTAGCTACAGGAGCTGCCGCTTATCATTTTGGAAATAAAATAGATATGGTCGAAGCTCTGAAAGAAGTACCTGCCGATGCCCTTGCAATGGGAAATCTTGATCCGGTGAGCTTGTTCAAGGCTGCTACTCCGGAGGTGATGAAGAAAGCCACACTCGACCTGTTGGAGGCTACCAAGTCCTATCCCAACTTCGTGCTCTCCAGCGGATGTGATACACCGCCTCATACGCCATCTGAAAATATTGATGCATTCTTTGCCGCATTAAATGAATTCAATAATGCTTGAAAAAGAACTTTCTTTTGCTGATCTGTCTATCTCATTGTCCGAACTCTATGAGGCAATGGGGTATGCAGATGCTGTGCCCGACGAAGCGGTAGAAAAAGAAGTCCGTGGGGTGCTTGGACGGGTGGAGGCAGTAACTTTCATATCCGGTGGAGAGTTGGATGAATCGAAAGACTCGCTTTCTGTCGGCGATACGTGTTTCAGTATAGGTAAAATAATCACCCGGCAGCTGCGTGGTTCGGAATCCTTCGCTTTCTTTGCCGCGACTGCCGGAACCGGTTTTGAAAGGTTCCAGCATACGTTGCAGCAAGAGGGGGATATGGTAAAGGTTTATATAGCGGATGCCATAGGAAGTGTCATAGCCGAGAAGACTGCGGATTGTATGGAAATTGCGTTGGATGAATACATCCGCGACAGAGGGTGGAGGCATACCAACCGTTTCAGTCCCGGATATTGCGGCTGGCATGTGTCGGAGCAAAAGAAATTATTCCCTTTATTTCCTTCAGCGGAACCTTGCGGCATCCGGTTGACAGATTCCAGTTTGATGCTTCCTATAAAATCGGTCAGTGGAGTAATAGGCCTGGGGGATGGTGTCCGTAAACTGGAATATACTTGCGGTCTCTGTACGTACGATAAATGTTACAGGCGGAAGCGGCGAGGATAATAGGATGACTACAAAAATCAGAGTTCCCAAATGGCTAGATGTTGTTATTAATCTCATTGATTTTGCAATTTGTTGCAACCTTAATGAATCTCCTGTTCTATCAGACAGGGTATAACAGCCGTTTCCATCTGTTATAACAACCACTTTCATCTGATATTCCACCCCGGTGAGACTCCAGTTCCACCGGGGTGAAGCTGCAATCTCACCGGGGTGGGACTGCCTCACCACCCGAGTGGGATACCAAACGCAGGCATATAAAAATACAATCTTTTCAGCCTTCTGCACCTTCTTTTAATGCCCATTGAAGAATAGATAAAGCCCGACCATGACAATAGCCAGTAACGCCCATGCAAGGATAACGGATTTAGCCGGCTTCTCCATGACTTTCTTCATATTTAATGTACATTCTTGTCGATGTTTATCCAATAAGGATACCAAGATCATGCCTGCGCTGATGATAACGAACAGGTAGAAAGACAGCATCATGAAGTGAGGCCATGTCGTATATTCTTCCGCAGGGAATACCCATAAATAGAGAATGCCCACTCCCATGCTGAACGCCGTGCCAAGCGTCAATGCCATGTTGGCAGCCATCGTGGTAGTTCGTTTCCAGAAGATGCCGAACAGGAAAACAGCCGCCATAGGCGGTGCGATAAATCCCAGTACCGATTGGAATACATTGAACAGATTCAATCCTTTGATACTGTCTATGGCAATGGTGATGATCACCGAAATCAGTGCTCCCGCCACTGTAACCACGTGTCCCGTACGGATGATCTCTTTCTGGCTGGCAAGTGGCCTGAATTTCTTGACATAAATATCCATCGTGAAGACGGTACTCAGCGCATTCAGGGCAGAGCCGACAGTGCTGATCAGTGCGGCGGTCAATACGGCCAGTACCAACCCCACCATGCCTACAGGAAATAAGTTAGTGACCATAGTCATGTAGGCCTCATCGGGGTTCTTCAAGCCCGGGTAGAGTGCCAGACAGATGATACCCGGAAGGATATAGAGAGGAACATCCAGTATCTTCAACCAGCCGGTGAAGTTGGCACCCATTTGGCCTTCTTTCAGATTCTTGGCAGCCAATACAGGCTGTACCATGGATTGGTCTGTGCACCAGAACCAGACTCCCATGATGGGATAACCCAGAATGATGGGCAGCCACGGGAAGGCGGGATCGTCATTCGGGCGGAACAGGTTCCAGTAATCGGCCGGAACCGCTTCGGCCAATGCGCTGACTCCACCCACTTTGTACAGCCCTGCTATAGTAAGCGTGGCCGATACGAAAATAAGCAGAAGCATCTGGAATACATTGGTATAGGCTACCGCTTTCAGCCCTCCGGCCATGGTGAAGAATGCGGAGATAACGAGCAGGATCAATGCCGATTGCCACATGGGAATATCGAAAACCTGACGGATAAGGATACCTCCGGCGAATAAGGTCAGGGCAAGCCACGAGATAAGGATCGTCACAATGGTGTACCAGGCAAGAATGTTGCGGGTGGACTGTCCGAAACGCCGCCCCATGAACTCCGGCAAGGTGGTGATACGCGCTCCCAAATAACGGGGGGCAAAGACAAAAGCCAGCAAGCAGATGAAAACAAACGCATACCAGGCATAATTGCCCGAAACGATGCCGGTGGTGAACCCGGCACTGGCAGAGGCTATCAGCATGGAAGGGCCCACATTGGTTCCCCACATGGAGAAACCGATGTGATGCCACTTCAGGGAACGCTCGGCGAGAAAAAGGCTGCTGCCTTTTTTGCGTTTCAGGCTGGCCCATATACCGATGCCTATAAGAATCAGAAAGTAGGCAATAAGAATGCCCCAATCTAACGTATCTAAATAATTAGCGTGCATAATTCATGTATCAGATTAAGATGAATATTCCGTTTATTGATGAAGCCCCATCAGTTCCTTGGCTACCGCTACGGCCGTATTGGCATTGTCGCTATACCCGTCCGCACCTATTTCATCGGCAAATCCCTGGCTTACCGGAGCGCCGCCTATCATTACTTTTACCTGATGACGGATACCGGCTGCTTCCAAAGCGTTGATCACCTCCTGCATATAAGTCATGGTTGTTGTCAGCAAGGCGCTCATGCACAGGATGTCTGCCTTGTTTTTCTTGACTTCTTCCACAAATTTGTCGCAAGATACATCTATGCCTATGTTGATTACCTCAAAGCCGCAACCTTCCAGCATGGAAGCCACCAGGTTCTTGCCGATATCATGCAAGTCGCCTTTCACGGTCCCGATGACTACCTTGCCTATGGTGGTCGAGGCACTCCCTTGCAATAAAGGCTTCAGAAGTTCCAAAGCTCCCTTCATGGCGCGTCCTGCCATCAGCAGTTGGGGCACGAACGCTTTTCCGTCCTGGAAGCGTTGTCCCACTTCGCCCATAGCCTTTATCATGTAGTTGTTGATAATTTCCTGGGGCTGTACTCCTTCGGCGATGGCTTTCTTGGTTACTTCTACGGCCGGTTCCAGCTTTCCGTCCACAATGGCATTGAACAAAGGTTTCAAGGCTTCATTCCCGGCTGCCGCAGAGTCTTTGACGACGATTGTTTCTTGTTTTGTTGCAGCGGCTTCTTCTTTCGAAAGGTCTTCTTTGGATACGTCAGAGGAAGAAGAGGAGTATTCTTCGACAATGCGCATCGCTTGTTCCACTTCTCTCTCGTTATGGAAATCCATTTCCAGATGCACACCGTCCGCACCGATATTGTCCAGCAAGGGTTTCAGTTCGTCCAAGGTTACCCAACAAGCCATGATGCTCTTGCCTCCGGCAAGGATCTTCTTGTAAAGGTCGTACCATTTGGGTGATCCTCCTTGTGGCTCACCTACGCCCGGAGTCCATTGAATGGCATTCAGTTCCTCAATTTCAAGAAGGGCGGGCAGGTGATGCATGGCGCCTACGCCGTCCAGATGATACAAGGTATAGTCTATCTTTTGGCATTGTTCGCGGATAAAGGGTTGTACAAAACGACGATAATCATCCTCACTGATCATGGTGGAGATATCGCTTTGCAACTTGCTCATCTTTCCCGGCGCCCATGAAGAGAAATAGCAGAAGGCCATTTCGTCTCCTTCACGGATGATGTCGTAAAGTTCATCAAAGACTTTGAAATAGATATCATTGATTTGTTGCATTTGCTGTTCCAGCACTTCGGGCTGCATCACGGTATCCAGCAAAACTTTGTCTGTACCTTTCAAGGCGGCCAGTACGTCCAGACCTTCCATCAAGTCGGGCATTCCTACGTAATAGTGACCGTTTGCTTTCGCCTTGCATGCCTTCAGCAATTCTTTATGCAATATCCAGTTGGGATGCTCGGGATTGAAAACAATCTCATCGTTGAAATCGGGATCGGGATGAATCCAAATGGTATCTTCCCCTCCTTCGAACACGCCGCCCAAGATGGCTGCCAATGAACCGGGGCCTAACTGGGTATTGGCTACCGGCAGGATATCTGCTTTCAGACTGCTGTGTGCCACGTACCAGTCCAGGTATTCTGCACGCCATTGCGGATCGAACCATTTCTGATTCAGGTCTTTTGCCGGGGAGGGCGCAGGGATATCCGCATGAGGTTTCACATCTTCCTGAAAGTGCTCCCACATGTTCAGTATGATTCCTTTATGGTTCCACCAATCTATATATAGTTTCTTTGTCTCGTCTAAATTCGTTTTCCAAGTTTCCATATTCGTCAGTTCTTAAATATTCCTTTAAAATGAGGGTCTATGTGCAGACCGATGCTTTTGCTTAAATCCATATCGTCCGTGCATTCCACTTCATCCGGATAAACGGGGATGGTCGCTCCTTGACGTACATATACGGGCATTTCGTCCAAGGGGATATCCAGATTCTTCAGCCAGCGTCCCCCTTCCAAGCGTTCGCCTGTGAAGAAATTCACCCATTTCCCTTCGGGCAGATAGACATCCCGGCGGTTCTCGCTGTTCATGACCGGGGCTACCAGGAAGTCGTTACCAAAATAGTATTCATCGTCGATGTGCCAGCACAATTTGTCTTCGGGGTGATGAAAAATCAGAGCTTGCAAGAGAGGTGCTCCGCTTGCGATGGCCTTCCGGCTTTGTTCTACGATATAAGGTATAAGCGTATAGCGCAACTTCCACCACTTTTTTATCATGGGTGCGATAGCGGGATAATGCCACGGCTCGCGTTTGTTTGTCCCGTGATAACGGATGTGGGAGGAGAATACACCGAATTGTGTCCAGCGCATATATACATCATCGTCCACTATAGAGTTCATGAAGTTGGGCAATGTGTGGAATCCGGGGACATCATGACTCCAGAAGGCGAAACCGGAAAGCCCGAAATGCAAACCGCCTTTCAGCGAGCCTGCCATTCCATCCCATGAACTGCATGAGTCGCCTCCCCAATGCAGGGGATAGCGCTGGCATCCCGCCCATGCCGAGCGTGCCCATACGATGCCGTCACCGGTTACGTCTTTTGTGATTTCATAAGCGGCTTTCTGATAAAGCAATGCATACAGGTTGTTCAGCAATTCAGGTTTCATGCCTTTATAGAGGGCATCCATGTGGATGTTTTCTCCAAAATCGGTTTTGATGCAGGTCACGCCCATATCCAGCAGATTCTTCAGCAGTCCTTTATACCATTCGGTTGCTTGGGGATAAGTGAAGTCAATGGTTCCGGCATAGTCCAAAGCGGAGAAATTGGAACCTTCCGAATCTTGTTTCTTTGTCAGCGGAGCTATATAATCGTTTTTGCGTGCTTCGTCTATCTGTTCGGCGTTCTCCGCCACGTAGGGGAGTTGCCATAAGGACACGCGATATCCTTTTTTCTTCAGTCCTTGGATGAACCCTTTGGGATCGGGAAAGCGTTCTTCGTTGAATTTCCATTCGCACAGCCAGTCGGTCTTGAACCAGCCGGTATCCAGATGGATGACATCACAGGGGTAATGTTCGGCACGCATCCGGTCGCATATCTCATTTACTTCATCAGCACTGAAATAAGTCATGCGGCTCATCCAGATGCCGAAACTCCAGAGGGGAGGCATGGAAGGATATCCGGTCAGATCCCGATAACCCCGGAGGATTTCTTCCATGGTGTCGCCTGCTATGACGAAGACATCCAGCATGGCCTGGTCGCTCAGGAACTGTACCGAGCGGGTGGACTGCCCGGCCAGTGACAGTTTGCTGTGGGCACAGGTGTGATAGAATGTTCCATACATCCGGCTGGAGAGGTAGAAAGGAATATTCTTATAGGTACGGCGGTTGTTCACACCTTGTCCGTCCTGGTTCTTTAAGAAGAACGTTTGTCCGCTTAAGTCCATTTTGGCAAAGCGTTCCCCTGTTCCGGCAAAACATTCATCGGGTTTTGATTCAAAGGAAAGGGTGGCACGTTCCTTCACTCCGTTTCGTTTGCAGAATGCCAGTGGCAGCGCATCGTAACGGGGAGGGGAGAAGTGGTCGTAGGCAGCCAGTCGGATTTCACGTTTGCCGTCGGGGTAAAGGCGAAGATCCAAGGTCTCTTGAGGATCGGGCAGCAGTTCGCTCCAACGGTCCAGTACCGGGGGCTTTACATGGATAAGTGCCCGTTGGATTCCGTCTTGGGTAGTGATCAACCATTCCCCTTCTGTTTGTGTCACTTGCAAAGGGAGTTTCTTTACCCGGTCACTGAATTGGAGCATTTCCGACTGATCCGTCATGCTTTCTTCACCGAATCCGATAAAGAGTCGGGTGATACCTGAGGTGTACTGACGGATGACCAGCGTATATTCTTCACGGGGCGATGCCGTATCGGGCGCCATATCGTTAGAGAGCACTTGCTTTTGAAAAGGGACGTTTATACAGATATCCCCGTCTTTTTCATAGACAGAGGTGGGCTTGTATGCTTTCCATAATGATTCGTCTCTTGACAGATCGGGATCAAAGTCCAGAAAATCGAATAAGTGGTAATTGGTTGGTTTCATTCTCTTTTTGTTATTTTGTTTTTATAATGATTCTTGGTTGTGATACCCCATCTACAGCGACCCTGCCTGCCTTTTGCTTTATACTTTCATCTACTTGCGGACCATTCTTCTTCCACACATTATGAGGTCCCGGACGGTTGGAGTCGAAACGTTCGGACGGACACCAGTTGTTTTCTACGGTATAGCCATCCGTCGCTTCATCAAAGTAGATGTAAAACGCACGGTCGTTGGTAGCGTAGGGCGCGTCAATTAAATGTTCAATCCGGTTATTGCGCATCACGGAGCCGGGTTGGTTGGAGAGGGTATAAAGTCCTCCTGCATCATACAGCCTCCGGGCAAAGTGGTGGACGTAATTGGCTTCAATCCGGTTGCCGCTCATTCCGCTTTCCTGCAGGGTCCATCCCCAGCCCACACAGATACCTGAGTAATTGACGTGGCAGACTTCATTATGTACGATATGGATATTCTTTACATATCCGGCTCCGATGCCTACACCTCCCCAATCTTCATTGGTCACTTCCTCAATCAGGTTGTTCCGTATGGTGATTCCCGTACATAATTCCTGTTCATGAAAAGGTGTATAAGGCACATGGGTTTCAAATCCTTCATCAGGAAAGGTGCCCACCAGTAAGGCTGTGCCACCAATATCGGTGAAATGGCAATTCTCGACAATGGAAGTCGATACGGCGCGTTCATAATCTACTCCGGTGGCTGCTAAATGCTGGAATGTGCAGTGGTTGAAGTTTATGTTATTGCCGCATTTTATCTGTATTGCAGCTTCGGGTCTGCCTATCCATGCCTGGTTTTCCAGTTCCGCTTTTTCGGGCAGCCCCGGTATGGGTAGCTTGTAAGCATCCAGCAGATGGAAGCCTCCTTGCAATGTAACGTGCCCTTGATAAGAGGGGCGCATCCATGAAGTATGTTCGAAAGATATATTTTGAAAATATATATTCCTTACCGGGCGTTCTAATGTTCCGCTTATAGTCAGTAAAGTCTCTAAAGCCGGAATAATGACTTGCGCCTTCGTCATGTCTTCGTGAGGACGCGGGTAATAATAGATGCGTCCGGAAGGATAATCCTGATACCATTCTCCGGGCTGGTCCAATAGTTCCAGAGCATTGACCAGACAAAAGGTGGAGTTTCCTTTTTCTCCGTCAATGACAGGTTGAGGCCAGGGATGGGCAAACTCCAACCGGCTTTCGGGATCATGAAAACGGACGATTGTATTTGCCCCTTCAGTAATCATTTCCTTCACTCTCAGTATGGCGATGGCCCAACGTTGGTGAACGATCATCTCTACTTGTGAAGCGGCATTCAACCCTGCTGTTTGTGGAGTGGGAATGGTGATCGTCTCTTCCTCAGGGTTAAAATCAATCATGCGTTCCATTACTCCGTCGGAAAACTGTGCGGCCCGCTGTGCTTTTGTTCCGTTGACCCACATTTGCCGGGTTTCCAATATCCTGTTTCCCATACGGGGCGCTTCCGCTACCCATATTTTATTTCTAAGTGTTTCTGGTATTCTGGTATCTTTGCATCCTTGTTCCCAATCTGTCACAGGAACTCCGCCACTTAAGACTACACGGGCATTGGGAACAGCGGTGATACGGGTGGGAGAGTCTGTTGTCCCGCTATCTTCGGGGCGGATGAACAGGCTTTTATATTGTGGGTATATTCCTTCAATAGGATATTTATGCCTCCGGTTGTTTCGGGTGATTGCAATCTTCTCCATTCGCGCGCTTGCTTGATGGCTTGTTCCAGAGTCTGGAGGGGAGATTGGCGTGTACCGGCAGCATTGTCGTTACCGTAGGGAGAAACATAAATATCTCCTGCGGTTAAATAAAAGGTATAACTGACAAATGCGATAAAGCAGATTATTTTTGTTTTCATGGGTTCTCCGGATTTAAAGGTCTTTTTAATCAGACGGAAGGAATCTGGTTTTGTACCCATTGGATAATTTGCCAATGTGTCAATTTGCTGCATTCTACTCTGCGTGGTCATGGGCATATTAGCAAATTGATGCATTGATATATTGATTGAAGTATAATAAAAAACAGGCCATACCTTAATGAAAAGGTATAGCCTGCGTCATTTAATAAAAGAGATTTATTTTTTATGAGTTCATGCTCATCAGGAATTCTTCGTTGTCTTTGGTATTTTCCAAACGACTCTTTACGAAATCCATGGCTTCGATAGGATTCATATCTGCCAGATACTTGCGAAGAATCCACATACGGTCCAAAGTAGTCTTGTCGAGCAGCAAGTCGTCGCGGCGGGTGCTTGATGCCACGATGTTTACTGCCGGGAAGATACGTTTGTTGGACAGGTTGCGGTCGAGTTGCAACTCCATGTTACCTGTACCTTTGAATTCTTCGAAGATAACTTCGTCCATTTTAGAACCGGTATCAATCAATGCAGTTGCGATGATTGTCAGTGAACCACCATTCTCGATGTTACGGGCTGCACCAAAGAAACGTTTCGGCTTATGAAGTGCGTTTGCATCCACACCACCGGAAAGTACTTTGCCCGATGCAGGAGATACTGTGTTGTATGCACGTGCCAGACGAGTAATAGAATCAAGGAATATAACTACGTCGTGGCCGCATTCTACCAGCCTTTTTGCTTTTTCCAATACGATACCTGCGATTTTCACGTGGCGCTCTGCCGGTTCATCAAAGGTAGAAGCGATAACTTCGGCATTGACGCTGCGCGCCATATCTGTTACTTCTTCCGGACGTTCGTCGATAAGCAACATAATCATGTATACTTCCGGATGATTGGCTGCAATGGCATTTGCAATGTCTTTCATTAAAATTGTCTTACCGGTTTTAGGCTGGGCTACGATTAAAGCACGTTGACCTTTACCGATTGGAGCGAAAAGATCTACTACGCGGGCAGACATGGAATCCGAATAACCGCCTTTGCAGAGTTTGAACTTTTCATCCGGGAAGAGCGGCGTCAGGTGTTCGAAAGGAACACGGTCGCGAACGAAAGCGGCGTCACGTCCGTTAATCTTCGATACCTTTACTAACGGGAAATATTTCTCTCCTTCTTTGGGCGGGCGGATAACTCCTTCTACCACGTCACCGGTTTTCAGGCCAAATAACTTGATTTGCGACTGTGATACATAGATATCGTCAGGAGAAGAAAGGTAATTATAATCGGAAGAACGGAGGAATCCGTATCCATCCTGCATAATTTCCAGTACGCCTACTCCATTAAGGATGTCATCGAATTCGTAAGGCTTTTCACGCTCAATAACTTTACGTTCCTGCTGCTGTTGTGGTACCGGAAGATTTTCGTTCGCGTTGTTTGGCTGGGCAGGACGCGGCATCGGTACACGCTGCTGGTTCTGATTTTGGTTATTGTTACGTTGGAAGTTATTATTGTTATTATTATTGGCGTTATTGTTATTATTGCTAGCATTATTATTGCCATTATTGTTGTCACGCGGACGGACAATGCGTGGACGTTGTTGCTGTTGTTGCTGATGAGCCTGTTGTTGTGGCTGTGGTGCTTGTTGTTCGGTAGCAGTTTGTGCCGGTTCAGTTTTGGTGGCTTCGAATTTTCCAAAAAGTTCGGTG
>OHNM01000174.1_pt1 | contig 15039 bp, 10 predicted proteins | sample 1569661 | NCBI WGS metagenome assembly OHNM01 (sample SAMEA3879508, study PRJEB24766) | human gut metagenome | biome: human-associated habitat; feature: feces | place: USA | collected 1985/1987 | reverse complement strand
GGCTAATTCGATGGACCAGCCGATGAACGTGCGCTGGAAGCCTCTGCCACGATATTCATTATCCACTGCCACGGCGTCGAAGGTGAACACTTCGGAAGGATTGAGGTGAACGTCCGAGGCAAGGCTGCGCTCGCCGTCACGGTTGCTGACTATGACGCTGAAAGCTGCCAGCCGACCTTCCGGAGAGAATATTCCAGAAATATAGTCAAGCTGCATTGACTCAATCAGTTCCTCGCGGCTGAGAGGGTAGAAAAGATTCTTGTTCTCCATCCCGTCAACCACTTTCCGCTGAAGGTTTTCCACCGCGCTGAGGCTGTCGAAGCCAAGTCTTTTCATCGTGAACCCGTCTGGAAGATCTGAGATGACTTTGTTATATTCAGAAGTCCCGTAGTCAAAGAGATAGAGTTTGTTCTGCAGGTACTTATCCGGGAACATGAACCGGTGGCTCGGAATGTGACGCTGCCAGCCTTTCGTGCCGCTGTTCTCCTTCTCCCGGTACTTGATCCAGATCTTGTACAACTCGAAGACCTGCACGTAGGAGGACGATGTCGGCAGGATGTAGTTTTCCTGGATGTACGGATTGTTCATGAACAGGAAGAAACGGTAGCCGAAAAGGTCGTCAAGATCATCGATGCTGGCAATGTGGTGCCGGTAGAGCAGGTACAGGTTCTCGAAGAATGTGCAGTACTGCGCAACCTCAACGCTGGAGACATCCTTCCACCGCTCATAGCTATAGTCCCCATCGATTTCGGCATTCTCCAACACCTCATAGACCTTCATCAGGCGGTCGCTGTCGTGGAAATAATTGTTGAGGTTGATCAGCATCTCGCTGCACGTGACCTCCGACCCGTTCTTCAACTCAATTGCTATGAATATGGTACCGACCAGCGTCGCCGCCAACGAGAAAATCCCTACGGTCGCCTCCTCGCCCGTGCGGAACGTGTGCACGATCAGCAGGCACAGCAGCACCAGCAGAATGCTCGCGAGTACTATCAAAAGGGAAATGCTTGTCTTGTACTTTATCTTTTGCATGATCTATGAATATTTAGTGTCAGACTCAAAGATAGCTTTTTTTCTTCGATTGCGAAGGAAAAACGACTATCTTTGTAAACTTATGTAAGATACGGTTTTGATTGTGTGCGGAAGGATGTATGGTATAACAACTCTAAGTCAGGAGTGACATGAAAAGGGTGCTGATAGTGACATATTATTGGCCACCGTCCGGAGGATCCGGGGTGCAGCGGTGGGTCAAGTTTGCGAAATACCTTCCGGCGGCCGGCTGGCAGCCGGTTGTCTATACTCCTGAGAACCCTGAGTTGACGACTGTTGACAGGACCTTGGCGGCGGAGATTCCGCCGGAGGCCGAGGTCGTCAAGAATCACATTTTCGAGCCGTACGGGATCTACCGGAAACTGATGGGGAAGGGGAGCACGACCGACCTCAAGACGTTGACTGCCGCTAATGCCGTCAAAGACGAGGTCAATCCGATCAACGGACAGAAAAAGAACTGGAAGCAGAAACTGTCCCTGTTCATCAGGGGGAACTTCTTCATTCCGGATCCTCGTGTGATGTGGGTGCGTCCGTCGGTCCGTTTCCTGAAAAAATACCTTGAGGAGCATCCTGTTGACGCCATTGTCACGACCGGCCCGCCTCAATCCATGCACCTTATCGGATTGAGACTGTCACAGGCCACCGGGATCCCTTGGGTCGCCGATTTCCGCGATCCGTGGACCAAGATGTTCTATTTCAAGCATCTGGGATTGACCTCGTGGGCGGAGAAAAAGCATCATAGGCTCGAACAGTCTGTCCTGGACGGAGCCACGAGAGTGATCGCGGTCTCTCCGTTGGTGCAGGACGAGTTCAAGGCGATGACGAAGACTCCGGTCGAACTGATCACGAACGGTTACGATGAGGAGGACTTCAAGAAGGATGTGGAGTTGGACGAGAATTTCAACATAACGCACACCGGACTTTTCGCTTCGGACGGCAATCCGGAGACACTCTGGAAAGTGCTCGCCCAGAAGTGTGAGGAGGATGAGGAGTTCAGAAGGTCGTTGAGGATCAGACTTGTGGGAAAGACGGACAGGGAAATCACGGATTCAATCGAGGCCGCGGGACTTGGCGGCAATCTCAAGGATTTCGGCTATCAGGATCATGAAATGGCTGTCAGAGAGCAGCTTAACGCCTCGATTCTGATCCTTCCGCTCAGAAAGGAACCTGAATATCGCGCCGTCCTTCCCGGAAAACTTTTTGAATATCTCGCATCGCGCCGCCCTATTCTGGGGATAGGTCAGACTGACGGGGCTATGGCGCGGATTGTCGGCGAGACCGGATCCGGGGTGGTCTATGACTGGGATGACGAGAAGAAGATCCGGGCCTGGATAGACTTCTGTTGGGATGAGTTCAAGAATGATGAGCTTCACGACAACACTTCAGACATCTCGCGGTTCACACGCCGCAACTTGACGGTGAAACTGGCTGAACTGCTGAATCAGATAACTGAAAAATAATATTCATAGATTATGGACAAGACTTTGATGAAGAAGATTGGAATATACGCCGGGATTGTGCTGCTGTTTCTGGTGCTGGCCTACGGCTTCGTGCCGGAGGTGCTGACCGGCAAGGTGGTCAACCAGAGCGATATAACCGGCTACAGGAGTATGTCGCAGGAGGCGGTGGCGTGGAACAAGGCTCATCCTGACGATCCGACCCATTGGACGGATTCGATGTTTGGAGGAATGCCGACCACCTCGTTTATGCCTTCCAGCGACGGTGACTGGACGCAGTCGCTGTACAATCTCCTTTTGAAAGGGAAAAGGCCGGCGAATTGGCTGTTCATTTCCTTGCTGGGAGCCTTTCTGCTGATGCTTTCGCTTGGTGTGGACAAGGTTCTGGCCATCGGCGGAGCGGTGGCGGTCACGTACTGCTCGTACAATTTCCAGATCATTCAGGTCGGGCACAACACCAAGATGCAGGCGATAGCGTTCCTGCCTTGGGTGCTTGCGGCGGTGATATTCACTTACCGATCGGCTCTACGTCCGTGGCTCGGTTCGGCCCTTCGACAGGCTCAGGGACCGGACAAACAGGTCGCTGAGCCTGTCGAAGCGACAGTGGCTGACGGGTGGAAATCCTGGCTTCCGAAAACCTTGCTCGGAGCCGTACTGTCCGGTTTCGCTCTGAGTTTCCAGATCAAAGCCAACCATCAGCAGATCACCTATTATCTGGCGATAATGATCGTGATCTATGCGCTGTACGTGTTCCTTAGAATATGTTTGGAGAAAAACGGTCACTTCGGCAAGCTCAGTGACCGGCGCGGTGCTTTCGGCCGCTTCTTCGCCGCCAGCGCGTTGCTTCTGGTCGTGGGCCTTGTCGGCATCGGCACCAACACCATCAAGCTCGCCCCGCTTTATGAATATACCCGACACACAATGCGTGGCGGCTCCGAACTCTCTCATCCAGAGGGTGGTGAGATCAACAACTCCGGCCTTCAGCTCGACTACGCCACGGCCTGGTCCTACGGCTGGGAGGAGCTTCCGAATATGATGATCCCGAACTTCAACGGAGGGTCGTCAGCCGGATTCGTGAACCCTGACAAGTCCGAGGTCGTGAAACTGTTCAGGCAGGCCGGACAGGGCAACGCCAACGAGATCGCCAAGTCCCTGCCTCTCTACTGGGGACCTCAGCCATTCACGGCCGGACCAATGTATATGGGAGCGATAACGATATTCTTGTTCGTCCTTGGTCTGTTCCTCTATAAAGGCAAGGAGAAATGGTGGCTTCTTGCAGCTACCCTCGTCGCTGTGTTCCTCGCTTTAGGAAACCATATGATGTGGTTCACGAAACTGTTCTTCGACTACGCTCCGATGTACAGCAAGTTCAGAACCGTGTCCATGGCCTTGATTGTCTTGCAGTTCACTCTGCCGATGCTGGGTTTCATAACCCTTGACGGAATCCTTAGGCAGGAATATTCAAAGAAAGAATTCCTGCGCGCCGGTTGGATCGCCCTTGCGCTGACGGCCGGGTTCTGCCTTCTCTGCGTTTTGGTTCCAGGCATCGCCGGCTCGTTCTCCGGCAGGGCCGACGCCCAGATGCAGGACATCATCGTGGATGCCCTCAAGGCTGACCGCAGACATATTCTTTCAGCTGACGCTCTTTGGTCGATGGTACTGATTGTTGTCACCTTCGGCCTGATCCTCTGGGCCTACAGCGTCCCTAAGAACGCACCTAAGTCCTACGAAAGCGACCCTCACATCGGCAATGCACGCCGGATGCAGGCGATGGTTGGAATATGCCTCCTCGTGTTCGTGAATATGTTCGCGGTCGGCAAGCGTTACCTCAATCCGGACAGCTTCACGACTCCTCGCCAGTTTAATAACCAGTTCACAGCCAGGCAGGTGGACAAGCTGATCCTTGAGGACAAGGCTCCGTCCTACAGGGTCGTGGACCTCAGCGCGGACATATTCAATGACTCCTTCAACCCTTATTGGCACAAGTGCGTCGGAGGTTACAGCCCGGCGAAGCTGCAGCGCTATCAGGACCTGATTGACCGCCACATTGTCAAGGAACTCCAGGCAGTGTCTCTCGGTACACGCAACGCTAAGACCATCGAGGAATTCCAAAATGGAATCAGGAATATTCAGGTGCTTTCAGCGTTGAATACCAAGTACTTCATTCTTGGAGCGGATATGCCGCCGGTTGAGAACCTTGAGGCTTTCGGTCCGGCGTGGTTTGTGGATTCGTTCGTTCCCGCCGGGACTCCGGACGAGGAGATCGCGTTGATTGATTCCGTGGATTTGAGGCACACGGCTGTGATCGGCTCTGATTTCGCCGAGGCTCGTGAAGGTTTTGCCAAGATTTCCTCCGGCGGTTCTGATGAAGATCCCCTTGATGTTTCAGAAGAGATTTCCGTCAGCGGTACGGCCAAGGACGTTATCCAGATGACCTCCTACGCCCCGAACGAGCTCCGCTACCATTACAGCGCATCTGCCGCCCGCACGGCCATATTCAGTGAGATCTACTATCCGGATGGTTGGACCGCAACGGTGGATGGCGCTCCGTTGGATCTGTTCCGTGCCGATTGGATTTTCCGTGCCGCCAATCTTCCGGCCGGAGAACACGACATTGTGATGCGCTACGAGCCAAATGTTTACATCGTCGCTGAGAAGGCATCCAGAGCCTCATCTCTGACCCTGTTCATCTTGCTTGTCCTTTCTCTCGCAGGCATTGCCTTTTCCCGTAAGGAATCGACCGCCTTTTAGATTTTGAAGAGAATCCAAAATATTCAGAATTATGTCAGAGATATCAAGAAGGCTTTTTCTTAAAAGAGGGGTTGCTGGATTGGCAGCGATAGCGGTCGCTCCGGAACTTGTCTCATGCGCAGGACAGAAAGATAAAGCGAGTGAAATCAGGAAATCAGCTCCTTTGGCCGGTAAATATGACGTTGTTGTCGCAGGTGGAGGTCCGGCCGGTTTCATTGCAGCGGTGGCCGCGGCGCGTCAAGGGGCGAAGACAGCCCTCATCGAGCGTTACGGATTCCTTGGAGGAATGGCCACCACCGGCTATGTGACCCCGATCAGCGTCTTCGCGAAAGACAACAATCTCGTGATCGGAGGCATTCCGTGGGAGTTCGTGCAGAGGCTCGAATCCATGGGCGGCGCTTTCATCGAATGGCCGAAAGCGAACATCGACTTTGACATTGAACTCTACAAGCTTTGTTGTCAGAGAATGGTTCTGGAGGCTGGAGTGGATCTCTACATGCATTCGGCCATGATAGGCTGCGAGATGGATGGCAAGCGCATAACCTCAGTGATCATTGAAAATAAGAACGGTTTGGAAACTCTTGAGGCAGAGAGATTTATCGACTGCACAGGCGATGCGGACCTTGCGAATATGGCAGAGGTGCCAATGCAGGAGAATCCGGATGGTGAAGTCCAGCCGTCGTCATTCTGCTTCATCCTTTCCGGAGTTGACACGGACAGCGAACTGCTTAATAAATGTATGTACCATAACGGTATCAACGGTCCGAGCCAGTGCCGTCCGGTCAGAGAGAAACTTCTTGCCTTGAAGGGGACTCATCCAGAGATCCCGGATTTCGGAGGTCCTTGGTTCAATAACGTGCTCCACAAAGGCAGTGTGGCGGTCAACATCACCCGCCGCGCCGCCGTGTCCACTGACAATAGGAATTTCACGGCCGCTGAGTGCCGGTTGCGAGAGGACATATTCCTTTTCGCGTCGCTTCTTAAAGAGAATTTCCCTGAATTCAAGGACAGTTACGTCGCATCGACCGCACCGCAGGCCGGTGTGCGTGAGTCCCGCCGCATCAAGGGTGTCCACACCGTCACCGCTGATGAATATGTAAGCGGCTTCCATTATGATGACAGCATCTCGCGCGGAATACACCCGATTGACATGCATGCAAGCAAGGGTACCAAACAGATGCGCGTTGATCTCAAGCAGCCGGCGTATGTGCCGTACAGGGCTCTCATCGCTCCCGAATATCCTAATCTGCTTGTCGCCGGGCGTTGCATCTCCACTGACCGTCAGGCTCTTGCGTCACTGCGTGTGATGGCGAGCTGCATGGGTACAGGTCAGGCAGCCGGCGTAGCCGCGGCCCAAAGCATCACTGAGAACCGTGACGTGCAGAACATCGACATTGAGACCCTTGTGGGCACAGTACGCAAACTCGGCGCTATCATTTAGGAATATTCTCGTGGCATTTAACTCATTGATAACGAATTAAAAGAACAATGTCCTGGTGCCGGATTCCGCACCAGGACATCGCTTTATTTGTTGATAACCAACTAATTACCCGCCACTGGCTCATTATCAGTCGGTGGCGGGTAAAGTGTTTATCCTCAGTTAGATAGAGTATTGACTTTGGCTGTTATCTACCAAAGACAATACGGTAAGACTTTGGCAATCAGGTACTACGACTCCACGGCTTTTGCGAGGCGGCCGGCGAGGTCGATGAAGGCCTGACCATCCGGACGGTTGGAAAGGGCGGCGGGCTCACCGGAGTCTCCGCCTTCGCGGATGCTCTGGACGATCGGAATCTGGCCGAGGAGAGGAATGCCGTATCTGTCAGCCATTTCCTTGCCGCCATTCTTTCCGAAGATGTAGTACTTGTTCTCGGGAAGTTCTTCTGGAGTGAACCAAGCCATGTTCTCCACGAGGCCAAAGATCTTGCGGTCTATGTTTTTGTTGCGGAACATGTTCACGCCTTTCTCCACGTCCGAGAGGGCCACCGGCTGAGGTGTCGTGACGATCAGCGCGCCCTCCATCGGGATGTCGTTGACGAGAGAGATGTGGATGTCGCCTGTTCCGGGAGGCATGTCGATGAGCAGGAAGTCCAGGATTCCCCAACGCACTTGCAGAATCATCTGCTTCAATGCGTTGCAGGCCATCGGACCTCTCCAGATCAGGGCCTGTCCAGGTTCGGCGAAATAGCCGATGGACATCCATTTCACACCGTATTTCTCAATCGGGTGGATCACTTCCTTACCTTCGGCGATCTCCTCGGCTTCTGGTACAAAGCCTTCCGTACCAGTCATCAACGGAACGGATGGGCCATAGACATCGGCGTCGGCGAGTCCGACCTTATAGCCGAGACGGGCCAGGGCAACGGCCAGATTGACGGCCACGGTTGACTTTCCGACCCCACCCTTGCCGGAGGCTATTCCGATGATGTGGCGGACGTTGTTGATTTCCTCAAGTCCGAGATCAAGTCCGGCTTTCTTTTTGGGAGCCACTTCCTTGACCATCGTTTTGACCTCAACCTCTGTCCCTTGCGGAGCGTTGCGGATGATTGTGGCACGGGTGCTTCCGACAAGATATTCAGTGAGAGGGTCACGCCTTTTCGGAAAGGCGAGGGTGACGGTCACCTTGTCGCCGTCGATGGAGACGGAATGAACCATCCCGAGTTCGATGATGCTTTTGCTGCCTTGGGCGGGATGAACCACCTCGGTCAGCATATTCAAGATTTCCTGTTCAGTCATATTCGTTATTTCACTATGTTCATTTCCTTTGTGAGGTAGCCGGCGCCGCCGAACTTGTCCACGAGGAAGAGGACGTAGCGGATGTCCACGCAGATGCACCTCTGGAGGTCTGGCTCGAACATCACGTCGCTGGACATCGACTCCCAGTTGCCGTCGAAGGCCAGTCCTATGAGTTCGCCGTCGGCGTTGAGGACAGGGCTTCCGGAGTTGCCGCCGGTGATGTCGTTGGTGGTGAGGAAACAGCAAGGGAGGTTGCCGTCGGCCATAGCGTACTGTCCGTAGTTTCTCTTGACATAGAGCTGCTTGAGTTTCTCAGGAACGATGAACTCATAGTTGTCCGGATCCTCTTTCTCCATCACACCGTAGATTGTGGAGTAGTACCTGTAGTTGAGAGCGTCTTTCGGGGAATATGACTTCACGGTTCCGTAGGTGAGCCTCATCGTGAAGTTGGCGTCCGGGTACATGGCCTTGCCCTTGCTCCATTCCATCAGACCGGCGGTGTAGGCCTTGGATGCGGCCTTGATGTTGTCTTTTGCTTCCTGGTTCTGATCTCCGCGCAGTTTCACATAAACCTTCACGATTGAAGAGGACAGATTGTTGACTGGATCGTGTCTGATGGCGGCGATGCCGTCTTTACCGATGGCTTCAGCGGCCTTTTCGTAGGATGTCAAAACAGTGGTTCTGAACAACTCATCAACGTACTTGTCAATGTCCAGAGTCGCGAAATCCTCTCCAAGATCCGGATAATTCTCCGGCCTTGCCTTCTCTCTGTAGAATTTAAGCAGGGCGGCGGTCTCTTCCTTGTCCAGAGGCGCGTAGTAGTCCTCATAGACAGCCTTCATCGCCTCAAGGCCTTTCGCAGTGGCTGCCGCGGTGTCGGAACCGGCCTTCAGGCTGTTGTGCCAAGCGCCGTTGAACGCGCTGGTGAAATTCATGAGCTCAAGTCTGAAAACAGTCTCGCTCAAGAGCTTGACATCGAAATCCACCTGCTCATTGGTCTTGATTCCGGCGGCGATGTCAGCGATAGCGGTTCCGTAAAGCTCCGAGCGCTTCTTGTTCTTATCGACCCATTTCTGGAAGCGGGCCTCCTTATCGTGCTCTTTCTCGATGATATTCAAGTCCTTGAACGCCTTCTTCTCGCCGATCCACTTCTTCCAGCCGTTCGCCGAGCTCGCATATTTATTGGCATATTTCAGTCTGATCGAAGGATCCTTCCCCATCCATTTCCACATAATGTCCTGTCGGAGGGTCCTGGCCTCGATGGCTATGTCGTTCAGTGCCATCATATGGTTCAACTGCGCTTCGGTCTGGTATCTTTGCGTGCGGCCAGGGTAGCCCATAATCATCGTGTAGTCTCCCTCGTTGATGCCTCTGAGGGAAATCTTCAGCGACTGTTTCGGAGTGTAAGGGACATTGTCCTCTGAATATTCAGCCGGCTCGTTGTCCTTCCCGGCATATACCCTGAACATCGAGAAGTCGCCCGTGTGGCGCGGCCACATCCAGTTGTCGGTCTCGCCGCCGAACTTTCCGATGGATGCCGGAGGGGCGCCCACGAACCTGATGTCTCTGAATATCTTATAGACGATGACGTAGTGCACGTTGTTGTTATAGAAAGAGGTTACCTCGGCCTCGCAGTTCGGATTCTGCTCCTTCGCAGCCTTGACCAATGCCTCCTTTATGGCTTTCCTTTCCTCGTCTGATTCCGCGCCTTCGATCGCCTCTGTGACATCGCTCATATTCACAAGGAACGTGACGGTTAATCCCGGAGCCGGGATTTCCTCCTTGCTGTTCATTGCCCAGAATCCGTCTTCAAGGTAGTTGTGCTCGTCGGATGAAAGCTGCTGGATGCTGCTGTAGCCGCAGTGGTGGTTGGTCACCAGCAATCCTTTGTCGGAGATCATCTCACCGGTGCAGCCTCCGCCGAAGATGACGATCGCATCCTTTAATGATGAATGGTTCACACTGTAGATCTGGTCGGGAGTGAGCCTGCAACCGAGATCTTTCATCGCTTCCGCATTGAGTTTCTGGAGGAGCGGAAGCATCCACATCCCCTCGTCTGCCATCGCGCTGAACCCTACCATAAGGGCGGTGGCGACGGAACAAATCAATTTCCTCATATCAAATACTTTTAAATATGTCTGTGTCCGTAATCAAAAAAAGATTACCGGTTATATTTACTAAAGTAGCCATTTCCAATGAAAATAACCAACAAAAGTAGCCATTTCCTGCTTAAACTCAAATTTCTGGTTATATTTGCCGTTTCCGGCAGGCTGGAGGGAGGTTGACCCAAGGTCGCTGAGCCTGTCGAAGCGCCGGTCGTTTCGACAGGTTCAGCGACCAAAAGGAATTGTCCGCCGGCAAGGTTTGAATTTATGAATATAAAGAAAGAGATACATCTGCTGCCGTTTATGGAGGCGGGGCGCATCGAGGCCGGCTGTGACGAGGCCGGGCGCGGTCCGTTGGCTGGCCCTGTCTATGCCGCGGCCGTGATACTTCCGGCGGATTTCCACCACCCGTTGCTGAACGATTCCAAGAAGATGAGCGAGAAATCCAGGGATATCCTGAGGCCGATCATTGAGCGTGAGGCGATCGCTTGGGCGGTCGAGGCTGTCAGCGCTGAGGAAATAGATGAATTGAATATTCTTTGGGCATCCGTTACCGGAATGCAGCGCGCGGTCAGGAGGCTTGACCCTAAACCGGACTTCCTGCTGATCGACGGCAACCGTTTCAGACCTTTCGATGAATATGGCTTCGGCACCTACAGCACTGTGGTTCACGGTGATGCTACATATTCATCAATCGCGGCGGCGTCTGTGCTCGCGAAGACTTGGAGGGACGAGAAGATGCGCCAGCTGGCCAAGGAATATCCTGAATATGGCTGGGACAGGAATATGGGCTATCCGACCAAGGAGCACATCGAAGCCATCAAAAAATTCGGGTTGACACCGTGGCACCGTAGGTCGTTCCACCCCAAGGAACTTGAACCGACATTATTCACCGGTCTTTAGTCCGAGTTCCTTCTCGTAGCGGAGGATGAGCTTGCGGTTCATGCTGATGATTTCGTCCTTGTCTTGGAGCCTTTCGTTAAGGCGTTCGATGTCAGCTTTCAGCGAGGCTATTGTCTTTATGTAGCCATCCTCAAGATACCTCATCTTTCTGTCATAGTTCTCCTTGATGTCATTTATCCTTTCTGTCGCCGAACTTATCGGTTCGAAACCATTCACCAGTTCAGCCACGGAAGTCCCGGTCTTCTCGGCGAATTTTCCCACATGCTCGTTCAGGATTCTGGTCTTGCCTTTCTCAAGCTTCCGGTAGGCGTTCAGGGAGATTTCAAGACGACGTGCCATCTCGGTCTGTGAAAGGCCGAGTTCGTTCCTTTTCTTTTCAAGATTGTTCTTTATCGTTGCGTCGTCCATTTGAGTGAATCTTCAAAAGCGTTACACAAACGCAAAAATATCCAAAAGAAGATTCTTCGGTTTGTAATCATAGGTTGCAAAATGTAGCCAATGGTTATAAAAAACATATAAAAATGATAAAAAACAGAAAATATTCAGTTGTTACCCCCGCTTGTCACCAACCTGAGGTTGTTTTTTCAAGAGGAAGTGCTGTTCTTTGCGAAAACACTTTTTATTATGGACAGGACAGAGAATGACTATTCCGCCTTCGAGAAGGCGATGGATGAGCAGAGGCTTTACAGGCAAATTCCGGATTTCACGGGAATATGCTTGCGGATAGGAGCGGATCCGGCCGCGTTGGACGCCGTGATTTATGATGAATTGGGTTATCGGGGGCAGGATCTGGTCGATTTTTATCGCCGCTGCGAGAATATTCATTAAGAAAGATTGTGGAATAGTGTTGTTATTGGGACATTTTTTTATTAGATTTGCCTTTCGGCGAACTTATGAGGCGCTTACAAAGGTAAATCGATTTTTATCAAGTTGTTCCCCGTAATGCAAATTTGCCAACAATGATTTCATAATTAATAACTTATAGTAATGAAGGAATATTCTACTAAAGACATCCGTAATGTGGTTCTGATTGGTAGCGCCAAGTCAGGTAAGACCACATTATCTGAAGCCATGCTCTTCGAGGGCAAGGTGATCGCCAGAAGAGGCACGGTCGAGGACAAGAACACTGTTTCCGACAATGAGGAAATCGAGAAAATCAACCAGAGATCGATCTTCGCCACTCCGCTTTACGCAGAGTTCATGAACACGAAGTTCAACGTGATCGACGCTCCGGGTTCCGATGACTTCATCGGAGGCGCTGTGTCAGCCTTCAAGGTCTGCGAGAACGGTATTCTTGTCATCAACGCACAGCAGGGCGTCGAGGTGGGCACAGACATCTTCGCTCGTTACGCAGATAAGTACAAGCTGCCTCTCATCGTGGCTGTCAACCAGCTTGACTCCGAGAAAGCCGACTGGGAGAAGACCATCGCCGAGATGAAGGAGACTTTTGGTCACAAGCCGATCATCGTCCAGTTCCCTGTCAACCCAGGCCCTTCATTTGACGGCTTCATAGATGTCCTCAAGATGAAATACTATCATTTCAAGGACGATAACGGAACCCGCGAGGATCTTGACATCCCTGCGAACCTTATGGACGAGGCCGAGACTCTCCGTCAGGAGCTCATCGAGAAGGCAGCCGAGTTTGACGATACCCTTATGGAGAGATTCTTCGAGAACGGCTCGCTCACCGAGGACGAGATCCGCGAGGGTCTCGGAAAGGGAATCCGTCAGGGTGGCGTGCTTCCTATCTTCTGCCTCTCCGGCAAGAAGGACATCGGTGTGAAGAGGCTCATGGAGTTCACCATCAAGACCGCCATCTCCCCGGCCGAGACCAAGTCTGTCACCAAGGACGGCAATGTGGTCGAGTGCAAGGTGGAGAATCCTACTTCCATATTCATCTACAAGACTGACGTTGAGCCGCATCTTGGTGAGGTCTCCTACTTCAAGGTTATGTCCGGTCATCTGACCGAGGGTATGGACCTTGAGAATCCTGAGACCGGTGATAAGGAGAGACTTTCGGCGATTTATGCCGTGGCCGGTGCCAAAAAGGAGAAAGTCACCGGACTTCAGGCGGGTGAGATCGGTTGTACAGTGAAGCTGCGCGCAGGAAAGACCAACGTGACCCTTTCACAGCTTGGTTCCGGCATCGCCTACGAGCACATCGTATTCCCAGCGTCCAAGTACCGCTGCGCCATCAAGGCCGAGTCCCAGAACGACGAGACCAAACTCGGCGAGGCTCTCTCGAAGATTTCCGCCCAGGATCCTACGATCATCGTTGAATATTCAAAGGAGCTCAAACAGACCATCCTCAGCGGCCAGGGCGAGCAGCACATCAATGTCTGCAAGTGGCGTCTGGAGAACGAGTTCGGTGTGAAGGTCGTTATGTTCGCTCCTAAAATTCCTTACCGTGAGACCATCACGAAGGTGGCTACGGCGACTTACCGTCACAAGAAGCAGTCCGGTGGAGCCGGTCAGTTCGGTGAGGTTTCCATCCTCATCTGCCCTATCGTTGAAGGCGTTCCGTTCACGAACAAGTTCAAGATTGACGGCAAGGATGTTGTCCTCAACGTCAAGACCAAGGAAGAGTTCGACCTCGAATGGGGCGGAAGGCTTGAGTTCTACAACTGCGTTGTCGGTGGAGCCATCGACGCGCGCTTCATGCCGGCCATCCTCAAGGGACTCAATGACAAGATGACCGAGGGCCCTCTCACCGGTTCTTATGCCCGTGACATCAGAGTCTTCGTCTATGACGGTAAGATGCACCCGGTTGACTCCAATGAAATCTCCTTCATCCTCGCCGCGCGCAACGCCTTCAAGGAGGCATTCCGCAACGCCGGTCCGAAGATCATGGAGCCTATCTACAATGTCGAGATCATGACACCTGCCGACTACATGGGAGCCTGCATGTCAGACCTTCAGAACAAGAGGGCGCTCATCGAGGGTATGAGCTCGGACAAAGGATTCTCAGTCCTCAAGGCCCGTGTTCCGCTCGCTGAGCTTTACCGCTACTCCACAACCTTGAGCTCGTTGACCTCCGGCGCCGCGACATTCACCATGGAGTTCGCTGACTACCAGCCTGTTCCTGCTGATGTCCAGACCAAGCTTCTTGCCGAGTACGCCGCTCAGGAGAAGGAAGAGGAGTAATATCAACAGACCTTTATGGTCGATGACAAAGAATATTCAGCCCTCCTCTCCGGTATCGCTGCCGGAGGGGAGGGTTGTTCATTCCTAAGCGTTAAAATTAGTTGCCTCAGATTTCTGAGGAAAGATTACCTGATTGAATATATTCATTTATGAAAAAGACATTCTTCTCCCTGATGGCGGCTCTGTTGCTGCTCTCATCCTGCGAGGTTCATCATTTTATGACCGACGCTTCCTATCGTGCCACGGTTGAGGCGGATCTGAATAAAAGGCTGCGGCCGGAGCGTCTGCAAGGCTTCTTTGCGGTCGATAAAGACAAGAAATGCCTTACGGAGTCCAACGGCTTTGTCAGCGACCTCTATCTGACGACAGAAGAGTTCGAGGCTTTGGAGTTTCTCTATGCCTATATGCCGCTCGCGGACGTTACGGATTACAGCACAGACTATTACCTTCAGAATATTCGTTCGTCCTTCGCCGCCCGAAAGGAGATGGGGTGGAATGTCCCGGAGAGGATATTCAGGCATTTCGTGCTGCCTGTCAGGGCGAACAATGAGAACCTCGACACTTCAAGGGTCGCCTTCTACCGTGAGTTGAAGCCACGTGTGGAGGGTATGAATATGAAGGATGCCATTCTGGAAGTGAATCATTGGTGTCACGAGAAACTGACCTACAAGCCATCCGACGCTCGTACCCTGTCCCCGCTTTCCTCGATGAGAAGTTCGCTGGGGCGTTGCGGTGAGGAGTCCACATTCGCTGTGGCGGCTCTTAGGGCTGTGGGAATCCCTGCCCGTCAGGTTTACACCCCTCGTTGGGCGCACACGGATGACAACCACGCCTGGGTTGAGGCTTGGGCTGACGGTGATTGGTACTTCCTTGGTGCCTGTGAGCCGGAGCCG